>Ga0207691_10004172_pt1 | contig 14037 bp, 5 predicted proteins | sample KBSM13metaG_FD_184327 | JGI IMG/M metagenome (GOLD analysis project Ga0207691, IMG submission 184327) | Miscanthus rhizosphere microbial communities from Kellogg Biological Station, Michigan, USA - KBS M1-3 metaG (SPAdes) (version 2) | ecosystem: Host-associated > Plants > Roots > Rhizosphere >... | reverse complement strand
TCGAGTGAGGCACTGCTCGCGGGCCTCGCGGCGCGGCGCGAGCTCGCGCAAGGCTTGGGCGTCGCGGACGCGGAGAGCGTTCGGCCGGTGGGGTCTCCAGTGGGGAGCCAGCTCGAGCACGAGCGGCTGTTAGCCCCTCCGAACGCCTCGAGTAGGATCGGGCAAGCGGTTTGGAGGACCTGGCAGGCACAACGGCTCCGCGCCGGGGGGGATAAGGCATTCGATCCCCAGTAGCGAACGCGAACGCACTCAGCCGGTCATTCAGTCAAAGCGTGGCGACAGTTGCTAGCGAGCCGTTGAACCCGGCGTGGGCGTCGCTCCTCGCCGCGCTGCGCGGCTCATTCCGTCGCCCTATTCGGCGGCACGCGGGGGATAGCTCGGAGTCGTGCGCCGGGCCTCAGCCAGCACCGCTTGGGGCGGCAGCTGGATCACGAATGTGCATGCGCGATGGCCATCGCGCGCTTCGGCGGTGAACCTGACTGCGACGTCACCGCCGCGTGCGCGCAGCATCGACCGAACGACATCGAGGCCGACGCCTCTGCCGGCGACCAAGCCCACCTCGGCGGCCGTCGACACGCCCGATTCGAAGACGCGCTCGGCCAAGGCCTCGTCACTTTGGTCCGCCCAGTGCAGCATCTGCCTCAGCGAATCGAGCGCCAGGCCGCGACCGTCATCGCTGACGCGTAGCTCCACTGAATCGCCCGTTCGCTCAGCCTCCACTCGGATCTGTCCTTCCGATGTCTTGCCGAGCCGAACGCGATCTTCCGCTGCTTCGATGCCGTGATAGAGCGCATTCTTGAAGCACTGCACGAGAATATCGCGCACCGGCGCCACCCAACACGGGGCCAAGAGCAGCCCTGCGTCGACACCAGTCAACACCGGAACGGACCTGCCGAGCTCGTCGGCGAGACTCGGCACGATGCGGGAGGTTTCCTTGACCAGGTCGGCGAGCGGCACGGCGTTCAGACGATCGAGCGAGCTCCGGACGCTCCGCAACACGAGGTCGCTCGACTGATCTTCGCTGGCCACGAGCTCGGAGATCTCGCGCAACGAGCGCTCGAGGCGACCGTTCCGAGACTGCGCGAGCGGGGCAAGCTTCCTCACACAGACCTCTTCGTAGTGAGCGATGAGCTTGCCCACCGACGAGAGCTCGTGGCTCAGCGCGCTGCGATCGACGTTTGCCGTGCCGTTCTGCTGGAGCCGTGCGTAGGCGCCCTCCGCGGTGTGGAGCACATCGACCAAGTGCGTGTACGAGAGCAGCCGCGCATTACCCTTCAGGGTGTGTAGGTTGCGGAAGGCGGCGGCCAGCGTCGGCGGCGTGAACGGGACACTCGGCTCCAGGGCAGCGCGGTTTTGCGCGAGCATCCGCTTCGCGGTCAGGCAGAACTCCTCGAAAACGTCGAGACCGGTCTCCAAAACCTGCGCCACGATGTCGGCTTCGCGCGCCTTCTCGTTGGCTGCTTGCTTCAGCTTGCGCACCAGCGTCACGTCGCGCACCACCACCAGCAGACGCTCGACCAGCTCCGAGTCGTCGCAGACTAGGTTCCAATCGACCTCGAAAAAACGCATCTCACCACCGGGGCCAGGGCGGGAAAACTCACCGATCAAATGAGCGCTGTTCGCGCACGCCAACCAGGGCTCGACACCGAAGCTGAAGCGCAACGCGCCGTCGGCGGCCTTCAACGCGTCCGGCCGCAAGTTGGCACCGGAGAACAAAAGCTCCATGCAATTGTGGCCGACGATGTTGGTCGTGCCCAAGATTTGCTCGAGGTGACGCGAATAGCCCGGTTGAACCAGCAGCTGGTCGTCGACCGTGAACACGCCTTGATCCATGTTGTCGAGCATGGACGCGATTTGACGGTTCTTTTGCGCAAGCTCATGAGTACGCTCCCGCACGCGCCGTTCGAGGCTGGCGTAGAGTTGTGCGTTGTAGATCGAGATCGCGGCTTGACTGGCGATCACCTGCAAAATCCCGATCCGCTCGCGGGTGAAGGCATGACTGGTCTGGCTGTTCTCCAGGTACAGCACGCCCAGGATCTCACCCTGACGTAGGATCGGCACGCACAAGAGCGAGCGCACGCGGTGTTCGGAGATATACGGATCGGTTTGGAAGTTGCCACGCTCGCAGGCATCATCCAAGGCCAGTGCCTCACGCGTGCGTAGCACGTAGCGCACTGCGCTCGCGCACACGAAAGCCGCAGTTTCGAGCGCTTCGACCTGCGTGGCCTGGACCGCCGCCAGGTCGACGTTGGCACGAGCTTCGACGTAGTACTTCTGGTCGAGCTCGTTCTGGAGCACGAGGCAGCCTTGCTCGGCTCCCGCGTTTTCGATCAGGGTGGCCATCAACGCCGAGAACAACTTCTGCGGCTCGACTTCCTTGGAAATCGATTGGGTAGCCTTTACGATCGAGCCCGCATCGAGCGAGCTTGCCATGGACGTCGTGGTTTGAGTCCCCGCGCCGAACGCCAGCGGCGTGTCGCGGGTGCCGGCCCGGAGCCACGACGGATGCTTCTGCTCCAAGCGCCGCAGCTTGGCCGTCGCGCCCCACGCCGCGTACAAGCGATGAGCGGCTTCCATTGCCGGGCGCGCATGGCGCGGGGCGTCGAGCTCTAGCCAAAGGTTGGCCTCGAGCTCGTGGGCGAGCGCACGCATGTGCAAGAAGCCCTCGCCTGCGGCTCGGATCGCGCGCTCGTAGCCGGCCAACACGGCGGGCAGCGGGGCCCCCGAAATGCGCCCGCGCTCAGCCGCTAAAATCTCGTACTTATGGGAGAAATTCGCCGGGCACGCCAGGCCCCAGGTCTCCAGTTTGGAGAGCGTTTGATCGATCGCAAGCAGCAGTGCCGGGCGCTCCGCCTGTGCCGTGTGCTCGAAGTCTTGGACGCGGATCAACGCTTCGAACAAATGGAAATCGGGAACCGAGAACAGAGTGGCGGCGGCCATGCCAAACGGCTGAGTGAAGGCTTGCCAGCTGCGCGCGGCCTCCATGTCGCCGAGCAGGAAGCTCACCATGGTTTGGCATTGACCGTATGAATAGGCCCACTGAGCGTTCTGGGACTCGAGGACCACGCTGGTCGCCTGGGCATCGCCTTTGGCGATGGCATCGTCGTCGGCGTCGCTCGCCCGAAGTCGGGCCAAGGCCCGCGCCATGGGCAAGGTGCCAACGAGCATCCCCGGCATGTGGACGCGGTTGAGGTAACTTACCGCGTCGTCGAGCTCGCTCTGGCAGTCATCGAGCGGCCGCCCCACCGAGATCGAACGCTGCGTGCGATGCGCCCAGGCGTAGGCGACGTGCGACGGATCGCCAAGCTCGAGGCCGCGTCGCTGGCAAGCCTCGTACGCCCGCGTGCCTTCGCTGAAGTGCGCCTTCCAATGCGACACGAAGCCGCCGAACACGAAATTCACGGCGGATTCGAGCGGGGTCGGCGCGAAACGCTCCAGCAGCTTGTACGCGACCTGCCCGAGACGATAGGCGACATCGTGATTGCCCAGGATGCTGGCTTGTAGGATGCCACAATCCACGAAATTCTTGCAGGAAACCGCGGTCACGCCGGAAGTCAGGGCCAAGTCGAACATCATCAACTCGGCCAGGATGAAGAGCGGCGGATAGGTCTGAATCGCGGGGGGGACGACTTGCGTGAGCAAAGCCAGAACCATCGCCGTCTCCGCGCTATCGGTCGTCGGCAAGTTGGCCAGGTCTTCGACTTCCACCCGAGCGAGGTGCGCGATCATCTTGCCGATGCCATCGCCAATCCCCTGATCGATTTCCGCGTGCGCTTCCGGATAGACGACACCGAGGAGCGCGAGTCCGGCACGGATCTCTACCACCGCCTCGTGCAGCCGCGACTGATGTTCTAGCATGCGAGTGCGCAGCAGGTGCACGCTCGCCCGCGCGAGGTTGCTCGGCGCAAGCTCGAACAGCTGCCCAAACAACCCCTCGACGCGCGGCATTTCCCCCAGCAATAGGGCGGCTTCAGCGAGCGCGAGGTGGGCGCGGAAGGAAAGCCCCCGCTCCTCGTCGCGCGCATCAGCGAGCAGCTCGACCGCGACCTGTGCGTGGCTCTCGGCGCTGCCGAAGGCAGCGGTTTTCAGCGAGCGTTGCACGGCTCGCAAGTTCAGCTCTGCGAGTGCAAGCTGCGCCGCTCTATCTTCGATGCTCGAGCGACCGAGATTCAGATGATGCAAAAGCTCGAACAGGCTTTCTCGACTCGGGTCGCTGAGCGCTTCGGCCTGGAGCTGCTGCCCGATCTCGCGGTGCAGCCGGCCGCGCTCCCGCTCTTCCAGGCGCCCGTAGGCCGCCTGCTGCACGCGCGCGTGCTGAAACACATAGCTTTCGTCGCGCACCGAAAGGGGCCCCTCGGCTTCGCTCGGCTCGAGCGGGACGACCAAACGTTCGGCGACGGCCTCCCAAACCAGGCTCGAGAGTTCCACTTTTGGCATGTCGAGTAAGCGTGCCAGCGGCGTGAGCTCGAAATGGTTACCAAAGCACGCGGCAGCGGAAAGAGCTGCTTGCGTGGGCGGCGACAAGCGGGCAATTCGCTCGGCCATCAGCACACCGACGTTGTCGGACACGAGCACTTCCCCGGTGCGAGCGAGGTCCCAACGCCAGCAACCCGCGTTCACGTCCAACAGCAAGAGGCCTTGACGCTGCAAGGTCGAAAGGACCTCACCAACGAAGAACGGGTTTCCGTCGGTCTTCTCACGGACCAACTCGGCCAAGCCTGCGACGTCTGCGGGCGGCGCGCGCAGCGTTTTCGCGAGCAAGCTGGTCAGGGCGTCGCCCTCGAGCGGCTGCAGTGTGAGCTCATGCACGAGCTGCGCCGATTCACGCTGGACGCGTTCCGACAACTTGCGGAGCACGTGGCGCGCGTCGACTTCGCCGTCTCGAAAGGCGAGAACCGTGAGAAAATGCCGAACGTCCGCGCTCGTGAGCAGACCGAACAGGGCGTCTGCGGTCGATGAGTCCAGCCATTGGCAATCGTCGAACGCCAGCACGAGCGGATGCTCGGCGCTCGCGAACACCTGGATGAATTGACCGATCACGTGCTGCAATCGGTGTTGGGTTTCACTCGGGCTGAGCTCGGCGGCCGCTGGTTGGCTGCCCGTAATCCGGGAAAGCTGCGGAACTAAATCGATCATCACGCTGGCGTTCGGGCCGAGCGCCGACAACAGCCGCTCACGCCACTCGCCAAGCGTCGCCTCCGATTCGCTGAGTAGTTTGGCGATCAGGGTTTCGAATGCGTGGATCAACGCCGAATATGGCCGATTGCGCTCCTGCTGATCGAACGTGCTGTTCAAGAAATGAGACTGTGCAGGCAGGCTGCGACGCCCGAACTCGCCGAGCAGGGACGACTTGCCGACCCCGGCCGAACCGCCCAGGAGCAACAAGCGCGGGCCGGAGGTCAGAGCTTCCGCCAGGACCCGGCCGCAGCGTTCGAGCTCTTGCTCGCGGCCGACCAGATCGCGTGACAGCTCGAGCGTGTTCGAGATGTCACGCGTGCCGAGCTCGAATTCGGGGATCTGCTGGTGACTTTGCCAAGCCTCGGCGCAAATTTGCAGATCCCAAAGCAGCCCGTGACTGCTTTGGTAGCGGTCTCCGGGATCCTTCGAAAGCAGCTTGGCGACCAGCTCGGCAAACGCGCGCGGCACCGCCGGCGTCACGTCGCTCAAGAGCGGAGGCCGCTTCGAGAGGTGAGCATGCGCCCAACCGAGGGCGTCGCTCGCGCTGAGCGGGAGCTGCCCGCTCGCAAGCTCGAACAGCATGACACCGAGAGAGTAGTAATCCGCGCGAAAATCGGCCTTGCGGTTCATGCGCCCGCTGCGCTCGGGCGACAAGTACGGTAGCGACCCCTGAAGCTCGCTGCCTTCGATGTCGCGGGGCCGCAGGCTGGAGCTGGCGAGATGAAAGTCGATCAGCTTGAGCTCGAAGGTCTGGCGATTGACCAGCAGATTGCTGGGCTTCACGTCGTTGTGCACGAGACCCCGTGCATGAACGTGAGACAGCGCGCTAGCCGCTTGCACTGCCAGCCGCAGACATGCAGATAGCTCCAAGCCCCCCGGCGGGATCTCGAGGGTTTGACCGCCGAAGTCTTCCAGCACCAGGGCCAGCCGACCATCGACCTCACACAGCTCGTGGGCGCGCAGGATCAGGGGGGAAGACAGCTCGAGCAGCGTTTGCAGCTCGAATTCGAGCGCCTTGCGTTGCTGAGGCACGGCCTCGTTCTGGTTGAAGGACTTGAGGACGACGGTCGTGCCATCGAGCGTCCGACGCGCGCGCTGAACGACGCTGCGCGAGGAAACCGCCAGCGTTTCGAGAATCGAATAGCCCGATTGAGAATGCCCAGTCGCTTGGCTCATGTTGCTGGCGATACTTTCTCGGTGGTTTCGGAGGCGCGCGCTCGCGCGCATGCACAGTGTCTGCCGTGACGTAGACAGATCCCCTACGGCCGACGGAGCGGTTCAGAATAGGGCAACGCACGTCGAAATGGCACACGAAGACAGACGTTTGGCTGCAGGTTCAGCGGCCTTTGCCACACTCTTACTCACTCATACGCACTTCTACTCATTGGTTCGAGAGTAGGCGTGTGTAGTCCGAGCAGCGGACCCGCTGTCGACTAGAGCGTCAAGGCTGGGCGCCTGCGCCGAGTCTCACCCCGAAGGGCTAGCAGCGTCGCAATTGGCGGCTCGAGTGCACGTCCGAATGAGGCTGGCCGAAGCGCTTTCGTGATACCTTTCGGCTCAGGAGCAACAGGACTCGGTGGAACCAATTCGGTGTGGGGACTTCTCGAGGCAGAGGGTTGCAGGAGCGAGCATCGGTTTACTGCTCTGCGTTTGCGCCTGCGGTGCGCAGCCAGCGTCGGAGCGCGTCGACGATAGGCAAGCAGCGGCCAGTACCGGCAGTGGTGTTTCGGCCGCCTGGAAGTACGGCCCTTCGACGGTCGACGGGGGCGGACATCTCGGCAACGCCGTCGTTGGACTTGGGGACGTCAATGGAGACGGTTTCGACGACCTCGCGGTGGGCGCCCCGGACTGGGAGCCCACGATCTACGAGCCGTTTCCCGGTCGCGTTCACCTCATCTACGGATCGACGACTGGGCCGGGGGCTCGTATCCAATTCATCGACGGCTCGTACAACGAGTGGCAATATTTGCGTCCCTACGCCGCTGGAGACGTCAACGGTGATGGTTTCGCCGACCTGTTGCTCGATTCAATCGACAGATCGCATGTCACGCATCGCGAGTGGCTGCTACTCGGCTCGAAAAGCGGCATCTCGACCACGCCGGTTTGGCATCTGGACTTTCCGGGCATCGTGCCGACCTGTGCCGGTAATATCGGGGACGTCACGGGGGACGGCCGCAGTGACGTGCTGTGCTTCAACGACGATTATTCGAACGGAAAAGCCAAGCGGAGCTGGTGGATCTACGCCGGGACGAGCGACGGCCTCGGCGCCGCTCCGGTCTGGACGACACTGACCCCCAACGATGACATGCCCTTCACGGGAAGCGCAGCCGGTATCGGTGACTTCAATGGCGATGGCTTCGTGGACATTGGATTTGCCTCGCTTGGATGTCCGATGCAGCTCGGAGTGCTGTATGGGACGGCTTCGCTGCCCGAGGTGAAGCCGAGCTTCGTCGTCAACCAAGCGTGCGGTGACTTGAAGTTCATCGGCGTTTCGGCGCTGGGCGATGTCAATGGTGATGGCTACAGCGACCTCGCCGTCGAGATGGCGAAGGACAGCTATGTGAAGGGCAACCAAGTCGCGGTGTATTTCGGCGGTGCGCAGCCCGCTTCGACGCCCGCCTTCACGGTCTCGTCTCCGGACAGCTCGATTCAGGATGGGTTCGGCGATCAGGTCGCCGGTCCTGGTGACCTTCAGGGAGATGGCTACGCAGACATCCTGATTGGCGCCAGAAATTTCAGCGGTGAATTCGCGAACAACCAGTTCTTCACGGGCAGGGCGTTCGTCTTCTCCGGTGCCCTGAAGCCGACGCCCTATCCGACTTGGCAGGGTTATGAAATCGCGCCTCGTGCGGGTAGATTTGCCGAAGTGGTCTCGATCGCGGGCGACATGAACGGCGATGGCTTTGCGGATTTCGGCGTGGGTGACCCCTTTGCGGGAGCCTCCGCGAAAGACAATCCACCACTCGGCATCGCGTACGTTTATTCGGGACTCGGCACGGCGTCGTCGGGCACGGGTGTGCTTTGGAACATGAGCGCGCTGCAGCCCGACTCTCAGCTGCCGATCGCGGACCAAGGACACAGCACGGCGAGCAACGGGTTCGACATTCGCGCGACCGGTCGCGGGGTGTTCGGCGGGGTGTTCGCGAAGCTCGAGCTCGAAATCAAGCCAGCGTCGCTGGCATTCAACGGTCAAGGTTTGGTCCGGAGCGCTGACTGGGTCTGGACCGGCACGGCCGGTGCCAATCTGACATTGCAAGCCCGCGCCCTCGGCCCGGACAGCGCTTATCACTCACGCTTGCGCTTGGTCTATCGACCGGGCTCCCTGGTCGGCACGAGCCACAGTGTGTGGGTTGCTGGACCGAGCGTGAGCACGGGCTGTGACGCGAGCTCGACTGACGCCGATGGCGACAAGCTCTGCGATAGCGCCGATCCCGACGACGACAACGATGGCGATCCGGACAACGTAGATTGCGCGCCGCTGAACGCGCTCGTTCACCATGGCGCCGTCGACGTGCCAGACGATGGCATCGATCAAGACTGCAGCGGCGCCGAGACCCTGACTTGTTTCGAGGATCAGGATGCCGACCGCTGGGGCAGCGCGCTTCCGGTCCTGTCCGCTAGCGGCGACTGTAAGAGCGCTCACGCGAGCACTTTGACCGGCGACTGCGACGATTCCGACTCGAACATTCATCCCGGAGCCATCGACCTCCCGGGTGATGGCATCGACCAGAATTGCGATGGTAGCGACACTCCGCCGCCCATGACGGCAAGCGGCGGCGCGGGCGGTGCTGATTCTGGCGGTAGCGTCTCCGCGGGTTCGAGTGGTGCGAGCAGCGCGGGCCGCGGGGGCGCGCCGACAGTGGCTGGCGACGGTGGTGCGCTGTCGAACGGCGGCGCGTTCGAGATGGGCGGCACGGTGGCTACGGCCGGCGCTCGAACCGAGCACGCCGCGGCGGGCGCAACGGCCCCCGCCAACACCGTTTCCGCCTCGCGCGACCCGAGTCCGGGCTCATCGGGGTGCTCGTGCGGCGTGAGTCCCAAGAGTTCCAATCACGGGTCGCTCGCGTGGCTCTTCGCTCTTTCCTTCTTTCAACGTCGTTGGCAAAAGAGGCGTGGATCCAATTGAAAGATTTGCGGTTTGCGTTGGTCGCGCTTTGGCTGTGCGCGTGTGGGTCGGGTGAGACCGCTGGCTCGGGTCCCAACCCCAACCCGGTTGGCTCAGCGGGTGCCGCGACAGCTGGCCGGAGTGGCGGCAGCGGTACCGCCGCAGGTGGCGCTTCTGGCGCAGCCGGTACTGCCCACGGCGGAGCTTCGCCTTCGTCCGGTGGGGCCAGTGCGGGGAGCGCCGGCGCGGCAGAGAGCGCTGGCATTGGCGGCTCGCTCAGCCGCGAGCCCGCTTGCGGGGTCGATGATGATTGCGCCGCGCAAAACCAGAACCGCTGCCTCGGGCGGCTGGTCTGTGATGACGGAAATTGCGTGCGAGACACCGCGAGCGCTGTGGTGTGCGACAACTCTGCGCCCGCTCCTTGTCAGATGATCGCGTGCAATCCGACGAACGGACAATGCGAGCCGCAGGCAGTCGTTGATGGCTCTGCCTGCAATGACGGCTTGTACTGCACGCTGACGGACCGCTGTAACGCGGGCACGTGCGTGGGCGGCAACAGCCCGTGCAGCTCCGCTTGTCTGAGTTGCAATGAAGCAACGCAGAGCTGCGACATCAATCCGGGTGCGTGCTTCATCGGTGGCAGCTGTTTTTCGGACGGTGCTCGTCGGTCGACGGAGTCGTGCGACGTCTGCGACCCGGCGCACCCCTCGCTTTGGTCCGCGGCCACGGATGGCACGAGCTGCAACGACGGCAAAGGCTGTACGGTGGAAGACGCTTGCACGGCGGGCAAATGCGGCGGCAGCGGGAAGCCGCCCGCAACGCCGCAAACGCGCGTCGAATGCGAAAACACCCCGGACGGGCGCCTGCCGGGTCGAGCGCGCCCGCACCCGCGCCGTCCAGTCTTGACCTGGAGTCATGTCGATGATTCGTGTGGCGCCGCCTCGTTCGAAATCATGCTCGACGACAGCTGCGCAGAGCTCGCGAGCTGCACGTTTCCGTCCCCCGAGCTCGATGTCGGTTCAATCTCTGGTAGCAGCTGGTCTCCGGCAGCGGATATGCCGCTGCACGCGGGCGCCCCGGTGGCGACGCGCTATGCCTGGCGCATTCGTGCTGTACGCAACGCGGTGAGCTCGCCGTGGAGCGCGCCGCGCTGGGTGACAGTGGGCCGCGCACGCAATGATTTGAACGGCGACGGCTATTCGGACGTCATCGCAACTCGTTGGAAGGAGCACCTGTACTCCATGTATTACTACCCCGGGGGACCGAAGGGGCCAGCGAAGTCCCCCGCGGTCAAGATGCAGACGCCGTACCCGGGCGACCTGAATTCAGACACGCCGTTCGCCCGCCGCTTCAGCATGGGTGACTTGAATGGTGACGGTTTCGACGACCTGGTCGCCGAAGGTGATGCTCATCCCGGCGAAACTGGGCGCCCGGACGAAGGACGGTTTTACATTTACTACGGCAGCAAAACGGGGCCGAACGCGACTCCCGACTCGATCGTGTACAACCACGCCAAGACCATCGAAGACTTTCCGTACGGTTTTACCGTGGCCGATGTAAACGCGGACGGCTTCGCCGATGTCGTCACGCCCACTGGTTTGCCGGGGCTATCCGGCGTCATGTACTTCTATCCTGGGAGCGCCGCGGGGATCGCCGCGCAGCCCGCCGCCAATAGCTATCTGGAGGCCGGTGGCGACGGCGCGGCGCTGCTTCTCGGCGCCCGCGGAGACATCAACGGCGACTGCTACGAAGACATGGCGATGGAGGAACGCCCCGCCTCGTTCGCGCTCGGAGGCACCTCTGGCCCTGGCTCGGTCAACCTGCTGCTCTCCAGCGACGATCGCATCGAGCGATTCTTGGCTAGTGGCGGCGACATCAACGGTGACGGCCGTTCGGATCTCGTGATCCGCGCGCGGCCACCCGGTCACTGGGACACCAACCTGATGATCTTCTCTTGGCCGTTCGGTAGCTACTTTTCAACCTCCTATTCGTGTGATTTCAACGGCGATGGCAAGAGCGATCAGGCCTTCAACGGCCCCGGGCGCTGTCCCAATCGTCGCATCACTTACGCCGACCAAGATCCCCTTTTTGCGTCGCCACTCGCGATCGACGGGGACCTAAACGGCGACGGGATCAGCGATCTCGTGTTGCTCGACGATCACAACCACAAGATGAGCGTTCACTATGGAACGCTGGCCGGGCTTGAACCGACGAGCACCTTCTCGATGTTCGACAAGTATTCTGTTCCAAATGAGCTCCGCTACGTCGCTGACACCAACGCGGACGGCTTCGACGACCTGCTCGTGAGTCACGGCTACGTCGAAAATCAGGTTCAGAAGTCCGGTCTGTGGGTGTTCTTGGGCAGCGCCCAGGGACTCTCGGAGACGTCCAACGTCTTCCTCGATCCGGTCATCAATTGACGCTCGGGCGTCAGTTGATGACCGTGCAGAACGTGTTGAAGCCAGCGGGCGCGTCGATGAGCTTGTTCGGGCTCACCGTGTTCTTGTCGAGCGGCCCGTAGTAGACCAACGCCCTGCCCTTCGGGGAATATTCCGAGTCGCACACCACGAGGTCAGCGTCCCCGTCGCCATTGAAGTCACCGACCTTCAGCACGTGCCCAAACCACCAGCCTTGTTTGGTGCTCGGGTTGTAGATCTCGAGCGGCTGCGTGCTTTGCAAGGCGGTGCCGGCATAAACGTAGAACTTCGCGCCGTAAAAGCCCTGTGGCGCGGTCACCACCAAGTCCGGTAGACCATCACGGCCCAGCAGATCTCCGCTGATTGCCTGCTCCCCGTAGGCGTCGGTCGCTGGATGAATATTGTCCGGAAGAGTGAGCGTCGCCTTGGCCGGAAATGTGCTGCCTTGCGATTTGTACTGGTACAACACGCCGAACGGGTAGCCTGGTGAGCTGACCGTTGCGATCGTGATGTCGTCGTGTAGATCGCCGTCCGTATCGAAAATCGCGGTCTGTAGCATGCTGTCGGTGTTCGCGGCGAGCCCCTTGATGGCGCTGTTCGGAGCCGCCATCGGGAAGGAGGACCCGCTCAGATATGTGTACACGTACGATGTGTGCAGCGAGTTGCCGGCAAGATCGGCCATCCCGTCGCCGTTGAAGTCAGCGGCTCGCAGGTTGTAAAGGCCAGGTGAATCTCCAAGCAACGGGTTGATGAAGTAAGACGTCCGCTTCGCCGGTAAGCCGCTCGCACTGCCCGCGAAGTAGTCGGCCATGACCACGGGGCTGCTGCCGACCACGACCGCATCAGGGTAGCCATCACCGTCGAAGTCGGCTTGCACGAAGGGGAACCCATTGCCATTCAACGTCCATGTCGGCTTGGCCGGCAGCCCATCGGCAGAGCCGAAGTAGGCGCTCAGGCCGGCCGTACTGAGCAACAAGTCGTCGAAGCCGTCGCCATTGATGTCGCCCGTGTCCCCATAGGTCACGTCATGATCGGTCGCGATGCGCGTGACCGTATCGGCTGGGCCTAGGGCTGAGCCATAGAAGATGCCCGCGGGGCCCGCGATGCTGGAAGAAAAGTTGAGATCCGTATAGCCGTCCCCGTTGTAGTCATGGTCGGCGCGTCCGACATCGAGGTAGCGCGTGCTACTCCACGCGGAACAAGTGGGTGCGCGGCAAGCGCGCACGCGCCAGTAGTAGCGTCGACCCACGGGCGCGACGGAAGATACTTCGAGATCGACTTCCGCGCGATAACTGGTGCTGCTCGTCGTGATGTGGATGGCAGGTGTTGGGAAGCTGCAATCCTTGACCGTTGCGCACGAATCGTCGACTTCGAGCTCGTAGCTCGGCAGCGCGCAGCCGTCTGCGACCGATGCATTCCACACGACCTTTGGTCGGAGCGTGCCGCGCGCGGCTGGCGCGCGCATGCTGCCCGTTTTCGTGCCGCTGATCGGCCTTGCTGGCATCGGTATCGCTGGTGCGACGGGCACCGCGCCCTCGCACACCCCAGCCGCGCTACATTGAAAACCGACGAAGCACGTGTCCTGCAATTGACAGTCGCTACCAGCGGCGACTGGAGACCATGCCGTTGGCGAAGCGGGATCGCATTGCCAGCAGCCGCCACTGGCCTTGAGCGCGCCCGCCGCGAGACACTGGCCGCCAATCGAGCACGAGCCAGCGTTCGGCACGCACGCTCCCGCGCTGGCATCGCAGCTCTCGCAGCTCTTGCAACTGAGTTTCGGCTTACACGTCCCTGTGCCCGGCACGCAATTGCCCGCGGTACAGAAATCGTCCCCGCAGGCAGCCGCGCTCTGTGTGGCGACCTGGACGCAAGTGCCCGTGGGCGGATCACACTTCACGTCGTGACAAGACTCGGCAGCTACGGACGAGCAATCGACGGCGGGCGCGTTGTCTTGGACGCAGGAACCGGACTGACATTGCCATTCACCGCGGCACAGATCCTTTGGCTTCGCCGCGCAGTCGTCTGCACCGCTGCACTCGGGGAGCGCAACGGCGCTCCCGCCGACCCCTCCGCTCGATCCGCTGGTTCCGCTGGCGCCCGCAGAGCCAGCCTCGGCGCCGGCGAGTGCACCCGCTGCGCTTCCCGCCTGTCCTCCGCCGGAAGCGTGCGCTCCACCGCTGCCGCCAAAAGGCGATGGCTCACCCGCCGAGCCGCTACCCGCGCGCGCGCCGTTGGCGCCAGCGCTGGATTCTGCGGTGCTCGAGCTCGTAGGTCCCGAACACCCCGCCACCGCTGTGCTACCCAAAGCGATCGAAACCCCTGCGAGCGCTATCCACC
>Ga0207691_10004170_pt1 | contig 14040 bp, 17 predicted proteins | sample KBSM13metaG_FD_184327 | JGI IMG/M metagenome (GOLD analysis project Ga0207691, IMG submission 184327) | Miscanthus rhizosphere microbial communities from Kellogg Biological Station, Michigan, USA - KBS M1-3 metaG (SPAdes) (version 2) | ecosystem: Host-associated > Plants > Roots > Rhizosphere >... | reverse complement strand
GTTCTGGCACGAGCTGCGGACCCAGCAGCTGATGTTCTGGCGGAACCGCGAGTCGGCCGTCTTCATCTTCATCTTCCCGCCGATGCTGTTCCTGCTCCTCGGCGCGGTCTACGACGGGAAGATCGACGGCGTCCCGGCCGTCGACCGGCTGCTCGTCGGGATCATGGGCTATGGCTGCGCGAACACCGCGCTCGCCGGGCTCGCGATCACCCTGGTCGTGCGCCGCGAGGGCGGGCTCCTGAAGCGGCTCCGCGCGACGCCGCTACCCGCCGCGACGTACCTGACCGCGGTGCTCGTCTCGACGCTGATCGTGTTCCTTCTGCAGATGGCGCTCACGGTCGTGCTCGGCGTGACGCTCTACGGCGCGCGCGGTGCCGAGAGCTGGGTTGCGCTCGTGCCCGTGCTCCTGCTCGGCGCCGCGGCGTTCGCGGGGCTCGGGATCGGCCTCGCGGCGCTGATCCGTTCGGACGAGGGCGCCTCGGCCGTCGTCAACCTCGTCGTCCTGCCGATGGCGTTCCTCTCCGGGTCGTTCGGCCCGACACGGGACTATCCGGATGTGCTGCAGGCCGTCGCGGACGTACTTCCCCTCACGTACCTGATCCGGCTCGTGCAGGCCGCGTACATCCACGGGACGTCGCTCTTCCACGACCTCGGGGCGGTCGCGGTCGTCGTCGCGTGGGGCGTGGCCGGGCTGGTGGTCGCGGTGCAGAAGTTCGAGTGGCAGCCGCGCGAGAAGTGACCTAGAGGGACGGAAGCGAGCCGTCCCGGTACGGCGCCCAGGTCGACCGCGGGAGCGCGGCGTACACGTCCGCGTACGCAGCCGATGGATCCGTGGTCTCCTCGGCGACGCTCGCCCCGTGCCTCGCCGCGACGTCGCTGACGAGGTAGCGCACGCCGCCGCCGACTCCGCGGCCGCGGCCGCCGACGGCGAGCACGACGGCCGACTGGCCCTCGGCGGCGACGATGATGTGCGGCGTCCCCGGGGGGCAATGGACAAAGTCCCACGCGGTCAGCTGCCGCTCCTGGTCCTCTATGACGAGCGTGCATTCGCCGGCCAGGACGAGGAAGCCCTCCTGCGCGTTCTCGCGGTGGTACATCCCGATCCGCTCGCCCGGCCCGAGGACGTTGATGTTGATGCCGAGCTGGGGGAACCGGCGCTTCCCCTCGAAGTTGCAGTAGGCGCCCAGCGGACCCATCTCGCGCCACCGGGAGTCCTGCGCGTTGACCACGAACCATCCCTCCCCGTCGACGACGGGGCCGTTCTTCGTCTCGCGCATCGGCGCCTCGGGCATGGCCGTAGTGTCGCACCGGCCGGCGCGGTTCGAGCAGACTGACCCCATGGAGACCGCGGAGACAGCCCGGATGAGCACGGTGGAGCTGCGTGACGAGCTCGGCCGCATCCTCCGCGACCCCGGACGCGTCTCGGACGGCGACTCGGAGCGCGAGCTCCACGCGGGCGACATCTCGTTCCACCGGCCGCATCGGCCCGACCTCGTCGTCTACGCGACCTCGACCGCGGACGTCGTCGCCGTCCTGACCCTGGCCGATCGGGATCGGATCCCCGTGACGCCGTTCGCGGCGGGATCCAGTCTCGAGGGGCACGTGATCCCCGTCGCGGGCGGCATCTCGCTCGACCTGACGCGGATGGACGCGATCCTCGGCGTTTCGCCCGCCGACCTCACCGCGACCGTGCAGCCGGGCGTCACGCGGACGGCACTCGAGCGCGCGGCGGCCGAGCACGGCCTCTTCTTTCCCGTCGACCCGGGCGCGGACGCGACGCTCGGCGGCATGGCCGCCACGAACGCGGCCGGCACGACCACGGTGCGCTACGGGAAGATGCGCGCGAACGTCCTCGCGCTCGAGGCCGTGCTTCCCGGCGGTCGCGTCGTCCGCGCCGGCAGCCGCGCGCCGAAGACCTCGGCCGGCTACGACCTGCTCGGGCTTCTGATCGGCTCCGAAGGGACGCTCGGGGTGATCACGGAGTTGACGCTGCGCCTGCAGGGGATCCCCGAGCAGGCCGTCGTTCTCCGCCTGTCGTTCCCGGACGTCGAGTCCGCCTGTCGTGCGGCCACGACGATCGTCGCCGCAGGCGCCGGCGTCACCCGCGTCGAGCTACTCGACGGCTGGACGATCGCCGCGCTCAACGAGCACCAGGGCACCGACCTTCCTGTCGGCCCGTCGCTCTTCGTCGAGGCGTCGGGGAGCGCCGGCACCGTCACCTCCGACCTCGAGCTCGTGACCGCGATCGCGGAGTCGGAGGGCTCGCTCGAGATCGTCGCCGAGCGCGATCCGACCGCGCGCTCCCGCCTCTGGGCGGCCCGGCACGCATCCGCCTACGCCGTGGCGGCGGCCGCGCCGGGGAAGGGGCATCGCTCGACCGACGTCTGCGTCCCGCTCTCGGAGCTGGCCGGCGCGGTCTCGTTCGCACGCGCCGAGCTCGATCGGCTCGGTCTCGTCGCCGGCATCGTCGGGCACGCGGGCGACGGCAACGTCCACCTGTCGCTGATGGTCGATCCCGACGACGAGGCCGAGCTGCGCGCATCGGACGAGCTGATCGAGGCGCTCGTCACGGACGCTCTCGCGCGCGGAGGCACCTGCACCGGAGAGCACGGCATCGGCGTCGGCAAGATCCACGCGCTGGAGCGGGAGCACGGAGACCTCGTGCCGCTGATGCAGGGCGTGAAGCGGGTCTTCGACCCGAACGGGATCATGAACCCGGGCAAGGTCCTGCCCGCGGCCTAGACACCCGGCCTCAGACGTGCGCTTCGCTGGTGACGGCGCGGGAGCCCGGCACGCCGACCGCTTGGACGACGACCGCGGCGACGACGATCGCGCCGCCCGCGAGCGTTGCCGCCGACGGGCGCTCGTCGTACGCGAGCCAGACCCAGAGCGGCCCGAGGACGACCTCGAGCAGGGAGATGATCGCCACCTGGGCGGGCGGGATCAGCCGCGCTCCGATCGTCAGGAAGGCGAGGCCGAGGCCCATCTGCCCGACGCCGAGCGCGGCGAGGATCGCCCAGTCGCCCCCGCCCACCGAGCCGAGGGTGACGAACGGCGCGCACACGACGACGACGAGCACCTGCGAAGCACAGGTCGCGGGCATCATCGAGACGTCCCGCCGGTGCCGCGCGATCACGATCACCATCGCGAACGATGCGGTCATCAGCAACGGAAGGCCGACGGCCCCGATCCCGGCGTCGAGCGAGCCGGCCGCCATCACCGCGACCCCCGCCCCGGCCAGGAGGAGCGCCGCCCACGTGCGCCCGTCGACCGGCTCGGAGATCAGCACCCAGCCCAGCAGCGCCGCCATCATCGGTGCGGCCGCCTGCATGAAGAGCACGTTCGCGACCGAGGTGTGGTTCAGCGCGAGCAGGAACGCCCCTGACGAGATCGCGAGGAAGACCGTCATCGCGAGACCCGACCGGCCCATCCCGAGGAACGCGCGCAGGGTCCCTCGACGCTCCATGGCCAGCACGAGGGCGAAGAGGGCGAGCGCGGCGAAGAAAGCCCGTCCGGCGACCTGGGTGACAGCCGTGGCATCGAGGCTGCGCTGCCCCAGGCCCGCCGTCGACCACGCGACTGCGGCAAGGAGGATCGCGAGCCGGCCCTCTCGGGCCCGGCGCCGCTCCGGGCCCGCGCTCGCCTGCATGCCCGTCAGTCAACCACGGTGGCCATGACGCCAGGCTCGGTTTCCGCCCTGCCCGCCGCGGGTATGCCTGCAGACATGAAGGTATTCACGAAACGGAACGCACTGCTCGGGGCGCTCGTCGCCCCGGCGGCGCGAAAGAGGATCGAACGCAAGCTGAACAGGCTGGCCGGGCGTCGGCAGACGCCGAGACGGCGGTTGCTGATCGGCGCGGGCGCGCTGAGCGGTCTCGCGTTCGCGGTCGGCGCATTCGTGGCCAGGCGCAGCTCGCCCGCCGACACGCAGGTCGCCTGACCGGAGCCAAGGAGACAGATGGGGATCATCGGCTGGATCGTGCTCGGCCTGGTGGCCGGGATCATCGCGAAGAGGATCTTCCCGGGCGGCCAGGGGCTGGGAATCGTGATGACGACGCTGCTCGGCGTCGGCGGCGCCCTCCTCGGCGGTCTCGTTGCGTCATTGCTCGGCGTGGGCGACCCGATCGACGAGTTCTGGGACTTCAGTACGTGGGTGGCGGCGATTCTCGGCGCGGTCGCGATCCTCTGGCTCGCGTCGACGCTCGAGGGCCGCGGCGGCCGGCGGCGGCTCGTCTGAGACTCGATCGACCGCGTGGGGCCGGCTCAGCCGCCGGCCTCGCGCACGCGCCCTCGCGTTGAGGCGTCAGCGGCGTGGCACGCCGCGTCGGGAAACGGATCCGACGTCAGCCGAGAGCGAGCGCCGCACGGGCGCGCCGTTCGCGCTCCCCGGCCAGCAGGTCGGCGAGATGCTGGAGGAGCTTCCACGAGACGTCGGGGTTTTCCCTCGCGAACCTGCGGAAGTCCCAGAAGGCGATCACGTGGCAGCGCAGGCGCGTGACGGCGGTCACCGTGGCGGTGCGCGCCGCCTCGCTGATCAATGCGAGCTCGCCGAAGTGGTCGCCGGGACCGATCCGGGCGACCTCCTCGCCGTCGACGCTCACCGAGGCCTCGCCCTCGGCGACGATGAAGAAGCCGACGCCGCTCATCGTGCCCTCCTCGACGACGGTCACACCGGGCCGGAACTGACGCTCCTTCGCCAGGCGGGCGAGCTGGCGCAGCTGACGCTGGTTGAGCCCCGAGAAGAGCCGGACCTCACCGAGCTCGTCGACCACTGACATCGCGGCGATCATATCCTGGCTCGGCTTGCGAGACCCGTACCGTCCACGCGTGACGTTCATGCGCGCTCAGCGACGGCTACCCGCTCGCTGCCGAGCGGATCACCTGTCCGGTGCGGATCGTCTGGGGCACGGCTGAGCGGGTCCTCGCCTTCCCCCGCGATGCCGTCCGAGACGGCGGAGTTGATCCGCGGCTTCACCGAGCGCTGAGAGGGCGCCTGGTGTCCGACTTGAAGTCGGACACCATCCGGCTCACGCCGTGGCACATCGCGTCACGGGCGTGGAAGGCCGCGCTCATCCCTCTGGATGCCGGCGCGCGCCGTTTTCGCGGCGGGATGCTCGGGTACACCCGCGTCCGATGAGCACGCGCGCAGGTTCGGGAGAGTCGCTCGTGCGGCGGGCGTTGCCCGTCTACATCGCGCTCGCGCTGGCGCTGCTCACGGCGGTCTCGATCCTCCTGCTCTACGCGCTGCGCCACGTGCTGCTGATCCTCTTCGTCAGCATCCTCTTCGCCGCCGCGCTCTCCGGCCCGAGCGAGTGGCTCCACGACAGGTTGCGACTGCCACGCGGGATCGCGGCGGTCCTGATCTACGTCGTGGCCTTCGCCGTGCTCGTCGGCGTCGGCTGGCTCGTCGTGCCGCCGCTCCTCGGGCAGGTGGCCGAGTTCGCCGACCGAGCTCCGCAGTACGCCGACCGCTACGACGGCATTCGCAAGGCGTACGGCGACCTACGGCGGGACTATCCGGCTCTGCCGCCGTTCGACGACCAGATGTCGAGGCTCGGGAACGCGATCCTCGACCGGGCCGGCGAGCGGGCGTCGTCCCTCCCCGGCAACCTCTTCTCCATGTTCCTCGACCTCCTGAGCGTGTTCGTCATCTCGCTGCTGCTCGTGACGAACAGGATGCGGCTGCGGGGCTTCACGCTCTCGCTCGTCGGCCACGACCATCGCGACCGGGTTGCCGAGATTCTCGACCGGAGCTGGGCGCGGATCGGCGTGTACCTCCGCGCCAAGGTAATCGTGATGGCGATCGTCGGCGCGCTGACGTATGTCGCCCTCCTCGTGATCGGCGTGCCGTTCGCGGTGCCGCTGGCGATCATCGTCGCCTTCGGCGAGCTCATTCCTCGCGCAGGCCCCTGGCTCGCGCGCATCCCGCTCCTCTCGATCGCCGCCCTGGAAGGGCCGCGCACGTTCTTCCTCACGCTCGCCGCCTCGATCCTCATCGAGAACCTGAAGGGCTACGTCATCTCGCCGTTCGTCGAGGGCGACCAACTCGACATCCATCCGCTCGTCGTCTTCGTCGCCGTGCTCGTCGGCGCGACACTCGCCGGCCCGGCCGGCGCGTTCGTCGCCGTGCCGGCGGCGGCGATCGTCGACATCGTCGTCCGCGAGGTCCTCGTGCCCTGGCGGAAGGAGCAGATCGCGGACGCCGGCGGTCTCGGTGAGGTTCCGCTGCGCCCCGCGGGGGCCCGTACTGCCGCGCGCTCGTAGAGCGCCTACGCAGCCTCGGGCAGCGCCACACTCGTGGTAGCGGCAGCCGGCGCCGACCGGCGCGCGAGGAGGTTGCTCGCGACGAGCGCGCCGATCGTCAGTGCGGCTCCCAGCAGCTCGACCGCGTTCGGCCGGTAGCCGCGCACGATCTCGATCGCGAAGGTTGTCACGGGGATCAGGTTCGAGAAGAGGACGGCGTTCTGCGGGCCGATCGCCTTGATCGCGGCGTTCCACGTCAGCACGGCGACGAAGGCGCCCGGGATCGCCAGGTAGGCGATCTGCGGCCAGACCGACGTCAGCTGCGCGGCCGTCGGAGCCTCGACGAGGCCGCTCGCGATCGCGACGACCGTCGCCCCGGCGATCGTGAGCCAGCCGAGCGAGGCCGTCAGCGCGGTGTAGCGGAGGGGAGAGAACGACGTGAACTCCGCTGCGCCGAGGCCGTAGAGGACGAAGCTGAAGACACCGGCGAGGACGAGCACCTCGCCCCAACCGAGCGCACCGTGCAGGAGGGTGCTCGGATGGCCGGCACTGACGACGAGCCCGACCCCGACGAGCGCGACCGCGAGCAGCACGAACGTCGACCGGGCCGGGCGCACCCTCGTGCGGTGCCACAGCACGAGCGCGGTGAGCAGCGGTGCGAGAGCGACGATCAGCGAGGCGGTCTCGGGACGGGCGTGCGCGAGCCCCGTGTACGCGAACAGGTTGAACCCGGCGAAGCCGAGCGAGCCGAGCCAGAAGAGTCGCCAGCCCCGCCCGTCGAGCCGCAACGACGCTCGTCCCTCGAGGGCGATCAGGACGATCAGCCACAGCGCTGCGGCCAGGGCGTAGCGCACGGTCGATAGCGGGAACGCGTCGATCGTCTCGAGCGCCGACTTGCCGACGACGAACTGCCCGCCCCACACGAGCGCCGTCGTGGTGGCGAAGAGCACGCCGAGGGTCGCGTTCCGTGACCTCACCGCGCTCCCTCGTGGCCCTGGCTTGGCATGTGGGGGTCAACGAGGCCGAGGCTGCGGGTATTTCGTCCACCTCTGGTACCAGTGCGGTACCATCGAGGGATGGCCATGAATCTGCGCCTGACGAAGGACGAGACGGAGGCTCTTCGGCGCAGGGCCGTCGAGGAGGGTCGCTCGATGCAGGAGGTCGCCCGGGCGGCGATCGCCGAGTACGTCAGCGAGCGTCCCGCACGCCTTCGGGCGGCGGTGGGGCGCGTGCGCACCGAGGACGCCGAGCTCCTCGAGCGGCTCTCACGGTGAGCTCGGACGAGATCGACTACCTCTCGCTCGACGACCTCCTGGAGATCGCGGCCGGCGTCCTGCCGGTCGTCGAGATCCGCGACAAGGGCCTACTTGCGGGGGCGGCGAGCCGCCCCCGCAGCTCGGCCTTCGGTGCAGACGCATATCCATCGTTTCCCGAGAAGGTCGCGGCGCTGCTGCATTCGATCGCGCGGAACCACGCCCTCGTCGACGGGAACAAGCGCCTCGCGTGGTCAGCTGCGCGCGTGTTCTGCCTGATGAACGGGCGCGACCTCGAGCTCGACGTCGACGAGGCGGAGGCGATGGTCATCGGCGCCGCGGCCGGCACGCTGGACGTTCCCGCTCTCGCGACGATCGTCGGAAAGGCTCTACGGACCGCCTGAGGCGGCCGTCCACGATCATCTAGCCGTCGAGGCCGACGAACTGGTGCCAGGGGCCGGCGAGGTGCACGGTGGCGACGGCGAGGATCAGCCCGGCCACGAGCGAGCCGGCCAGGAGCCAGCGACGGAAAGACGAGCCTGGCAGGGGCTCGTCGCTCCGCCAGTCGGCCGCCGCGAGCCGCGGCACACGGAGCACGTGCGCGAGGACGTGCGCCGACATCGCCGCGACCCAGACGACGAAGCTCGCCTTGTGGAGGCCCAGCACGACGCCGCCTTCGGGGCCGAGCACGATGAGCGCGACGCCGCTTGCGAACAGCGCCGCCGTCGCGAGGACGAGGACCGGCCCGAGCGCGCGCAGCAGCGGGTGCGGCGGGCCGTCCGCGCGGTACTCGCGATGGCCCGTGTAGTAGCGCAGGAAGCGATACCCCGTGCTCGCGACCTTCACGCCGACGAGCGGCAGCAGGAGCATGCCGAGAAAGACGTGGGCCGAGACGAGCGGGCGGATCGCGATCAGCGTCGCGCCCTCGGCGGCGAGCAGGACGAGCAGGAGAGCCGCCGCCGCTCCGGTCAGGCGGCGGTTGCCCTCGCTGCCCCCCGTCCGTACGACGGGCGCTGCGACCGTCGGCGTCCTCGTTCCTCCCTGTCGGCGCGCGTCGAGCACGGGTGCATGGCAGCGGACTGAAATGAGAGGACGATGAGATTCATCGCGCGCTCATGATGGCGGGGCGACAATGCGGCGGTGCGTGTGCTCGTGGTCGAGGACGAACCGAAGCTCGCAGGCCTCCTGGCGCGCGGGCTCGGCGAGGAAGGGCATCCGACGGACGTTGTCGCATCGGGCGCCGAGGCCCTCTGGATGGCCCGCGCCAACCCTTACGACGCGATCGTGCTGGACGTGATGCTGCCCGGTCAGAACGGCTTCGAGGTCTGCCGCGAGCTCCGTGCCGCGGACGTGTGGACACCCGTCCTCTTCCTGACGGCGCGCGACAGCGTCGACGACCGGGTGGCCGGTCTCGACGTCGGCGGCGACGACTACCTCGTCAAGCCCTTCTCGTTCCCCGAGCTGCTCGCGCGCCTGCGCGCCCTGACGAGACGCGGGGCGGTCGAGCGGCCGGCGGTGCTCCAGGTCGGCTCGCTGCGGCTCGATCCCGCGTCACACAGGGTCTGGCGGGACGACGCCGAGATCGAGCTCTCGACCAAGGAGTTCACCTTGCTCGAGGTCTTCATGCGGAGCCCCGGCAAGGTGCTCTCCCGCGTCGATCTCCTCGAACGCGGCTGGGACATGGCGTACGAGACGCGCTCGAACGTCGTCGACGTCTACGTGCGCTACCTCCGCGAGAAGATCGACCGGCCCTTCGGCTGCGACTCCCTCGAGACGGTCCGCGGCGTCGGATACCGGCTACGCGTGTCTCCGTCGTGCTGAAACGGATCCCGATCCGCTGGCGCCTCGCCGCTGCGTTCGCCGTCTCGATGGCGGCGCTCCTCCTCGCGCTCGGGGCGTTCGTGTACCTGCGTGTCGAGGACGCGCTCCGGAGCTCCGTCGACCAGGCGCTCCGGGCGCAGTCGGCGGAGTCGATCGGGCACGGGGAGGAGGGGTCGCTCCTCGACGCCGACGCGCGCGAGTCGGGGACGATCGCGCAGGTCGTCGGTCCCGACGGCAAGGTCGCGCGCTCGGACCCTGCGACGCTGCCCGCGCTCCTCGACTCCTCTGCCGTTGCCGCCGCGCGCCGCGGCCCGCTGCTGACGACGATCTCGCTCGGCGACGGCGAGCTGAATCGCTGGCGCGTGCTCGCCGTCCCTGACGGGGAGCAGGTCCTGGTGATGGCGCGGCCGCTCCGCCAGACGGAGGAGACGCTCCACCGCCTCTTCGGCGGGCTCCTGGTCGCGGGCCCGATCGGATTGCTCCTGGCGACGCTCGGCGGATACCTCCTCGCGGCCGCGGCGCTGCGTCCCGTCGAGACGATGCGCCGGCGCGCAAGCGCGGTCTCCGCCACGACACCCGGCGCGAGGCTCCCCGTGCCGCCGAGCCGCGACGAGATCCGTGACCTGGCGGAGACGCTCAACGAGATGCTGGCGCGGCTCGAGGCGGCGCTCGAGCACGAACGCCGCTTCGTCGCCGACGCGAGCCATGAGCTGCGCACCCCCCTCGCGCTCCTGAAGGCCGAGCTCGAGCTCGCTCTCCGCCGGCCGCGCACCGCGGAGGAGCTTCGCGCAGCGGTCGGATCGGCCGCCGAGGAGACCGACCGGCTCGTCGTCCTCGCCGAGGATCTCCTCCTCATCGCCCGCTCCGACCAGGAGGCGCTCGGGCTGCGGGTCGAGCCCGTCGACCTCGGTGCGCTCGCTCGCTCCACGGCCGAGCGCTTCGCCGAGCGTGCCTCGACCGACCACCGGCGGGTCGACGTCGAGATTCCGCCGCGCACCGAGGTCTCCGCCGACAGGCTTCGGCTCGAGCAGGCACTGCGGAACCTGGTCGACAACGCGCTGGGATACGGCGAAGGAAGAGTCACCATCACGACGCGGGATGTCGGCGACGCGATCGAGATCCACGTCCTCGACGAGGGCGAGGGGTTCCCGCCCGAGGTCGCGGCGCGCGCGTTCGAGCGGTTCACCCGCGGTGACGACGCTCGCACACGCGGTGGCAGCGGGCTCGGCCTCGCGATCGTCGAGGCAGTCGCGCAGGCACACGGCGGCTCCGTGGGAATCGCGCCGAACGGGAACGGGGCGGACGTCTGGCTCTCGCTTCCCGGCCACACGATCTCCTGAGCGGGCTCTCATCGGCGTCTCATCTCGGGCGCCTACCGTCGGGAGCCATGGAGTCGCCCGACACGCGCGCACACGCCCGGCGCCGGAAGGAGCAGCGCCTCGGCATCCTGCGACGGCGGGCCGCGCTCGCGTCCGCGCTCGGCTTCGCCGCGTTCGTGGGGCTCGCCGCGCAGCATGCGGTCGGATCGGCCAAGCACGCCGCGACGAGGGTCACCCTGCCGTCGCGCGTCGCAACCCCGACGCGGTACTTCGACGAGCAGCAGAGCGGCTCGGCATTCAGCGACCCCTCCGCGGCGCCGCTCCCGCCCGTCGCCCAGACCCATGTCTCCTGACCTGGACGTTCCGAGCGGGCTCGTATCCCACCGCTTCCGCGCGATGGGGTCGGACATCCACGTGCTCGTCCCGGAACGGCGCGCGCCCGAGCGCGCCGACGCCGTCGAGGCGCTGTTCGAGGAATGGGAGGCCGCGCTCAGCAGGTTCCGGCCGGAGAGCGAGCTCTCTCGGCTCAACGATCGGGCCGGCGCACCGGTTCGCGTCGGCCCGATTCTCCTTGCCGCGGTCGAGGCGTCACTCGCCGCGGCGCGCGCGACCGGCGGTCTCTTCGACCCCACACTCCGACACGAGCTCGTCCGGATCGGCTACGGCCGCTCGTTCGACGAGCTCGGGGCCGGCGCCGCCGAGGCGGTCGGTGGGCCGCGGGGCGGCGGCGGGTGGCGACGGGTCGTCGTCGACCGCGCAGGAGGCACGATCACGCTCCCCGCGGGGACCGGCTTCGACCTGGGCGGGATCGCGAAGGGCATGGCGGTCGATGCCGCGCTCGAGCTGCTCTCGGCGCTCGGGGCGGACGCGGCGCTGGTGAGCGCCGGCGGCGATCTCGCGGTGCACGGCCTGCCGCCCGGTCGGAGGGCGTGGCCGATCCTGGTGGCGAGCGGCCCTGACGGTCCCGTCGTCCCGCTTGTTCGGGGCGCGCTCGCAACGTCCGGGAAAGAGCGGCGACGCTGGAAGCAGGGGCGGGTCGAGCGGCACCATCTCGTCAACCCCGAAACGGGCGAGCCCGCCGCCGGGGGGCTCAGGCGGGTGACGGCAGTCGGGGGCAGCTGTCGGGCGGCGGAGGTCGGCGCGACGGCGGCATTCGTCGCCGGACGCCGGCTCGGCGCCATGATGCTCGCGCACCTCGGGCTGGCCGGGATGCTCGTCACGGAGACCGGTCGCGAAGTGCGCGTCGGGCGCTGGCCCGGGGCCGGCCTCGAGCGGGCCGCGTGACCGGCTGGAGCGCAGTCACCTGGGACACCGCCCGGGCCGGCGGCCTCATCTCCTACGTCCTCCTGACGACGGCGGTTTCGCTGGGGCTCGTCCTCCGAAATCGCTGGCAGTCGACCCGCTGGCCGCGGCTCGTGACGAACGAGCTGCACGGGTACGTGTCGCTGCTCGCGCTCGTGTTCATCGCGGTCCACGTCGTGGCGGTCGCGATCGACCCGTTCACGCATTTCGGCCTCACCGCCGTGCTCGTGCCGTTCGCGAGCCACTACCGCCCCGTCTGGATGAGCCTCGGCATCGTTGCGCTCTACCTGCTCCTCGCGGTGTGGGTCAGCTCACGCCTGCGTCGCCGGATCGGCCACCGGCTCTGGCGGCAGATCCACGTGCTCGCCTTCGCCGTGTACGGCGCGGCGACGCTGCACGGTCTCGGCACCGGCAGCGACACCCGGACGATCTGGGCGGGTGCCCTCTATGCGGCGAGCGTCGCGCTCGTCGGCTCACTCCTCGCCGTGAGGCTCCTGGCACCCGCGGGACGGGACGCGCGCCGCCGCCCGCTCGTCGCCGGAGCGGCGGCCGTGGCAGCCCTCGTGGCCGCGGCCTGGTCGTTCGGCGGCCCCTTCGCGCCGGGCTGGTCGGCCCGCGCGGGAGGGACCACGACCCATGCCGCCGTCGCGGCGCCGCCGGCGAGCGTCGCACGCCGCGTGGCCGCTCGCCCATCCACGTCTGTCGTGCGCGTGCCCTTCACCGCCCGCTACGCGGGTCGCCTCACCGTCGAGCCGGTCAACGACCGCGGCCGGCTCACCGTCCGCATCGACGGCGCGCTCAGCGGCGCGACGAAGGATCACCTCGAGATCCTCATCCACGGGATCCCGCTCGAGGACGGCGGGGTCGCGATGGAGCAGAGCCGCGTCCGCATGGGGACCACGACCCCGCTCTACCGTGGCGAGATCACGTCGCTGACCGGGTCGCGCCTCGTCGCAGCGGTGCGCTCACCGCACCAGCACCTCCGCCTCGGGCTCGTCCTTCGGATCGGCCGGGACGGCAGCGTCGTCGGGCGCGTGCGCGGTACCGCCTGGGCCTGACCTCCGGTCTCAGTCCGGCGTGTGACCTTCGAGAAACGCGAGCGTCCGGGCCCATGCGTCCGCGGATTGCTCGGCGTAGTCCTCCTGCCGGCGGTCGAAGAAGCTGTGCGGCGCGCCGTCGTAGACGACGATCTCGTGCTCGACGCCCGCCGCCGTCAGCGCCTGGTCGAACGCGGCGTTGTGCTCGGGGAGGATGTTCTGGTCGGCGCCCGCCTGGAGCGCGAGGATCGGCGCCGCGAACTCGGCGGCACGCTGCGTCGGGCCCGGGGCGCCGTTCCGCTCGCCCGTCGATCCGTAGAAGCCGACGGCTCCGGCGAGGCCGTGTCCGTCTGCCGTCGCGAGCCATGCATGGCGGCCCCCGTAACAGAAGCCGACGGCGAAGACCGTCTCGCAGGCGCCGCCGCCGGGCGAGCGGAGGTGCTCCACGGCCGCGCGGACGTCCTGCGCGATCGTTTCGGGCGTCGTCTGGGCGACGTGATCCATGTACGGGAACTCGTCGTCGCGCTTGGCGACACCTGCCGTCCGCCCGAAGTAGTCGAACGCGACCGCGGCGTAGCCACGCTCGGCGAAGCGGAGCGCGAGCTGCTCGTAGAAGCCGTACAGGCCGCGGACGTCGGGCAGCACGACGATGCCGACCCGCGCGCCGTCGTCCGGCTGGGCGGCGAACGCGGCGAATCGCGTGGCGTCGGCCGCCTCCAGCACGACGTCCTCCGAGCGCACAGGCGCCCCGCCCGAGATCGGCGGGATTGGCGGCACCGAGTCGAGCTCGAAGCACATCGCGGCCCGACCCTACTCCTTGCGGACGCCTACTCGTGCCCCGAGAGGGCGTGCGGGACGTACGGCTCCTCCAGCCGGGCGATCTCCTCGGGCGTGAGCTCGAGCGCCTCCGCAGCGAGGGCGTCCTCGATGTGGCCGACCTTCGTCGCACCGACGATCGGGGCGGTCACCGTCGGGCGGGAGAGGAGCCAGGCGAGCGCCACCTGCGCGTTCGCAACGCCCCGCTCTCCCGCGACCTCGCCGACCCGGTCGACGACGTCGAAGTCC
>Ga0207691_10004168_pt1 | contig 14051 bp, 11 predicted proteins | sample KBSM13metaG_FD_184327 | JGI IMG/M metagenome (GOLD analysis project Ga0207691, IMG submission 184327) | Miscanthus rhizosphere microbial communities from Kellogg Biological Station, Michigan, USA - KBS M1-3 metaG (SPAdes) (version 2) | ecosystem: Host-associated > Plants > Roots > Rhizosphere >... | reverse complement strand
TGAATGGAGTAGCCTGGCCGCGAAGGAAGGCATTGTTTTGGCTGCGCCGGATGCCCTTCACGATGAGGAGTGGAACCTGAAGTGGGATTCACCACCCTTTCTGCACGAGGTAGTTAATCAGGTTAGTACGCTCCATGCGATTGACCACAGCCGGATTTACCTATTTGGTAGTTCGGCGGGTGCACAATTCGCGCTAATAATGGCTCTTGTCGATGCCAATTATTATGCGGCAGTCGCCATTCATGCTGGCTATCTTCCGCCAAGCATGAATCCCACCCTATCCCTTCCGCGCCGACACATGCCCATCGCCATCTGGACCGGCGATATGGACCCTTACTTCCCAGTGGAAGATGTCCGCCAAACTAAGCGATTGCTCGATTCCAGTGGATTCAACGTGAAGTTGTCGGTGATCGCACTACACGATCACAACTACTACGCGGTGTCGAGCACCGTAAACCCCAGTGCATGGGAGTTTTTCAAGCAAGTGCGTCTTCCCTAAATCCGGATACTGACTCTTTAGTCGTTGACGTACCCAACGCGCCGATTGGATCGGACTCCAGGGGTTCATTCTGAGTTCCGAGCGAGTCGTGGGCTACTCTTCTGTAACATTGTGGCAAAAGAACGAATCGTCTGTTATCCGAGTAGTAATTTCTGCGTGAACGGTTCTTCACTCGGAGCGGATGAAATCGAAGGCTTCGCGCTCCCACTCATCGCGATAAAGCCGCGATGAATGGGCACACACTTCCATCCCTCGATTTGCCGAAGCCGACGGAGTCGGGGAATGGGCCACCAGCCGGTCATCCGACCGGGACTCGAAGACTCTCACGGCGTGAGTCGTCGATCGTCAATTTCACGGGAACCGACCCCAACGATGAATCGTGCAGCAGAAATACAATCACTCTCTCACCTTGACATTCTACCTGAAGCGCAGTACCCTCACCTAGAATGTCTACTAAAGAACAGAGCGAACGGGTCGAACTCCTCCAGGGGACATTGGATCTCCTGATTCTGCGCACCCTGCAACTCGGTCCCATGCACGGTCACGCCATCGCCAAGGCAATCGAATTCCGGTCCGACGAAGTGCTTCAGGTCGAACAGGGATCGCTCTATCCGGCGCTGCACCGGTTGATCAAGCGGCGGTGGATTTCCGCCGAAGAGGGAACCTCCGAAAATAATCGCCGGGCGAAGTTCTACGCACTGACAGCTAAAGGCAGGCGACAGTTGGCGGTAGAAACCAGCAAGTGGGGCAAACTCGCGCAGGCGATTGCGCAAATTCTCCAGCCGGGGGAGCAGGAGGAAGCATGAAGCGGCGCAAACGCATGCTCGCGGATCTCGACGAGGACATTCGTGACCATCTCGAGAGGGAAACCCAGGACAACATCGACCGGGGAATGTCTCCTGAGGACGCGCGCCACGCGGCATTGCGCAAGTTCGGCAACGTCGCGCGGGTCAAAGAGGAGACCTGGGCAGTGTGGAACCCTGTGTGGCTCGAGCAACTCTTTCAGGATATTCGTTTCGGCGTGCGTACCTCGTTGCGAAGCCCCGGGCTCACCTTAGCTGCTCTAACGGCTATTGCGCTGGGCATCGGAATCAATGTCGGCATTTTCTCGGTCTTGAACGGCCTGGCGCTTCGCTTGCTCCCTGTTCCTCGCGCGCAGGAGCTGCTGAGCGTAAACCAGATCCTCCATTTTCAAGGACGGGGAGATCGTTCGATTCACAACGATTCGAGCTGGTTTTCCTACTCTGAATACCTGGATTACCGCGATCACAATCATGTGTTCGACGGATTGGTAGCCTATGAGCCTTTTGTCGAAGCAACCCTCCGGGGTTCAGACATGCGGCAGGTCATGGGCACCGCGGCCTCCTGTAACTACTTCAGCGTTTTGATCGAGCATCCTGCGTTGGGGCGAGGCTTTGTCGATTCGGACTGTGCAAGCCGCGGAGCGAATGCCGTTGTTGTCGTGAGCGACGACTTGTGGCGGGGTAGATTTGCGGCGGATCCTTCTCTGGTCGGCAAAGAGATCGTCCTCAATCGGACAGCCTATACCGTCATTGGCATTGCGCGACCGGGATTCACCGGCACGGAGCCGATTCCAAGCGCGTTCTGGGTGCCTGTCACGATGCAACCGGCTCTGGAAGGTGGGAGGGATCGGCTCTCGAACGACAACATGAGTTGGTTGGCCATGCTGGGGCGAACACGGCCCGGCGTAACGATGCAGGAGGTGCGTGCGGATCTTGGCGTGATTGCAGGCCGCCTTGACCAGCGCCATACGGGACCAAAACGCACCACTTCGCTTGCTCTGCACGCTGCGACATTTTTCTCGAGTCCCGAACAGCGCAGTACTCTGATTCCTGTGGCTTCCGTTGTCCTTGCCGCCTTCGCTCTCGTCCTGCTCATTTCGTGCGCGAACGTCGCCAATCTTCTGCTTGCACGCGCTTCTGTGCGGCAGAGAGAAATCGCGCTTCGGCTGTCGATGGGCGCAGGCCGGTGGCGTTTGGTCCGCCAGCTGCTGACCGAGAGTCTTTTGCTCTCCCTGGCCGGCGGCGCGCTTGGGTCTCTGATCGCGTTCTGGTCCTTCACGCGGATCATGCGACTCGTAACTTCTCACCTACCGAGCGGTTTTCCTCCCATAGCCGTGAATGTCGCGCCTAATCTCCAAGTGTTGGTGTACGCACTCGCGCTTTCCCTTTTTACTGGAATTGCATTCGGTCTGTTCCCGGCATTGCGCAGCTCGCGGCCTGATCTGAACACCGCAATCAAAGGAGACGGCACACAATTCGGCGCAGGTAGGAAGAGCGGGCGGCTTCTGCTCGATCTGCTGGTCGGCTCACAAGTTGCCGTGTGTATGGTCTTGTTGCTTGCTGCTGGATTGCTGCTTCGCGGCCTTTACCAGGCACAGACCGTCGATCCCGGATTTGAAATCAAGGGCGTTGCGACAATATTCATGTATCTGGGGAGACAGGGTTACGATCAAACGCGGGCCACGCAGTTTATGCGGGGGTTTCGAGAGCGGATTCAAGATCTTCCCGGAGTGACTGCGGTGGCGCAAGCGGAGTGCGCACCGCTGAGCCACGACTTTAGTGCCGGACAGTTCACAGTGCCAGGCCACTCCGGAACAGTCCAGATCGAATACAACCATATTTCGCCCGACTATTTTTCACTGCTTGGCATTCCCATTGTGCGAGGCCGAAGCTTCAGACCAGATGAGGCGCATGACGCGCCCGGAATCATCGTCACAGAATCAACTGCGCGCAGATTGTGGCCGGGGCAGGATCCACTCGGGAAAGCGTTGCGCGAGGATTCGGGGCGCGAATACTTCGTGATCGGCGTGACGAAGGACGCGCAGGTCGCGCATCTGGGTCAACTCGACACGAACTACCTATATTTTCCCGTCGGACCAGAAGACGACTCACGAAGCTACGTCCTGGTTCGCTACGAAATCGGGTTCACGGATGTCGCAAAAAGCATTCGCGATTCGGCGCAATCGATCGACCCCGATGTGTCTGTCGATGTGGGCCGGCTCGAAGACTATCTCGAAGTCTGGCGCGCGCCGTCGCGCATCGTGGCCGCGCTTTCAGGAGCGCTGGGCGCACTGGCCCTGCTGCTCTGCTCGATTGGCGTGTACGGAATGGTGTCTTATAGCGTTAGCCGATCCGTACGTGACATCGGGATTCGGATGGCTTTGGGCGCTGATGGCGCTCAGGTCATGCGCCATGTGCTTTGGCAGGCCATGCGCCCGGTTCTGATTGGTGGAATCGTTGGCGTGGTTCTGTGTGCCGCCGTCTCGGGCGTACTCTCCAGCATGATGTTTGGACTTGGCACGCACGACCCCATCGCATTCGTCTCGGTGCCGCTTTTTCTGTTGGCCGTGGCCTTCGTTGCGACTTTCATTCCCGGTCGGAGAGCGATGCGCGTGGATCCGATGGTCGCATTGAGGTGTGAATGATGACCGAAGCTGACGACGGTGAAAGTCACACCGTTTCACTCGGCTTGGCAGAACGAGACGCGCCGTTGGTCACAGAACTGTCGAGGAATCCCCCCCAACTGCGTTAACTGGAATCATGCTGGTCGACCGTCTCTATGATGCTGCTTACCGTTATAGTGTGCCACCGAACTGGTGGAGATTATCGTGCATGGTCGCGATCCTGGCACTGGTGTTTGATGGGAAAATCCATGCAGAGAACCCGCAATTGCGCACCTATGGCGATCCCTCTGCTCGAACTGCAGTTGACGCTCAGCTCAAAAGAATCTACGAACTTGCAAATGGGCCTGGCACGCACATCGAGCTACTCACCAGTGACAACCCTCTCCAGTTGAGCGACGCGGTGGGTACGGAGCTTTCGGCCTCGATGGTCGACGGCTCCCCAGCGCGCATTGTCGGCACAGTCTGGACAACGCAGGGAAAGTATTCGATCGAGTTTTATCGCGTCGGCGGCAAGTTGCTGATGGTTTATGAGACTTTCGTCTTTTTTGTCGAATCTGCACCACCTGATGCGTGGCACAACTTCATGGGACTTCCAGCCTGGGAAAGCCGCATCTATTACGGCGCCCAAGGGGAAGTGGCGTATGCAGAAAGTCACGGCTCCCAGGCTCCCGCGCCGGAGAGCAACGGAAAGAAGCTTCAGCAAGATGCGGCGCGTCTGGACAAAGTGCTCAATGGGAGTGCCGCCCGTTGGGAACGACGATGAAGCGAGACGCATCCAGCTAGTCTCTCGCGCTTGAACCGGCATGAGCGTTTGCCAGTATTCTAGTGACCTTCATCCGCCAACCGTTCCGGCCCGCCCTTATGTCTGCTGAGCTTCTTTTTTATGTCAGGCGCAAATTCACCGATATCGTTGATAAGCACGCCGACCCAGGCTTGCGTGATTACGCTCTGATATCCCTTGACGGTGATTGTTGGATTATCTGGATTCCACGTCGCGCCAATTACTCCCGCCCCGAACGCCGCCGCAAAGGGCATGATGTTTGGTCTGATGGATCGTTCACTGCGGTCATAGGTTATAAAGTTTCGGATAAACGCGTGTCGCAAGCGCGCCCATCCTCCTGCGCAGCGGCAACGGTCGTAGCGCGGTTCCCACCCAACCATTCCCTGGCCCAACGAGGTGAATGAGTTTTGGATGATATTCGTCGCCTGATTAGAGCCCACACGTTTGGCGAAGCCAGAGAAATCATCCCCCCAGGCCGGCGGCGAATTTTTCACTTGATCATGCATTGCGAAGAATCCGGTCTTGATGTAGATGCCGGGTGTCGTATACGTCTGGCGAAGGTAAAGCTTGAAGCGCTCCCGGCCAGTCAACGCAACCAGTGGGGCACCTTTCGGAATGTATGCGCCATATAGCCAATTAACTGGGAGCTGAGTATTTACGGCCGGGTTCGGTTGCCCCGTTGATTGAGTCTTTTCTTGCGCGCATGAAGTCGCAACGAGAAATGTCAGGCAACCTCCGATCACTGATCTTCGAACCACAGATATCATTTTGCTGCGCACAACCTGTCTAGCTGAGCATAAGGTTTTCATTCAATTCCCGCCGTTGCCGCGCGCTGAGCGCAATTTTGGCTGAAGATCGCTGCGCCTGCGACGGCTTGCGGTCCGGGCAAGAGCCCCGCCTGTGGTTACTTCAGCCACAGGCGGCGGCAAACAGTCTTTCTTTATCCGTCTAGTCCTTCGCGAGGGCGACTGCGTGCGCAATTTCCGGAAGATTTTTATGGTCTTCCTCCGTCAACAGCTCCGGCCCCAGTTCAAAGGTCACTTTGTTGATCTTGCCGGTGAACTTGAACGGACACTCGTATCGATACTCGATCATCGCCACGCCGGTGCGCGTGTCCTGGCCGATGTCAAAGTTCTCGTCCTCAGGGAACGTGATCGGGGTACCGTGTTCCATGGACTTCCGGTCCACTTCCTTGCCGTCAACGGAGAGCACGCCAGTCCCGCCCTTTCCCAAGCCTGGGCCATCGATCTTGAAGTCGAAGACGATGGTGTGTTTGCCAGCGTGCAACTCGGGCCCTGCCCAGACCGTGCGCTTGAGATCGAGGAGATTGTAGAGAAACACTGGTTTGCCCGCACGAATTCCCAATTCACCCTTGCTCAGGAACAGGCCGTAGCCGCCGAAGCGCCCGCCATCAGTAACGATCATGCCTTCCGCGCCACCTTTGGGAATCTCCACATCGGCGGTAATGGTGTACGACCGGTTCAGAATGTGCGGAGCTCCGCTGTTTGGAATGCTGATGGGCCGTCCAGAGTAAGTGAAGACGGTTTTGTCGCCAGTGAGGTTCGGCTTCGGCGAGTTCCAGCGGGATAGAGTCGTGTTGTCAAGTGGCAGCACATCATGCTTCTCCGCCTCAGCGTAGAAGATTTCCTGCATCTGCTTGAGTTTCTCCGGCATCTTGGCAGCTAAATCCCTGGACTCGGTGGGATCCTCGCCGACGTTGTACAGTTCCCAGTTGTACCCCGTAATTACGTCAGGCGGCGTGGCTGTGTTCATCTCCCATGGGATCGTCGCCGGCGTGGTTGCCGCGACCCAACCGTCGTGGTAGATGGCGCGGTTCCCGAGCATCTCGAAATACTGCGTGGTGCGCTGCGACGGCAAATTGGCGTTCGCCTTATCCCATGTGTATGACATGCTCACGCCATCCATCGGGCGCTGCTTGACGCCGTTGATCAGTTCCGGTCGCGGGATGTCGGCCGCTTCGAGGATGGTGGGAACGATGTCAATGAGGTGATGAAACTGCCCTCGGATACCGCCTGCGTCGTTGATGTGCCCGGGCCATGACATGCACATGCCCTGGGCCGTCCCACCGAAGTGCGATGCCACTTGCTTAGTCCACTTGAATGGCGTGTCCATCGCCCACGACCATCCTGCCGCAAAGTGCGGAAAGGTCCGTTCCGATCCCCAGAACTCGTAAAAGAGAAGCTGGGCCTTGACCGGCACGGCAACGCCATTGAACGTGGTGAACTCGTTGGGTGTGCCGTTGAGCATGCCTTCTGCGCTGGCGCCGTTGTCACCCGCGATGTAGATGATAAGGGTGTTGTCCAATTCGCCCATGTCCTCGATCGCCTGGATGACGCGGCCGATCTCATGGTCGGTGTAGGCGAGGTATGCACCGTATACATCGGCCTGTTTGATGAACAGCTTCTTCTCATCCCAACTCAGCGAATCCCACTCCGGCAGTTCCTTCGGCCATGGCGTTAGTTCTGCGTTCTCGGGCATGATGCCCAGCCGTTTCTGATTGGCGAAGATGGTCTCGCGCAGTTTGTTCCAGCCCTCGTCGAAGAGATGCATTGCGCTGATCTTCTCAATCCACTCGGGTGTGGGATGGTGCGGCGAGTGCGTGCCGCCCGGCACGTAATAAACAAGGAACGGTTTTTCGGGTGCGACCTCCTTGATCTCCGTCATGTACTGAATTGCCTCGTCGGCCATGGCAGTGGTCAAGTTCCAGCCTGATTTACCTTCAAAGGGATAGATCGGCGTCGTATTGCGAAACAGGTTGGGCTGCCACTGGCTGGCGTCTCCGCCCACGAAGCCATAGAAGTACTCGAAGCCCATCCCGCAGGGCCACTGTTCAAAGGGCCCGGCGGGGGTCGACTGATAGAAAGGCGTGTTGTGGTTTTTGCCGAACCACGAGGTGGCATACCCGTTGTCTTTCAGAATGGTGCCGATGGTTCCATTTTCTTTTCGGATGATCGAGTCGTAACCAGGGAATCCTGTGGCGACTTCGCCCACCACGCCAAAACCGGCCACGTGATGATTGCGCCCGGTGATCAACGCCGCACGCGAGGGCGAGCAGAGCGCTGTGGAGTGGAAATTTGTGTAACGAAGACCGGTTGCCGCGATGCGGTCGAGGGCGGGGGTCGGGACGACGCCACCGAACGTGCCCGGCGCACCGAACCCGCTATCGTCAGTCATGATCAGTAACACGTTGGGTGCGCCCTTCGGCGGTACGACACGCGGCGGCCACCAAGCTTTCGAGTCCGAAGCCTTCTCCTTGATGACCCCGCCGAATTGTGGGTCGGGAACCGGAAGCTGTGTTCCGCCAACAGTGGTGGTTGCCTTCGGCGATCCAAGCTCGCCGGTGGTCTGGACATCGCTCATAGCTTGCTCCTTCTATTAGTTAATCGGGCAAGGTTGTCTGCCAGCGAATCGGCGAGGAGCAATGCTTTGGTGCATCAGGTACTGGGGAAGGCATGCTTTTCGACCTTGCTGCGACTCTCGCGACCGTTTAAGCGCCTCGATTGTGCCGCAATAGAAATCTAAAGCAAACTGGCATTACTACCAGTTGAGTGCGAGAGCGCTGATGAGCGATTTTCATCCGCTCCGGATGACAACTCTTTCTTGCTCTGACAAAAGCAGTTACATCGATTTGTGCCTGCTCTGTCTCGGGGCGGAGCCTGCGGATTCGCGGACATGGAGAGGCCCTTTTCCGAAATAGGGAAAGGCCTCTCCGGCAGGCGCGGGGTCAGCGAGTTGCTTCGAAAAGAAACCAGGCGCGACGTTCGGCTTCGTCGATCCAGACTTCGATGAGGCTGGTGGTGGCGTAGTCATTTGCCTTGTCAGCCACTTCATGCGCTCCGCGCAAGCTCTCAATGAATGCCTTGTTGTCTTTGTGAAGTTCTCGCAGCATTTCGGTGGGGCCGACGAACTCCTGATCGTTGTCGGCGATTCGCTGCAGCCGCGCAATATGTCCGACTGACCGAATGGTGGTGCCGCCTACCTTGCGCACGCGTTCGGCGATGTCATCGGTGATGGCAAAAATCTGCGTTGCCTGTTCATCCAGCAGCAAATGATAGTCACGAAAATGCTGGCCGCTCATGTGCCAATGGAAGTTTTTGGTTTTGAGATAGAGAGCGTAGGTATCGGCCAGCAGCGCATTCAACACGCTGGACAGGTTCTTGACCTCTTCGGAGGAGAAGCCATCGGGAACCTTCAGTCTGGCTGCCTGTGTTTCCTTTTCATGTGCATGTGTCGGCATGGGAATTCCTTTCGCGGGGAGGTTGGGGGTTTCCAAAAGCGGAATGCCGGTGCGTTCCTGTGGTGACTTGGATGCTTTATTCAAACTCCGAGGTGTGGCAATATCTTGTGTTGATGAGACGGAAAAGGGCGCCAGTCCATCGGGACTGGCGCCTGAATGATGCTGCTGAATTTTGAAGGATTTTGTGGTGCCCTCACTTCTAACCGAGCGGGTGTGTGTCGTAGTGCAGAAGCACGGCAACGGCACAGCTTGTGAGCCGCGTTTCGGCTGAGTCGGCGCGGCTGGTGAGAATGACGGGAACCCGCGCGCCCAGCACGATGCCGGCAAGCTGTGCACCACCAAGATATTCAAGCTGCTTGGCGAGCATGTTGCCGCTCTCGAGGTCAGGCACAACCAGGATGTCGGCCTGGCCCGTGACCGGTGAAACGAGGTTTTTGATGTCGGCGGCGTTCACGCTTACGGCGGTGTCGAAGGCCAGGGGACCGTCGAGAATGCCGCCGGTGATCTGGCCTCGATCGGCCATCTTGCACAACGCTGCTGCGTCGAGGGTGGATTTGATCTTGGGGTTGACCGTCTCAATCGCGGAGAGAAGAGCCACCTTTGGCTCCGGAATTCCCAGGGCATGAGCGAGATCGATGGCGTTTTGCACGATGTGAACTTTATCCTCGAGCTCCGGCTCGATGTTGATGGCGGCGTCGGTAATCAAAAGCGTGCGTGCATAAGCCGGCGTATCCATTACAAAGACGTGCGAAATGCGGCGCGAGGTGCGCAGGCCTGTGTCGCGCGCCATGGCCACCTTCATCAACGTATCGGTGTGGAGGCTGCCTTTCATCATGGCCTGGGCATTGCCCTTCCTGCACATGGCGACGCTCAATTCGACGGCTTTCAATTCGGTCTCGGCATGCAGGATCGGGAAAGAGCTGATATCCACGCCCATTTTTTGCGCAAGCTCTTTCATCTCGACTTCGTCGCCAATCAGCGTCGGCTCAATCAGGCCCTCGGCGGCTGCCTCGACGGTTCCGCGCAACGCTACATCCGACAGAGGCCAGCAAACGGCCGTCGTGATTGCCGGGAGAGATTTGCAGCGCTCAAGAAACTGGTGGAAGACGTGATAGTCGGCCGGATGGCCAACAAGGGGGTCGACCGCTACTGATTCGGCAAGGGGGGCTAGATCGCTCATCGGATGCCTCTCTCCACGGCCGGCGCAGGGATAGCCGCTTCGGCCTCACGCAACCATTCTCGCCTGCGCGCCGCATTGTGCATGTGCGGAGGGTCACAGTCCGAGCCTTGGTCTCTCATCGCGGTACCTTCCAGGCCAGGTTTTTGGCAGATTGACGGCTCTTCGAGGCGAAAACCTCGTGCGCTAGTCAGACAATTCTTCAGATCGCATCGTTCAGGCAGGGTAGAGGCCTTCACGCGGTAACGTTAAAACTGCTATGCTGCGTGCGCTGAGAAAACCGATTTACATGGGAGAGTGAATGGCTATGTGGTTCCTTGGAATGGATGTGGGCACGGGAGGGACCCGGGCAGTCATTGTGGATGCGACGGGAAGTTTGATCAGCGGAGCATCGAGCGAACACGCCCCTTTTCGCACCCCTTATCCCGGCTGGGCGGAGCAGGATCCCGAGGACTGGTGGCGAGCAGCGCAGGAAGCAATTCAGTTCGCGCTTGCCGCTGCTCCCGAGCCGCATCAGCCCATCACTGCAATCGGCTTGACGGGGCAGATGCACGGGGCAGTTCTCCTGGACGAAAACGGGCAGGTATTGCGGCCGTCGCTTATCTGGTGCGATACGCGCACGCAGCCAGAGTGCGACTGGCTGCATGAAAAGATTGGCTACGAGAAGCTGATTGAGCTGACGTGCAATCCGGCGCTGCCCAACTTCACGTTGACGAAATTGCTGTGGGTCAAGAAGCACGAGCCGGAGATTTTCGCGAAGACGCGCCACATCATGTGTCCCAAGGACTACGTGCGTTATCGGCTGACTGGCGAGTTCGCGATCGATGTGCAGGAGGCGTCGGGCACGCTGCTGCTGGATGTGACGCATCGTCGGTGGTCAAAGGAAGTTGCCGAAGCGGCAGGGATTCCGGAAAGCTGGCTGCCCAAGGTTTATGAATCGCCCGAGGTTTGCGCACGCATCAGCGAGAAGGCTGCCGGCTTGACGGGATTGAAAGCGGGCACGCCGGTTGTGGCAGGTGCGGGCGACCAGGGTGCGGGCGCGGTCGGGATGGGCATTCTCCAACCGGAATCGGTCTCAGCGACGATCGGCACATCAGGAGTGGTTTTTGCGGCGACAGCCAATCCGACGAAAGACCCCAAGGGACGGCTGCATACGTTTTGCCACGCGGTACCAGGCGTGTGGCATGTGATGGGCGTAACTCAGTCAGCGGGGCTGAGCCTGCGCTGGCTGAAGGAGACGTTCTTCGCCGGTCAGGATTATGACGCGATGACGGCTGGCGCGGAGAAAGTTGCGGCGGGCAGCGAGGGGCTGATGTGGGCTCCGTATCTGCTAGGAGAACGCACGCCGCACCTTGATCCCGAAGTGCGCGCTGCGTTTGCGGGAATCGGCACAGGTCACACGGCGGCGCATTTCACGCGGGCTGTTCTTGAGGGCGTCGCGTATTCGCTGCAGGATACTTTTACGCTCTTTGCCGAACTTGGAATTCCAGTCAGCGCAGTGCGGTTGGGCGGCGGCGGTGCACGAGGGCCGCTGTGGCGGCGCATTCAAGCTGGGATCTACGGACAGACGGTTGAGGTGCTGACGGCAGAAGAAGGCGGCGCGTTTGGATCGGCCCTGCTGGCGGGTGTTGGCGCGGGGCACTGGGCGAATCTGGATGAGGCGTGCGGGCAGGCGATCGAAGTTGCCAAACGGATCGAGCCTGACGCGGCGGACCTCGCTGCGTATAAGGCGGGCTACGCACAATGGCGCAAGTTCTATCCCGCACTGAAAAGTTTGCGGTAAGTGCGAGTCGTTTCCTATAGCATGGATGCGCTCGGCGCTGAGGAATGCTTGTGGGGTCGAGCCCAAATCCAGCACAGGAGCGCAACATAACTGTGGCGACCAGCCAAACCGCAGACCGTCCGAAGGAAGGCAGCGCTGTGAACACAGCGTTCGCGCCCGAAGCACTGCAACGCAATCTCGCTGTCGACGCGTACCGCGGGCTTGTGATGCTACTGATGATGGGCGAGGTGCTGCGATTTGCGGAAGTAGCGCGGTCCTATCCGAACAGCACAATCTGGCAATGGCTGGCTTTCAACCAATCGCATGTTGAATGGGCCGGCATGAGCCTTCACGACACGATTCAGCCGGGATTTACTTTTCTTGCCGGTGTTGCCCTGCCTTACTCGGTGCGCAGCCGCGTTCGCAAGGGTGAAAGCTTTCAGCGGATGCTGTTTCACACAATGTGGCGGAGCGTGGTTTTGATCGCTCTGGGAATTTTTCTGCGGTCGACTGCGGGGCCGATTACTTATTACACATTTGAAGACACGCTGACGCAGATTGGGCTTGGATACACTTTCGGATTTCTGCTGACGTTTGCGAAGCCGCGGTGGCAATGGATTGCCCTTGGCGGAATTCTGTTTGGGTATTGGCTGGCGTGGGCTTTGTATCCGACGCCGGGTCCGGGATTCAACTATGCCTCGGTGGGCGTGCCGGGCGATTGGCAGGGGCAAATCTATACGGGGTTTGCCGCGCACTGGAACAAGAATGCGAATCTTGGCAATGCATTTGATGTGTGGTTTTTGAATCTGTTTCCGCGCACGAGCAGGTTTGCATTTAATGGCGGAGGGTATTTGACGCTGAGTTTTATTCCGACGCTGGGAACGATGCTGCTGGGTGTGATCGCGGGGCGGTGGTTTATCGAATCGGCTCCGAAGATTCCGGTGCGCAGATTTTTGATTGCGGCGGTTGCGCTGATGGCAGCGGCACTGCTGCTGCACTTCGCCGGGATTTGCCCGATCGTGAAGCGCATCTGGACGCCGGCCTGGGTGCTTTGGAGTGGGGGCGTGGCTTTCGTTTTTCTCGCGGCATTCTCGTGGATCATTGATGTGAAGAAGAATCGCAAGATTGCGTTTCCGCTGGTGGTGGTGGGAATGAACTCGATTGCGGCTTATGTCATGGCGGAGCGGTGCCGGGAGTTTGTGGAGAGCAGCTTCCAGATACACCTGGGCATGCGCTTTCTGAACGCGATGGGCACTGCGCTGGAGCCGTTCTTCCTTGGAGTGCTTACGCTGCTGACCTACTGGCTGGTTTTGTATTGGATGTATAAGAAGAAGATATTCATTCGGATCTGATTCCGGACAATCGGGGAGTTTCTTTGCGCAAATCTTCGTTTTCTTTGTCATGCCTGATGTTGTGCCTTGGAGTCTTTGCTTCAGCACAGAAGCCGATGGACGCGCCGACGTGCGCGGATTTGCATCTAGTGCCGGCGGTGCGCGAGTGCAGCGATGTAAATCAACTTCCCGCATTGGGCGGGATTCAAGTTTCAACCGGGAAGGACAAAGAGGACGAATTCACCGCCGAAGATCTCAGGCAAATTCCATCAATCGGTGGAAAGCAGCCCGCGCCGAATGATCGCAACCGGATCGTCTACCTCGAGCGGGCAGCGTCTCCCACCGCCAAGTTGCATCTGGAGCGCGCACACCTGTCGTTCAGCCCTGCGATGCACGATGAAGGCTACATCATCGTTCCGGTGAGCGCACGCGGACTTGCGGTGATCGCGGAAACATCGGCTGGTCTCTTCTACGGTGCGCAGACGGTGAAGCAGTTGATTCGTGGATCGGGGAAAGACGCCGTGTTGTTGGCACCGACGATTCGCGACTGGCCGGCGATGGCGCATCGCGGGATTTCGGATGACTGGTCGCGTGGTCCGCTGCCCAACATGGAATTTCTGAAGCGTGAGATTCGGACGCTGGCGGCATTCAAGTACAACACTTTCTCCCCTTACTTCGAGCACACGTTTGCCTATGCGAGCACACCTGTGGCTGCGTTTCCCGGGGGTGCTTTCACTCCGGATGAAGCGCGCGAACTGGTTGCGTATGCGGCGCTGTACCACATCACCGTAATCCCCGAACAGGAGTCGTTTGGGC
>Ga0207691_10004167_pt1 | contig 14051 bp, 9 predicted proteins | sample KBSM13metaG_FD_184327 | JGI IMG/M metagenome (GOLD analysis project Ga0207691, IMG submission 184327) | Miscanthus rhizosphere microbial communities from Kellogg Biological Station, Michigan, USA - KBS M1-3 metaG (SPAdes) (version 2) | ecosystem: Host-associated > Plants > Roots > Rhizosphere >... | reverse complement strand
GATTTCGCGCACGAGCGTGACGGGAACCGTCGTCGTTAGCCGACTCTCGGCGCGACACAATCATGTTTTAAGAGTGCTGTTTTACGCTGCCACTTTGGGCTTGCCTCTGACCCGCACACCAAGCATCCGCTCCGCCACACAAGGCGCAGGTTCGCTCGACAGAGCCGTTTGAGGTTGCGCTTATCGCGCTTTTTCCCGCTCTATGAAGGACAGCACGGCTCGGCTCGATCACCGGCGGACGGAAACAGAGACCACCGATAAATCGCCATTGTCCGGAATTAAGGGCGCAATTCGCCGCTCGGCCGACGCTCTGCTGCGGGCGCAACACGCCGATGGCTATTGGTGCTATGAGCTAGAGGCCGATTGCACCATTCCCGCCGAATATATCCTGATGATGCACTACGTGGGCGAGATCGATCACGAACTCGAGCGCAAACTCGCTGCATATCTGCGCGCTCGCCAGGGTCGCGACGGCGGTTGGCCGCTCTATTACGGCGGGTCCGCGGAAATCAGTTGTTCGGTGAAAGTTTACTATGCCCTGAAACTCTCCGGCGACGATCCTGAGCAACCACACATGCGAAGAGCTCGGGAGAAGATTCTCCGGCTCGGCGGCGCGTCGCGGGCCAACGTATTTACCCGGATTGCGCTGGCAATCTTCGAGCAATTGCCGTGGTGCGCGGTACCCTTTTTGCCGGTGGAAATCGTTTTACTACCGCGCTGGTTTCCCTTTCATCTGTACAAAATTTCTTATTGGTCGCGCACGGTGATGGTGCCTCTCTTGATCCTGTGGACGGCCAAAGCCCGGGCGCGTAACCCGAAAAATATTTCCATCCGAGAACTGTTTGAACGCAATCCCTGGGAGCAAAACGATTATTTTCCCACGCGCTCGTTGCGCAGCCGGCTATTTCTCGTCGTCGATCGGCTCGGGTTGAAACTGTATCCGCTGGTACCGGACAGACTTCGCCGCCGCGCCATCAAAAAGGCGGAAGCCTGGATAGTGGAACGGCTGAATGGCGTCGGCGGACTGGGCGCCATCTTCCCTGCAATGATCAACGCCTATGAAGCGCTCGGGGTGCTCGGCTATCCGCTGAATCATCCGCTACGCGCGCAAACAAGAAAAGCCATCGATGATTTGCTGATTGTCGAAGAGCATAGCGCATACTGCCAGCCCTGCGTCTCTCCGGTTTGGGATACTGCATGGGCCAGTATCGCACTGCAGGAGGTCGGCGATGAGTCAAGCCGGCGAGCAGTAAAGAAAGCCTTCAACTGGTTAAGTGAAGAACAACTCTTGAACCAAGCGCAGGATTGGGCTTTTAACCGCCCGCATGTCAGAGGTGGCGGGTGGCCTTTTCAGTTCATAAACTCACATTACCCGGATCTGGATGACACGGCGGCGGTGGCCTATGCGATGAATAGAAGCGGTGAGCGCTCCTATGACAGCGCGGTGCAGAGGGCAACCGAATGGATTTGCGGTATGCAGTCGGAAAACGGTGGCTTTGCTTCCTTCGACGCCGATAACGATCACACCTACCTGAATGAAATTCCCTTTGCCGACCATGGCGCGCTGCTCGATCCGCCGACCGAAGACGTCAGCGCGCGCTGTCTGATGTTGCTGGCGCGCTTGGGTGAGTCGCCGGAAATCAGCTCGGTTAAACAAAGATGCCTGGAATATATTTTACGTGCTCAAGAACCGGACGGCTCTTGGTACGGAAGGTGGGGGACAAACTACATCTATGGCACCTGGTCAGTGCTGATCGCCTTGGAAGAGCAGGGGGTTGGCATGGAACACAGCGCCGTGCGCAAGGCCGTTGACTGGCTCAAGGGCGTGCAGCGAGATGACGGCGGATGGGGGGAACGTTGCGACACGTACTTCGAGCCTGGGAAGAAAGGCCGCGCTGAGCGGAGCACATCCTTTCACACCGCATGGGCTGTGTTGGGCTTGATGAGCGCCGGCGAGGTCCACTCAGATTCTGTTCAACGCGGAATCGAGTTTCTTTTGCAAACCCAACAGGCGGACGGTTTTTGGCGCGATCCCGAATTCAACGCGCCCGGATTTCCGCGCGTCTTTTATTTGAAATACCATGGCTACGACAAATACTTTCCGTTGCTGGCGTTGACGCGCTATCACAATTTGACTGCCGGCAAAAATTAATGCTGGGGATCGTCGTCTCGCTCTCCTGGGAATTAAAAAGTTTGACTCGCCGACCCATTCGCGTGGGAGCATGCAGGCAAATAAGCGATGACATCTTGGTGGCGCTATCGGGGATTGGACCGGAGCGCGCCCATGCGGCGGCCGAGCTTCTGCTCTCTCAAGGAGCGACCGGGCTTCTCAGCTGGGGTTTTGCCGCGGCGCTCGACGACGGTCTCAAGCCCGGAAGCGTGATGCTTCCTGAACGCGTGATCAGCACGACCGGTGAAAGCTATCCGGTCAGCGCCGAATGGCATCATCGTCTATATCAAATATTGTCAGCCCAGCTCCCGATCACCACGGAAGCGCTGATTGAAAGTGAGATGATCGTCAAGAGACCCGATGCCAAACGGATCCTGGCGCGCCAAACTCAAGCGGCCGCGACCGACATGGAGAGCGGCGCCCAAGCTCGGCTGGCCCTCGACCGGCGCATGCCCTTCGCGGTGGTCCGTGTCATCAGCGATACCGCATCCAGCCCAATCCCGGATATCGTTATGCAAACGCTCGACCCCAGCGGGGCGGTCAACGTCCAAAAATGCCTTGTGCGCGCCGTTCTGCGCCCCGCAGACGGCATCGCGATGATGAGACTTGCTATTCAATTCAACGCGGCGCGAAGAAGCTTGAAGAGAACGAGCGCACTCGTGCTCGAGGCATCCCGGGTTTACCTGACTTCTCTCGCTGCGAGCGCGGCGCCGCCGGCTCGTCTATAGACTCTTCCCTTCCAGCGCGTGCGCTCGCCGCGCCAGTAACGAAGTGCCGAAATCCAGGTCATGACAAGGAAGAACCCGGCGATCAGAGGCAGACAGAGCGCCCACGGCCATGTTTGACGATAGAATTGCAGCGTCGGCAGATAGGTCAAAATCATAACTGTCAGCGAGATCAGCGAAAGAGACCGGATAACGGCGTTGGACGACGTCACCGTAACGATCGGCACGATGTACAAAAGCAGGAGAACCAACGTGCAGAGTAGCAAAAGAGCCGGAGAGTACCGGAGCTGCGCGAACGCCGATCGGGCGACCATGTTGCCAAGCTCGCTTATTTTTTTATAACCTCGAAGGCTCTCCGCCGCGTGCGTCAAACCCAGCCAAATTTTAAAGCCGTGTAATTTAACCCGCCGGGCGAACGCACAGTCGTCGATGACCGCAGATTTTAGCGATGCGAAGCCGCCGATTTGCTGTAAAACCCGGGTCTCCACAAGGATGCATCCGCCTGCCGCCGCCGCTATCTTACTATGCCGCGTGTTGACACGGTGAAACGGATACAGCGCCTTGAAGAAATAAACAAATGCCGGCATTAGCAGCTTTTCGCAGCCGGACAACATCGAAGGAGCGGCGGTTAGCGAGATGAAGGCCGCGCTTTCCTGCTGCATCTTTTCCTTAAGGGCTGTGATGCTGCCGGGCGCCAATTTAATGTCGGCATCGAGAAAAAGAGTGTACGGAGTCTTTACTTGGCGCCAACCTTGTTCCAGAGCCCAAAGCTTGCCGCCCCAGCCTTCGGGCAGCGGCGCGCTTTCGATAATTCGAAGATTGGAATGAGCAAGCTGGCGCGCCATGTCTGCGGTGCCGTCATCGGAGCCATCATCGATCAAGATCATCCTAAGATCCGTTCCCTGCGCGGCGACGGAGCGCAATGTCTGCGAAATAACCTCGGCCTCATTGCGAGCCGGGATCACGGTGGTGATTTCTTCTAGCGGTTCGCCGGCTTTAGTTGGGGCGAGTTCAAGCACTTCGCGACTACGCCAAATCCCCCAGGGCAGTAGGGCAAACCCCACCCACAAAAGAGTCGAGAGAGCGGCGACTAATGTGCAAAATGTTTCCACTAAGAAGTCGTTCTACGGGGTGGCAGCATAATTTTCTTTTAATTTCCTGGAATTTAGCATAAAAGGGGAGGATTAAACTTAAAAATAGGGAGCGCAATAGAAACAGAGGGCGATGACAACTCCATCAGCGACATAAGGCAGCCATGGCATTACAAACCCACTCGCTTGTGCCTCAGAATAGCCGATCGAGCCCGCTGATCGTCGGTTCGACGGAGCACAAGGAGCTATTCTGTCGGTTCTTTATAGATACGCATATCGCTTTCGATCCTGCTGCTATTGAATGGCCTGAGCTCGATGAGGGCAGCCTCAAATTTCTCCATAGCCTGCCGGTATGGAGCGAAGCGATGGAGACCGAACGTCTCGGAACGTGCACGATTCAGAGTTGTGCAGCCCTTCAAACCGATCCTTTGATACGCGAGGCGGTGACGCTCCTAGCCCAAGAAGAAGCGCGGCATGCTGCTATTATCCAGGGTCTCACCAAGCACTACGATATTCCCATGCCTAATTTACCGCCACCAGTACCTCCCATAGATGCCGAATGGGAATTCCTGCGGTTCGGCTATAGCGAGTGTTTCGATGCCTTTTTCACTTGTGCGCTCTTTGCCATCGCAACTGACTCGGGACTTGTTTCAGGGCGGTTGGTCGAAACATTTGAGCCCGTGATGCAGGAAGAGGCGCGCCACGTTGTTTTTTTTGTCAACTGGGAAGCCTACCAACGGGCTCAAAGCCCCTTTTGGCAGCGCCAAAAGCGTCTGGGACGCGGAGCGTTGGAAAGAGTCTTACAGGCGCACAAGCGCTTGAAGATCGCGCTCGGCGCACGCACTAACAAGAATTTCACCATGAAAGCGCATCAGAAAATTGCTACCGACATCACACCACGCCGCTTTCTCGAACTGTGCCTGGCAGAGAATGCTCGACGGCTAGATCGCTACGACGCACGCTTGATACGTCCCCGCTTGGTTCCGGCGCTTGCCAAAGCACTCTGCCGTATCCTGCCGTAATTCGCCTATCGCTGCGCCGAAAAAGCTCTCGTTGAAAGCCGTGGCTACTGACAGTTCTACGCGCTTCTGGCGGCGAGAATGTAGCTCGGGATCCAGATACGCTCGAGGATGCGCGGCGGCAGAACGTTGTAGTCAAACTGTCGCGCATCCTGCACCATCTTATCAATGTTAAAAAGCAACTTGCTCTCGGGAATGTCGGCAAAATACGATCGGATCATCGGCGACAAGAGCCTCCGTGCGACACGAATCGCGATGGCGCCCAAGTAGTTGCGGCGCTGGCCGATGTGCGACAGTTCGTCGAGGGTGATCACTTCGAGCAGCTGTTGGAGTTGTGCCAGGGCTTCGGGTTCGTCGGCAAAAACTTCGTTTAACAGCGGCTTCAAATGAAAATAGAAAGTCACCCCCATCAGCTCTGAGGCGAGGGCCGGCGCTCCCAAAATGACGCAAGGGAAACGCGCGATGGCAGCGTAAAACCAGCGCATGAGGTGCGGCATGGGAATCCATGCGACGCGATCGAGGTGGCAGGTCTTAAACATCTCGCTGAACAAGCGTACGTGGCAAAACTCTTCAGCGAGGTGGTAGCGGGCAATGCGGAAGCGCACGTTATCGCACTGGTCGAGGGTAGGAACGGCGCTCCAGGCGGCCTCGATGCCGGCCCACTCGTGGCGCGCAAACTTGTAAATGCAAGTGAGAGTGAGCGTTTTCTTGTCGAGGGAGCGAGGATCATCGCGCAGTTTGTCGCAATTGCGATAAAAGGCCTCCGCTGAAGCAAGTGGCTCGCGGGTGCGAACCGCCGGTGCCGACAGCTGCTTGAGCAGCTCCCGCTTATGGGTTAAAGCTTTTTCCGCTTCGAGCAACTCGCCGGAGGTGTTGCGAATGAAGTCGAGGTAGGACGTCCAGTTGTCATTCCGGGCCTCAGTTGTAGACCGGCCAAACAGAGCACCGTACGACATTAATCTCACCAGGCTTTAGAACGGTCACGACCGAGATTCAGAGGTCTCGCGCACTCTCGTTTGGTAAAATTTCATTTCGTAGATAGTATTTCGTAGATAGTATAAGGATGCCACCGAAGCAATATCCCCGGCACTGCTCACACTCGAACCCGATGAGTGAACAATCAATCTTCGATTGGGCTAAGGGGCTGTTCAGTTGTCTGGCTGTCTCAGCTTGTTACCGTTGGTCTATTGGCACCGGAGGAAATCAGTGGCGCAGTACCTAATGGGACTCGACCTCGGCGGCAAAAGCATTCGCTGCTTGCTTCTCGACGTGGATTCTGGCGCGGTGGTAAGCGCACGCCGGGCATTGCATCATCGCATGACCGCCGGATTAGGTTACGACCTCGATACGCTGGAAGTATGGCGTCTCTTCGGTGATGCCGCGCATGAGGTGATGACCAAGCTCGGCGCACAACCGAAAGATGTTTTGGCAATCTCGACGACGGGCATGCGCCACGGGTCGGTGCTGATTGATCCCCGAGGTGAGGTATTGCTCGCAACTCCCACACGAGATGCGCGCGGTTCGATGCAAGCCCTTGAACTGGCCAGCGAGCGCGGGCGGGAGTTTCACGAGCGTACCGGGCACTTTCCTGCGCCCCTGTTCACAGTTTCCCGCCTGTTGTGGATTGCGGCCTCTGAGCCGGAGCTTCTGTGCCGGGCGCATTCGGTATTAGCACTAAGCGATTGGTTGGCATACCGACTGTCGGGAAAGATGGTAGCCGAACCGTCTGTGGCAAGCGAAAGCGGACTGCTCGAGATAGGCCGGAGGCGATGGGCGGATGATCTCATTCGGTCGCTTGGATTACCACGAGATCTGTTTCCAGAGATCGCGGCGTCAGGGAGTGTGCTTGGGCCTCTTCTTGAGGATGCCGCTCATCAGTTGAGTCTGCTTCCGGGCATCCCCGTCGTTACGGGTGGTGGCGATACACAGTGCGGGCTGCTTGGCGCGGGCGTGGTTCAACCAGGCCAAATGGGCATCATTGCCGGTTCGACGATGCCGCTTCAATTGGTACTCGACACTAAGTTTATTGATCTTCAGGCGCGAGTCTGGACATCGCATCATATCGTCGAGGAGCGCTGGACAGTCGAGTCGAACGGCGGGCCGACCGGCGACTTGATCGATTGGCTGGCGGGCGTAATTTATTCCGGCTTGAGCGATCCTGTTGCGGCATTGTTTGCCGAAGCATCGCAAAGTGCATTGGGCGCCAAAGGGATCGTTTCAACGCTGGGAGCCGAAATATTTGATGCCGGTCACTTGCGGATGCCCGTCGGGCATCTCACATTGTCGCCAATGCTGGCGGCCGATGATCCATCGCGGCGGCGTCATGTGTCGCGAGCAGTTGTCGAAGGATTGGCCTTCGCGGCGAGGGGCAACATTGAACTGCTGCAAAAAACGGCGAACAACCAACCGCTCCAATCGCTTCGATTGGCGGGTGGAATGTCAAAAAGCTTATTCTTCGCCCAGCTTCTCTCGGATGTGACAGGTGTCCCGGTTGAAGCTGTGATTGTGCCGGAGTGCTCGGCGCTTGGTGCGGCTATTTGTGCCGGCGTCGGAGCGAGTCTCTATCCCAACGTTGTCGAGGGCGCCAACCGTTTTGCCACTGAACGGCGTAGTTTTCTGCCTGATCCGCTCCGGCATGCGGACTATCAATCTCACTACGATCGCTGGCTTGAGATGCGGGCCGCGCGTCAAAAGGTCGACGAGCTAGCCGAATCAAGCGCGATTCAAGCGTTCATACAACAAGCGGGCAAGCAGAGCGCGCGCGATCCATCCAATAGTAACGCGCTACGGCCCAATATCCTCGTGACTGCATCGATGGACGAGAAAGCGTTCGCTGTACTGCGCCAGCTTGGAGAAGTGCGCTATGAAGGCTTTCGCGAAAACTTGCGATTGCTTACCGGTGACGATCTCATCGAAGCGCTCGCCGGAGTGCAGGTGTTCGTCACTGAAGTGGACGCGGTAGACGCGGAAGTACTGAGCAAGGCGCCAGATCTTCGTGTCGTCGTGTGCTGCCGCAGTAACGCAGTCAACGTCGACATCGACGCGTGCACAGCGCATGGCGTTTTAGTGCTTACGACCCCGGCTCGCAACGCCGACGCGGTCGCCGACCTCGCGGTCTCCTTCATGTTGATGTTGGCGCGCAAGTTGCTGCAAGCGACGCAATTCCTCCATGATACCGGCGAAGAAGGTGATGTCGGCCGCATGGGCCGGGCATTCGAGGGCCTACAGGGGCGCGAGTTGTGGCATAAAACGATCGGCATTGTCGGTCTCGGCGCCGTCGGGCAACGCGTGGCCAAACGACTTCGGCCGTTTGGCGCGCGGCTGATTGGCCATGATCCATTCTTTTCGCCTGAAAACGCGGTCCTCCTCGACGTCGAATCGGTCTCGCTGCAAGAGCTCCTCGCCGAGAGCGATTTCGTCACCCTGCACGCCGCCGTGACCGATGAATCGCGCCCACTGCTCGGGCCCGCGGAGATTGAACAGATGAAGCAAGGCGCGTATTTAATTAATACTGCACGGGCTGCTCTGGTTGACGAAACGGCGCTCGTTGCGGCGCTCAAGAACGGGCGGCTAGGGGGCGCAGCGGTGGATGTATTTCCCGTCGAACCGCCAGCTTCAGATCATCCGCTATTGATGCTTGCAAATGTGATTGCCACCCCCCACGTTGGAGGCAACACAGTCGAAGTCTCGTCGCATCAGGGCGCCATGGTGGCTGCGAACCTGGCGGACCTCCTGCACAAGGGAGGGGCCTCTAATATCGTCAATGTTGAGGCTCTCGAGCATTTCAGTTGGAGCGCGCCGCGGCCGGTGCCTTCCGGCGAAGTTTTCGAACGGCTGCGGCAGAACTCTCGGCTGTCGGTAACCGACATTCCTAGCAGCAGCGCACAGACCGGATCGGCTCCAGAGACATCATCGGTATCCGCCGCAACTCCCCCTGCAGAAAAGAAGCAAAGCCTGCTGTCCGGTCTTAAGAAAGCTTTTCTCGGTTCTCGATCAGAGGCTCTTGGGCCGCGAAACGATCATTCGCCTATGCAGCACCCCACGGATTCGGACCTACTCAATGAAGTGCGCATCCATATGGAACAACTCTTGGACATCTTTACCCAGCGGGTGAACCGCGATGAGAAAATCCTGTCGTTTGCTGAAGGCCGGCAGGTGATCGTACGCTATGAGCTGACGGATATAAAAATGTTTTTCTATACCGCTTTCGATCAAGGCACAGTGCGTTGCGGCATGGGCGATCCTCCGGCGAAGCCGCAAGTCACTCTGAAAATGAAGGCTGACATTCTCGATAAGCTGTTTACCGGAAAAGAGAACGGTCCGAAGGCGGCGATGACCGGCAAACTGTCATTCATTGGCGATACGATCAAGGCCATGTCGCTGCAGCGCATTCAGAAAGATTTCAATCGTCTCTACACAGAGGCTCGCGCCGAAGTGAAAAATCTTGACGCCGTTTTTGATCGGGCAGCCTACGCGGAACCCAGGCAGCACAATGCACCTGCCGGGGCGCTTACTATGCCCGCGCCAAGCGGCCCGGCCCCGGATCGAATCGTCGCCAGCGATATTCGCGCGGAAGTCATTCGCGCGGTTGAGGAAATGTACGCCTACGGACTTATTACTCCAACCGGGGGAAACATAAGCGTGCGTATTCCCGGCAAAAAGGACCTGTGGATCACGCCCAATTCATGCTTCAAGGGCGCGCTTCGAAGCGATATGTTGGTGCGCATCGATCTCGAGGGAAATCCGATCGGTGATTCTCCCCAAGCACCATCGAGCGAGCGAATGATGCATTGCGCGGTGTACCGCAACAACCCAAACGTTGGCGCGGTGATCCACTCCCATGCGCCGAAGACAACGCTCTTGGGTCTGGCGGACATCCCATTTCTGCCGATCTCGACAGAAGCGGCATACATCGGGGACATCCCCCGCATCCCGTTCATCATGCCCGGTACGGCCGAGCTAGCCGATGCAGTTGGTGCGGCTGTAAAGGACGCGCCCGCGATGATCCTGCAGAACCACGGCCTTATCGTCGGCGGACCAGATCTGCGTCAAACCATCGATATGACCCTCATTATCGAGCAAACTGCGAATACCCTCATAGCTTGCCACATGATGGGAAAGACTCCGCCCGTTTTGCCCGACGAAGTGGTCGCCATGCTCAGAAGCCTCGGCGGAATGATCGCGTAACTAATCCTGAGGAGCCGGCGACATTTGGTCATGGCTTTCCACTCCGTTGACCATTTGATGAGCATCGCTTTCCAGCCAATTGATTACCGTCACTGCCAATGCCACTCCGGCAACATCAATATGGTCGTTAAGCCGAAGATGGTCACTGCCCACCTCAGCTAGCGTTACTCCACCTGGAAAAATCATATCCGGTAATAGCACAAGCCCATCGTTGGGTCCGTACTTTCGCAGCGGATAAAAGCCTTTGCTCGCCAAAAACGAAATGCTGCCCACGGTAGGTATACCAAAGTAGTTGACCACAAAGACGTGTTCGGGAACGCGAAAGGATTCGAACCGTTGACGGCTGCGCGTTGTCGTCATACTTGCAACGCCCGCCGGATTTACCTTGCCGACTATAAATTCAACCTCGGGCAGAACGCGGTCATCAATCAGTGGCGTGCCCTGGAGTGCCCCCACCGTATTAATCCAGGCCGCAACGTGGTGGGTTTCAGCGGGCCCAAGTCTGGTTAGAGCTAGGGCAACTTCTGGGCCGGACTTGCTGGCGCTCACTATGAGCAACCGTCGGCCGCTCGGCGCGAGAGCGCGAATAGCGTCAGCCACGAGATCTGCATTTGCCTCAATCGTGCCGTCGTCTTGGGTTTCGACAAAATGGCAGATAAATCCTACTTGTTGGAGCGCCTTTCGCGGAGTCGCCATATCGGCACCGGTAAAGGTAATACGTTTATAGAGATAGGTCGGGACAAACAGCACATCGTAATTGCCAGCTTGCGGTACCTGCATTCGACCTTCTGCTAAGGCTTTGCGGGTGTATTCGTATGCTTGATCGAAATCGCTCCGAAAGCGACGATTGGCAGGAACACGAGCGATCTGGTCGGCCATGTACAGTGCTGCGAAGTCAACAGAAAATTCGTCGCTCAATTCTTTAAGTTCGGTGCGACCAGGCACTTGGCCATCCATGGTTTGATAAACCTGATCGATGCGCGCATCGAGAGCGGGATTGTTACGTTTCCCGGCAAGATAGTTTGCCAGATAGTAGCGCGCGGCTTCCGAGTCTACGCGGGTTTCAATGGTTTGTCCGCCCACCGTGCCGCGGACCGGCACGCCGGCGCAGGCCGAGAGGGCGACCAGAAGAGCTAGTAATCGAGTGCCCAGAAGTAATTCAGATTTAAGCATTGCGAAAATATTTTCATCGAACAGTATTTTAATCAACAATCTGCCACGTTGTCCTTGAGAAATAAGTGAATTACAAAGGAAAGGGGCTTGCCGCAGAAACGTCCGGCACCGTTGTGCCTCCTTTAAATGGGCGGCTGAAAGACGGAAACATCAATGACAATCCTACTGACTGGCGCAACCGGTTTTGTCGGTGCAGCCGTGCTGCGTTCGCTGGTCAAAGCCGGACACAAGGTCCGCGCCTTGGTTCGCCCGAACAGCGATCGGCGCAACTTGGTCGGGATCGAATGCGAGATCGTTCCCGGCGATCTCCTCGATCTTTTGTCGCTGCGGCGCGCGGTGCGCGGCTGCGAGACTCTCTTTCATGTGGCTGCGGATTACCGACTCTGGGTGCCTGATCCAGAAAAAATGCATCGGATCAACGTTCAAGGGACGGTGGATCTGTTCCGCGCGGCAGTGGCCGCAGGTGTATCGCGTATCGTTTATACATCCAGCGTGGCCACGTTGCGCTTGAGCAATGATAGTTCTGCCGTCGACGAGCAATCACATGCGGAACTGGGTGATATGATCGGAGCTTACAAACAATCGAAGTTTCTCGCCGAACAATCAGTGAAACGCTTGGTCGAGGAGGAACAGATCCCGGTGATCATTGTGAATCCTACGGCACCTGTGGGACCCGGCGATATCAAGCCGACGCCGACCGGACGAATGGTGCTCGAAGCAGCTTCGGGACGCATGCCGGCCTATGTTAATACAGGGCTGAACATCGTCCATGTGGACGATGTCGCGGCAGGTCATTTAATGGCTTTTAACCGAGGAGCGGTTGGTGCAAGCTATATCTTAGGGGGCGAAAATCGAACTCTGCAATGGATACTGAAAACCATTGCTGAAATCACCGGGCGAGCGCCGCCACGAATTCGGCTGCCGCACGGACTCCTGATTCCCGTGGCCTACCTCGCGGAAGGCGTCGCGCGTATCCTTGGAGGCCGCGAACCGATGGTTACTGTCGACGCGGTGCGCATGTCGCGAAAGCTTATGTATTTTTCTAGTGAAAAAGCGCAGCGCGAGCTCGGCTATGCTCCACGTCCCGCGATCGAGGGGCTGCGCGATCAAATTGAATGGTTTTACCGGCACGGATATATTAGGCCGAAGACTGGCTAAATTTCCGTCGCCCACATTAGCTCAGTTACCGACCGGCCAGCTCCGGCGCGAAAGGTCCTTCAGTTCTTGGCCCCTGCAGCGAGACACGCAACGCCTTCAGCGGGTGGTTCATCGCATCGGTTACGGCAGTGGCCTCATAGCCGCAGTGCGCCATGCAATTGTCGCATTTCGGGTTGTTGCCGGTGCCATAACGATCCCAATTCGTTTCTTCCATCAGTGCTTTGAATGTCGGCGCATAACCCTCGTCCACAAGTAAATAACAAGGCCTTTGCCAGCCGAGCACATTACGCGTCGGGTTTCCCCAGGGCGTGCAGCGGTAAGTCTCGTTACCGGCCAGAAAGTTCAAAAACAAGCTCGAGTGATTGAGTCGCCAGCGCCCTTTTTCGCCGAGCTTGAAAATATCTCTGAAGAGCTGCTTGCTCGCTTTGCGCTGGATAAAGACATCTTGTTGGGGGGCATGCTGGTAACTGAAACCAGGCGAAATGGTCACGCCCTCCACTCCGAGCGCCATTACATCGTCGAGAAATGCCGCCACCTCTGGCGCGGACTCGCCCTGAAATAGAGTGCAATTGATGGTTACCCGGAAACGTCGTTGGAGCGCTTCCTGAATTGTTTTCACGGCTTCGTCGAATACTCCTGTGCGACAGACGGAGGCATCGTGCCGGGCACGATTGCCGTCCAGATGAACAGAAAAGGTCAGGTAGGGAGAGGGTGTGTAATCATCTATGCGCCGCGCCAGCAGCAAGGCATTGGTGCATAGATAAACGAATTTTTTGCGTTCGATAAAACCGCGCACGATTGCCGGCATATCTTTGTGGATGAGCGGCTCACCGCCCGCGATTGAGACTACGGGAGCGCCGCACTCGTCGATCGCCGCGATGCATTCTGCCACGCTCAATCGGCGATCGAGAATCTCCTCCGAATAATCGATTTTGCCACAGCCGGCACAGGCCAAATTACAACGGAATAGCGGCTCGAGCATCAGTACCAGCGGATATCGCTCGACGCCGCACACGCGCTGTTTCAAAACATAAAGCAGAATTGCCAGAGTCTGCCGCAAGGGTATGCCCATTTTGCAGTCCTAGTCAGAAAAGAAGGACAGCCGAAACAAGTGCCGGACAGCCTTCAGAAGAGCGCAGTCCTGGTCCCCCGTTAATAAAACCATCCACACCGAGATCCTATTGTACCAAGCGGCAACAGGCAAACGTTATCGTTTGAAACCTTCATTCGCTCACGATAGCAAGATTGCGCGTTAGCGGCGGGAGCGTTGAGGCCTGCGAGCAAGACGGGAGTTCCCAACGCAATACCGCACGATATTCGTCGGACCGCGATCACGCGGTGGGAAGCATTGGACATTCCGCGTGCGATTGTCATGGCCGCAAGCGGGCACAAGCCGATCAATGTCCACGAGGGATACATCAATTTCTGTGACGAGCAGTTGACCAACGGCTCCGCGGAGCTTATGCTGCCGCCCGCCAAACGACCGAGGCATCTCCCGAGGCGGGGCGCAGCGTGCGGGATCTTTTGG
>Ga0207691_10004166_pt1 | contig 14052 bp, 16 predicted proteins | sample KBSM13metaG_FD_184327 | JGI IMG/M metagenome (GOLD analysis project Ga0207691, IMG submission 184327) | Miscanthus rhizosphere microbial communities from Kellogg Biological Station, Michigan, USA - KBS M1-3 metaG (SPAdes) (version 2) | ecosystem: Host-associated > Plants > Roots > Rhizosphere >... | reverse complement strand
GATCAAGACATCTGCCTGATTATTCCAGACCCCGGTCTAACGGGTCAATATCTTTATCAGGACTTCTTCCTTACGATCCACAGATCCTGTCCTCCCGTTTTACTGAGATCTGATTTCCCATCGTGAAATTCCAACACATCAAAATACGGTGCTAGCTGAAGTTTGAATAGTGCAGCATCGTTATAAGTGGTCATCATCCTATGACCTTTAGCTTCATAGTTCCGTGTAAAATATCCCAATCCGGACAGGTGATTTTTTTCTGAATGAGAAAGTTGATCAACGTAGTTTTCGCCGTGTGTAGTAAACAGAAAAATTGCATGGTCCGACATTATCCTGTGTAATTCATGTATCCATGATAATTGTTCTTTTCCTTCGACGTGTGTAAAAACTGAAATCGCATATGCCAGGTCAAATTTATTTTCTGCAAATACCGTGGGCGGATGAAGGTCTATCGTTTTAAAATTAATACCAGCAATGTTTTTATTGTTCCAGTCAATCATCTCAGAATTTATATCTGCTCCGAAAATTGACACCGATCGCGGCACCAACCCGGGTAAATGCCTGATGATCCTGCTTACTCCACAGCCCCATTCAAAAATGGAGCTTATTTCTTTTTTACAATATGGTTTGGTCCACTCGATGATCTCGTTTGCAGCAACCATTCCATCTTCAATGTATTTTTCATAATCCAGCGAATAAGTTTCGTACAAAAAGTAAGGTGGTGGTAAAATGGTTTCGGGATTTGCTTGCCGGTATTTGTTATTTTTCTCTTTATACTGCCATGAAGCCATCCTGAAATTCAGCTTATCGAGCAGTTTTGCATTTCCTGTCCGGTAAAAAAAAGTTTTAAGCCATCTTTTTATTACACTCATCATTCAAATATATATGCTTTGGAAAACTTCAGTTTGTAAACAGGAAACGATCAAACATAAAAAAAGAGGCAATGCCTCTTTTTGAATTAGTTGTTAAACAATCTACACAAAATTGCTTTCGCCTGGAATGGCACATGGATAAAAGCCATCTGGTTTTGGTACTACTGGTGGTGCTGCTGCCCAGTCATAAACTTTAGGCTGCAGGTCAATACCTGAATTAATGGATTTATCCCATTCAACAACTTCTCCGGAATAAGTAGCCATCCTTCCCAGTATGCTTGTCATAGTACTTTTAGCACCGTTTTCGGCATCTGCAAATTTGTATTCTCCTTTTGCAATGGCAGCGAACAATTCATCATGTTCTGTCTGGTATGGATCGTTTTCTCCTTTGAGATCATATTGGTAGATGACTTTCCCTTTACTATCTGTTATATGTGCTGCTCCCGTATAAATTTTACCTTTTGTTCCGACCAGCAGCTCGTCAACCTTTGACATTGTTTTTTTCTGGTGGCGACACTGGCTGTTGAGAATTGAACCGTCTGCATAATGAAATTCCACAAAGTGATGGTCAAAAATCTGCCCGTATTCTTTTCCTGTTCTTTGCTCACGGCCACCCATACCCTGAGCTTTTACCGGGTAGGAACCTTTAAACCAATTGATAACGTCAATATTATGAATATGCTGTTCAGTGATATGATCGCCACATAACCAAACGAAATAATACCAGTTTCTCATCTGGTATTCCATTTCTGTCTGCTCCGGTTTTCTTTGATATACCCATACACCATCACTGTTCCACCATGCCTGTGCTGAAGTGATATCGCCAATCTTGTCTTTGTGCTTATACAACTCACGATATGAATTCTGGTAATGACGTTGAAGTCCAACCACCACATTCAATTTTTTCTTTTTAGCTTCTTCAGCAGCAACCAGCACACGTTTGATACCTGCAGGATCAGTAGCTACAGGCTTTTCCATGAAAATGTGCTTATTCTGTTTTACTGCTTCTTCGAAATGTATGGGCCTGAATCCCGGAGGCGTAGTTAATATAACAACGTCGGCCAGGGCAATAGCTTTTTGATAAGCATCGAATCCAACAAATTTTCTTTCTTCGGGAACATCAATTTTATTTTTGACGTTACCCGGCTTTCCGGTTGTTTCAGAAATATCATCAGCATTTAATGCCGTATAACATGCATCAAGTCTATTTCTGAATGCGTCAGCCATGGCTACCAGTTTCACATTTTGTTTGGTCAGCAATGCCTGCATAGCAGCACCCGTTCCTCTTCCCCCACATCCAACAAGGGCAATTTTAATAGTGCTGTCGGCACCTGAAAAATAGTTAGCCCTGGATAATAGTGGTGCAGCTAGCAATCCACCGGCAACCAATCCGGTATGCTTTACAAAATCGCGGCGCGATGAATTTTTATGGTTCTGATCCATTTTGAATTTTTAGAATGATAATGATTATTTACCGAGGTACAATGTATAGAATTTTTCTGCTTCTTCTTTTGATGGTTGATTCAAAGGACGAACAATTCTGAACCCTACAAACATGCCATCCGTCAGCCACCACCTGCTTTTTGGTACCTGGGGATCCCTTTTATTCCAGGAAGCTTGAGAGTGATTCCTGGAAGCACTTCTAAGCCCATCAGCCTGATCCATATATGAACCTCCCCTGATAGATCTGGGATATCTCGAGAGGGGAGGAATCATGGGATTATTTGCCTTTATAGAATCAAAATATTTGTCAGAATACTGGTCCATGGTCCACTCACTCAGATTTCCCAACATATCATATAAACCCCATGGATTGGGCTTTTTTTGCCCGACTTTCTGGTATTTCTTATTGCTGTTCGATGCATACCAGGCATAGTCATTTAGTTTGGATGCATCGTCACCAAAAAAATATGGTGTCTGACTTCCGGACCGGCAGGCATATTCCCATTCTGCTTCCGTAGGTAGCCTGTAAAATATCCCGGTTTGCTCATAAAGCCAGCGGCAAAACATCAGTGCAGCATCAACACTCATACTGTTCATGGGAAACCCGCCTTCTTTTCCCATATTCCAGCTAAGATCAATATACTGAGGTGTGGGCCTGGTTACAGCATCAACTTTTGATCCCTGGGATAAGCTATCATTTCTAAAAAAAAATCCAAACTGCTCATGCGTTACTTCATACACACCCATCCAGAATGGAGATATATTGACTTCTTTGCTGGGACCTTCATCGGGTTTGCGGTTTTTTTCATCTGACTTACTTCCCATCATAAAACTCCCACCCTTTATGGCTACCATAGAATAGGAAAAATTAGTACCGGGAATTTTTTGGGAATAGGGAACGAAGTCTTTCACTTGTTCCTGAGCCATTGCGGAATAGCAAAGAATAAGGCTGAGCAGATATATAATTGATTTCACACCGGCAAATTAAGGGTCTTATTTCAGGCAGCAATATTTCTTAGTCCGGCAGAAATATTTCTTAAATCTGCCTGACTCATTTCCTCCGCGATGAGTTTGTTTTGGTAATCAATGCAGGCAAAACTAAATTAGGGAATGAAAAGAAGAAACTTCCTCCGCAACGGATTGCTTGCCGGCGGTGCCGGTGTAATCGGTACTAAAGATATTATGGCCATGGATCAACCTGCTACATTTGCCGATCCGGCATTTAAAATGTTGTTTGGTATTCACGATGGAATGTTCAAAGACCTTGCTGGTCCTGATTTCGTGAGTCAAATAAAATTTGCCTACGACAAAGGGTTCAGGGCCATTGAAGACAATGGTATGATGGAACGAACTCCGGAAGAGCAGAAAAAAATTGGAGACACATTGCAAAGCCTGGGAATGACCATGGGCGTATTTGTTGTCACGTCTGACAGCTGGCATTGGAAGACCAGTCTCACCACAGGAAAACAGGAATGGAAAGATAAAATGGTAGCGGATTGTAAAAAAGCCATCGAAGTGGGCAAACGTTGTCACGCTAAATGGGTGACCGTCGTTCCCGGAAATTATGATCGCAGTAAATCAACTGATATGCAAATGGCTAATGTTATTGAAGCTTTGAAAATTGCATCGGGGATTCTTGAACCAGCCGGACTGGTGATGGTACTTGAACCATTGAGCGATAATCCTGATCTTTTTCTTCGTCACTCAGACCAGACTTTTATGGTCTGCAAAGCAGTGAATAGTCCTTCGTGCAAAATTCTTTTCGATATGTATCATATGCAGCGAAATGAAGGAAATATTATTGCTAATATCAATACAGTGTACGACGAGATCGGCTATTTCCAGATCGGTGATAATCCGGGAAGAAATGAGCCCACCACCGGCGAAATGCATTATAAAAATATTCTCGCACATATAGCATCCAAAGGTTATAAAGGCGTGCTGGGCATGGAACATGGCAATTCAAAAAAAGGCAAGGAAGGAGAGAACGCGCTAATCAAGGCGTACAGGGAAGTTGACCTGAGTTAACCGCGCGAATTTGCAAATTTGAATATGCGGATATGCGAAAATGATAATTGGGAAATGTCAAATTCATTTCTAATTCATTTTTCCTGGCTGCACAAATTATCGGTTTCGATTTATGATTTCTTAGTAAGCAATTTTCTGATTTCAATGCGTACCATATTTATTATCCTGTTTTTTTTCACCGCCAGCATACCGCTACTTGCCCAGGATGAGGCCATGGCATTGATCATTAAGGTTCGTGATAAAATGAACCAGGTGAAAGATTATAAAGCAACAGGCAAGCTAAAAACAGATGTTGCTTTTTTGAAAGTCCCAGTTTCCAATGTTGAGGTATTTTATAAAAGCCCCGATCGTTTCAAAGTGAAAAAAGATGGCGGTATTTCCCTTCTGCCTAAAGGAGGTGTCAGTATCAATCTTAATTCTCTTATGCTGAATGAAGATTTTACTGCTGTACCATCGGGCGGAACAGTATTGAATGGTATAGCAGTGAAGATCATAAAACTTTTGCCACTGAACGACAATTCCGATGTCGTGATCACATCAATGTATATCGATGAAAAAAGCCTGTTGATCTATAAGGCGATTACCACTACAAGAGAAAACGGGACCTATGATATTCAGATGAGCTACGGAAAATATGCAGCATTTGGATTGCCAGATAAAGTGATCTTCAGTTTTAATACCAAAGATTATAAACTTCCGAAAGGTGTCACCTTTGAATATGAAACAGGTGAAACCGCCCCCACCCAGGAAGAAAAAATGAAATCGAAAAAAGGAAAACTTGAAATTACTTACAGCAAGTATGTCATCAACGAAGGAGTGTCCGATGATGTTTTCAAATGAAATGCGAAAATGTCAATGTGAAAATCTAATGAGAAAATTTGAATGAGCAAATCAAATGAGAAAATCCGCGAAATATGAATTTTCATCATTCCCTCACTTTACTTCCACACTTACCACACTTTCGCACTACCAAATTTGCGAAGCAACTTTTACTCTTCTATTCTTTCATCTACTGCGTTGCTGAGCACTGCTGCGCTCATTTTACGTAGTGGATTTCTGTGGGCTTCGGCATAACCCATCCGCTTATTGTAAATGTCAAGTGCAACAAAAATAGCTTCGCGGAACGACGACTCATCGGCCTTATCTTTTCCTGCAATATCAAATGCAGTTCCATGATCAGGAGAAGTGCGTATACCTGGTAAGCCCGCAGTATAATTTACACCTATCCCATTGGCCAGTGATTTAAAAGGGATCAGTCCCTGGTCGTGGTACATGGCTAAAACAGCATCAAATTTTTCATGACTTCCTCGTGCAAAAAAAGCATCTGCAGCATAAGGTCCATATACCAGCAGGTCGCGGTGTTTAGCTTCTGCAATTGCAGGCTTGATCTGTTCTTCTTCTTCGCGACCTACTAAGCCATCGTCACCCGCATGAGGGTTTAATCCCAGCACGGCAATTCTTGGTTTATCGATCCCGAAATCTTTTTTAAGGGAATCTCTCAGAATCCTTAGTTTGGAAAGAATAGCATCTTTCGTAATATATTTCGACACATCTGAAACAGGTACATGTTCAGTGACCAATCCAACCTTCATATTATCTGCGGTCATGAGCATGAGCACGTCTTTCTGTTCAAATACATGTTGCAGGAAAGGTGTATGTCCGGTGAAATCAAATTCGGCCGATTGCACATTTTTCTTGTGGATCGGAGCAGTAACAAGGGCATGGATCTTTCCCTCTTTCAAAGCCTGCACAGCTGCTTTCAATGAAGTAACGGCGTATTTGCCACCAATCTCACTCACTATGCCAGGGTTTATAACAACATCTTCTTCCCAGGTATTGACCACGTTTAACTGTCGGGGATTAAGTTTTTGGAGGTCCTTTATGCTGTTAAAATTGATATTGACCTCGGGAAATGATTTCCGGTAAAAATTGATCACTTTATTAGACGCAAAGACAACCGGAGTACAGAATTCGAGGATTCGCTGGTCGGCAAATGTCTTTACAATGCATTCAATGCCGATGCCGTTTAAATCGCCTGTGCTGATTCCAATAACTGGTTTAATAGTGGCCTGAATCATAGATTTCTGTATTGAGCGACTAAAGGTAGTATTTTTGACATGCATGTATACACTTAAGAAGTCTCTGGGTCAGCACTTCCTAAAAGATGAATTAGTCTGCCAGAAAATTGTGTCGGCACTAACGGTAATGCCATTCAGGCAATTGCTGGAAGTAGGACCAGGGGGAGGGGCACTCACAAAATACCTCATTGAACTACCGGGGATTGATTTCAAAGCAGTAGAGTTGGATGAAGAAAAGATCATCTACCTGGAAAAAACATATCCTTCATTAAAGGGAAAGATCTTACATGAAAGTATACTTGAAACCGATTATCCGTTTGAAGGAAAGTTCTCAGTGATCGGAAACTTTCCCTATAATATTTCTTCGCAGATCCTTTTTAGGATACTGGAATGGAATGAAGAAGTTGATTCTGTGGTAGGTATGTTCCAGAAAGAAGTGGCGGTGAGGATTGCAGCAGGTCCCAACAATAAAGACTACGGTATACTTAGTGTGTTGGTTCAGGCGTTTTTTACCGTCGAATATCTTTTTGACGTGGATCAAAACTGTTTTAATCCTCCGCCCAAAGTAAAAAGCGGGGTTTTAAGGATGGTCAATGCAGGTAATCCATGGAAGATCAACAATAAGAAAAAGTTTTTTCACCTGGTAAAAACGGCGTTCGGACAACGGAGAAAGCAATTGAGAAATCCTTTAAAGTCAATGTTCGAACCGGAAGTTTTGAAAGAGGATATTTTTACAAAAAGGGCGGAAAACCTTAGCGTGGAAGATTATGTTAACCTGATGAACAGGATGAAATGAAAGGCAAGATTCTGATTTCTGCAAAAACCCATCCGGGTTTAGTCCCATTATTGGAAAGCAAAGGATATGAGGTTCTCTATAAACCTGAAATTCTCTATGATGAATTATTGAGATTCATAGGAGAATGCCAGGGTCTCATTGTTACCACAAGGCTGGCTATTGACAGGACGATCATTGATGCCGGAAAGCAATTACAATGGATAGGCAGGTTGGGTAGCGGGATGGAACTGATCGATGTTGACTATGCCTCATCCCGTGGAATAGTTTGTGAAAGTAGTCCTGAAGGAAACAGGAATGCAGTGGCAGAACATGCACTCGGACTCTTACTGGCTATGATGAACAGGATTTGTTCAAGTAGTGACGAGGTAAGACATGGAAAATGGATCAGGGATGCCAATCGTGGAGAGGAATTAACCGGTAAAACGGTAGGGATCATAGGCTTTGGAAATACCGGATCGGCATTTGCCCGTTTACTTAAACCGTTTGACATTACGGTCCTGGCTTACGACAAATATAAATTTGGCTTTGCCTATGATTATGTAAGAGAAGCAAGCCTGGAGCAAGTGTGGAAATATGCAGATGTGATTAGTATGCATGTGCCATTAACCAATGAAACAATTCACCTTGCAAATGATGCCTTTTTTCAATCCCTCGAAAAAAAGCCCTATTTTATTAATACGTCACGGGGAAGGGTACAGGAAACTGCTGCCATTGTAAGGGCTTTGGAAAATAACCAGATAAGGGGAGCAGCACTTGATGTGCTGGAAAATGAAAAGCTGGATACCTACACCGAAGACGAAAAAAAGAATATCGAATTTCTGCTTCATGACCCCAGGATTATCATCACGCCACATATAGCGGGATATAGCAACGAAGCTTTCGAAAAAATGGGTTTGGTCCTTTTGCAGAAACTACATCTTTAAGGGCGCTAAATGGCATAAAAAGGAACAAATTCATTAAAAAACCTTGGCGGGAAACTGTATCTTAGATATCGTAACACCTTATATCTTAAGCTAAACACCATTTTGAATTTAAAAACCAATCGCAATTTTATGATGAAATCATTATTTGGCCTGGCCATTGTTTTATTAATGGCCTCATGTAATTCGGATACTCCGGCTGAAACCACAGTTGCCACCGATACCACAGCCACAGAAGTAAAAGAAGAAGTTAAATTTTTGTATCCTGCCACTTTTTCTGCTGACTGGAAAATTGGTGATCCACAGAAAATTGTGAAGGTCCAGGAATTATATAAAGTTATGCTGGCTGATTCCAATTATGAATCCACGATCCCCTATTATGCCGACTCTATAACCAATTTAAGTTTCGATAACCGTGTTCTGAGACTTAGCGCCCCGGCTTTTGTGGATGCTGTGAAGAATTTCAGGAAAGGATTTAAGTCACTGGACGAGGAATTCCGCAGTTATGTTGTCCTCAAAAATGAGGAAAAAAACACCGAAATGGTCCTGGTTTGGGTAAAAGAGAAAGGTGTTCGCCAAAGTGGCAAAGTGGATTCTTCTTCCTATCAGGAAACCTGGAGGTTCAATAACCAGGGAAAAATCGACTATCGCAGTATTTTTGTGCGGTACGATTTTTAAGTAGATCACATAGTTCAATTTTTAATATTTTTGTAGTGTAGCAACGCTTCAGTAACCCTGAGGCGTTGTTATTTTTTTCTGAATCAATACGTCCAGCAAATAAAAGGAGGATTTATGAGTGAGATCCTATACGTGTCTCGTGAAACTCTGGAGCTGATGAAAGCTGAATTGCAGCATTTGAAATCTGTTGATCGACCAGCAGCTTCCAGGGCTATTGCCGAGGCAAGGGAAAAAGGCGACCTTAAAGAAAATGCCGAATACGATGCTGCTAAAGAGGCCCAGGGATTACTGGAAGCCCGGATTAAAAAATTCGAGGGCGATATGGCCAATTGCCGTATCCTGGATGCCGAAAATATAGATACGAGTAAAGTATCCATTCTCACAAAGGTGAAGATCACCAACCTGGGAACTAAAAAATCTATGACCTATCAGATCGTTTCTGAAAAAGAGGCTGACCTTAAATTGTCCAAGATTTCAGTTACTTCACCCATTGGAAAGGGGCTATTAGGAAAGAAGGTGGGCGAGGTAGCAGAAGTGGTTGCTCCAAACGGATTGATCCGTTTTATGGTAGAAGAGATCTCTGTCTAATCAATTAGCGATGTCAATATTCACTAAGATCATCAACGGCGAAATACCTTCTTACAAGATTGCAGAAGATGAAAAATTCTATGCATTTCTTGACATATCACCCCTCACTCCCGGGCATACACTTGTAGTGCCAAAACAGGAAATAGATAAATTTTTTGATCTGCCACCAGAGTATATGGGATCGCTTTTGCTGTTTGCACAACCTATTGCAAAGGCCATTGAAAAATCTTTCCGTTGCAAGAGATGCGGTATTGCTGTAATAGGTCTTGAAGTGCCTCATGCACATCTTCACCTGGTTCCCATTAATAATGCTGACGACCTGAATTTTACCCGCCCGAAATTGTCATTGAGTAAAGAAGAAATGAAGGCCTGCCAGGAAAAAATATTGTCCAATGTCTGAAAAGACTCCACCGGTGGTGCGACCGGTTTTAATTACCATAATCTGTTCGATTCTATTTGCTGCCGGACTTTTTAGTATCGTGTACACATTTACCGGTGCGTTTGCACCCTATGGTGTTTATTATTCAGCATTAAATGCAATTATTACCGTTTTAATATTTGCTGCTTTATCAGGTATATGGGCAATGGAAAAATGGGGTGTTTACCTTTTTAGTTTGATGGTCCCGATAAAATTTGGGGTAGATTTTTTTTCTGGCGCATTCGGTTGGTGGGAGCTATCGCTGATTCTGCCCATCGCCATTTTTATTTCCCAGTTTAAAAAAATGAACTAGATCAATCTTCCGGGATTCTTTTTTATAAAATCTTCCCAGCCTTTCGACTTTCCTGCATCAGGTATAGCCGCATTATATTGAAAGTGATGACATACCGCAACAGCCAGTGCATCTGATGCGTCGAAACTATTGCTTTTATTAGTGAGCGATAAAATCTGCTGAAGCATTTTCCAAACCTGCTCTTTGTCGGCATTACCATTTCCGGTAATGGATTGTTTGATCTTTCGCGGTGAATATTCGGTCACCGGCATTCCACATTGCATGGCAACAGCAATGGCTATCCCCTGGGCCCGACCAAGTTTCAGCATACTTTGAACATTCTTTCCAAAAAACGGAGCTTCAATAGCAAGTTCACGCGGACTGAACTCGAGGATAAGATCGTGCATTGTCTGATGGATCAATTGCAGCCGCTCATACATATCTTTCTGAGCAGTTAATTTCACTACATCCATCGTGATCATTTTCAGCAGTTTGCCATTTACGTGTATCACACTATAACCCATGTTCAGTGTGCCAGGGTCAATGCCTAAAATAATTCTGGAAGAATGTTGCAATAGGAGGTATATTTTTGAAAAAAGAAAGCTGCTGAACAAAAATATCAAAATATTCTTCAATTATTTTCTTGGTCCTGTTCTATTCATCTGGTTAAGCATTTCCATCTACCGGCAAATACTCCATCAGCCTGATCTGGAGCATCATCTCACGTATATCAAAGAAGCTGCCTATGGTTCTTCAGCATGGAAATTCTGGCTGGTAGTGATGCTGATGTTTTTGAATTGGGGGATAGAAGCACGTAAATGGCAGGTAATGTTATACCAGCTTCACAGGATGAGCTTGCTAAAAGCATTTAAAGCAATACTGGCCGGCGTGGCATTTGCGCTAAACACACCAAACCGGATCGGGGAATATGGAGGAAGGGTATTATTTATTCCTGACGGCAAAAGATTAAAAGCCGTTTCATTAACCATTGCCGGAAGTTTCAGCCAGCTCATCATTACTCTTTCGTTTGGTATCGCCGGACTTTTCATACTATCAGATAAATTTGCTTTCAACAAAGACATTGAAGGTTTTTCCATCTGGCTGAAATTCCTGAAGAGCATACTCGTTGTTGTAACATTGATTTCAATAATGGTTTATTTCAGGATCAGCTGGATCATTCGCGGTGTAGAAAAATTGCCGGGAATGTCGAAGTTTGTACAGCATATTTCTGTGTTGGAAAATCTTTCTGTTACAATTTTGTTAAGAGTACTTAGTCTATCCATCACTCGTTTCCTTGTCTTCGTCATTCAATATATTTTGTTGTTCCAAGTGATGCATGTGAACATAGGATGGTGGGAAGGATGCTGGACGGTAAGTGTTTTGTTTCTCTGGCTCGCTATTTGGCCGACTATAGCATTACTGGAACTTGGCCTGCGCTGGGAATACAGTCTTATCCTTTTTAGCATGTACAGCCAAAACATTGTTGGTATTTATGCGGCAACAACCTGCATATGGTTGATTAACCTTGTGTTACCGGCAATGGGTGGAAGCCTGTTCATGCTGGGATTACGTATCTTTAAAGATCGACAATGAAAAGAATTTTTATTTCAGCCTTATTTTCGGTTATGCTTATCAGCAGTAGTGCCGGTGATGATTTTAACTGGATCAACATCGGGACAAGCGATGAATTTTGCGGGATAAGAAATTACACATTTCAGTCTGGCGAAAGGATAACCTATAAAGTCTATTATAGTGTTATTGGGATATTTATAGACGCCGGAACTGCACAATTCACCCTCAACAAGGCAAGACTAAACGATAAAATGTATTATCACGCAATTGGGGATGGATATTCTAATCCTACCTATGACTGGATATTTAAAGTCAGGGATCGTTACGAAACCTATATTGATACATTAACATTGAAGCCGTATAATTTTATCCGGAAAGTGGAAGAAGGAAATTATAAAAAAACCGAGAACGTAGTTTTTAACCAGGATGCCGGAACTGCTGTTACCACCAGGGGAACATTTGCCATACCGACTTGTGTTCAGGATGTAGTTAGCGCCATTTATTATGCCCGCAATCTTGACTATAGCAGGTATAAGCCTGGAGACAAAATTCCTTTCTCCCTTTTTCTTGATGATGAAGTAACGAATTTGTATATACGATATGTGGGAAAGCAAACTGTCAAAACAAAATACGGGAAATTCAAGGCAATTCTCCTAAAACCATTGCTGGTCAAAGGAACCATATTTGAAGGTGGCGAAAAAATGAATGTTTGGGTGTCTGATGATGCCAATCATATTCCCCTTCGTGTTGAGAGCCCAATTTCGGTTGGAAGCGTAAAAGTAGATATGATGGGCTATGCGAACCTGCGTTATCCGCTTAGTTCAAGGATAAGTGTAAAATTCTAGTTGCTTTCCATCAACGATGCTATAGTAAAACTTTCCTTCATCCTGATTCCCTTCTCTGTTTTGTGTACCGTGCAACATTCTATCAAGGGGTCGTGTTCAAAAACCAGGATATAATCATTTTCCACAGCTTCTTCCAGGAATGATTTTTTTTCCAACAGTGTTGTCAATGGAAACATGTCGTACGCCATTACATATGGCATCGGTATGTGTGCCGAGGAAGGAATAAGGTCTGCCATATATACCAGTGTTTTTCCTGCGTTTTGGATCTGCGGTAGCATCATTGCTTCGGTATGACCAAAAGAAAAACGGAAAGAAATGTTTTTTGTGAAATCTGTTAAACCTTCTTCATTTACTACAATCATTTCCAGTTTTCCTGAATCAAGAATGGGTAAAATATTTTCTTTCAGGAAAGAAGCTTTTTCGCGATCATTAGGTTCTGTAGCCCATTTCCAATGCCTTTCATTGCTCCAGAAAGTTGCGTTGGGGAATGCAGGAATTAGCTTGTCTCCTTTTCTTATAATCGAACCGCCGCAGTGATCAAAATGAAGGTGGGTGAGTATTACATCAGTTATATCTTCTTTTGAAAACCCCAGTTTTTCCAGTGAACTATCGAGAGAATCATTTCCATGCAAGTGATAGTTGCTGAAAAATTTCGCATCCTGTTTATCGCCTATTCCATTATCTATCAAAATCAAACGGCCATCATCTTCAATGAGTAAACATCTCAGTGCCCAGGTGCAAAGATTGTTTTCATCAGCGGGGTTTAATTTATTCCATATTGATTTGGGCACCACTCCAAACATGGCACCACCATCCAACTTAAAAAATCCTGTTTCAACTGAGTACAGTTTCATTGCCTAATCTTTTCCTGGTGATGAATAATAATAAGAGTCCAACAATAAAGAATACCATGCAGAAGAGTACACTGATCCGTTGAGATCCGGTAACCTCCGTTAGAAATCCAAACAGGAACAATCCTATTACAATGCCTATTTTTTCTGACACATCAAAAAAGCTGAAAAATGATGCTGTGTCCCTGGTAACAGGCATAAGTTTGGCGTAAGTCGACCGACTTAAAGCCTGTGTTCCGCCCATTACAAAACCTACCAGGGAAGCCAATACGTAAAAATAATTTGCATTCCCGGTTGGCGCACTATAACCCATATAGCAAAGTCCCGACCAAATAGTTACACAAATCATAATAGCTGGAATATTTCCAATTTTTCCCGATAGCCGGGAGATCACCACCGCACCCGGAATTGCAATCAGCTGGATAAGCAGGATGGAGATCATCAAATTTGTGGTTGGAATACCCAGTTCACTTTTGGCATATAATGTAGCCGCAAGCATAACTGTTTGCAGTCCCATATTGTAGAAAAAATATGCACCAAGGAAACTTTTCAGCACGGGCATTTTCTTTAAAATATCCCAGACGTTTCCCAGTTCACGATATCCTTTAGTGATCCAGTTTTCGTCTGAGCTTTGTGAAGCATGCGATGGTACTGGCAACATACGTAATGGC
>Ga0207691_10004165_pt1 | contig 14053 bp, 11 predicted proteins | sample KBSM13metaG_FD_184327 | JGI IMG/M metagenome (GOLD analysis project Ga0207691, IMG submission 184327) | Miscanthus rhizosphere microbial communities from Kellogg Biological Station, Michigan, USA - KBS M1-3 metaG (SPAdes) (version 2) | ecosystem: Host-associated > Plants > Roots > Rhizosphere >... | reverse complement strand
CGCGAGTCCTCTCCGCGCGGCACGGGCTGGAACGGAAAACGCCTGAAGGTGTCCGTGGCGGCGAAGATGGTCGGTCCGGAGACTGCTTCGACGTAGCGGTGTTCCAGTTGCGGGTTGCGCAGGATGGTAGCCCCCGCCCCGGCCAGATGCATGTAGTGCGCCCGCTTACCCACGACTTCGGCTTCGGAGTACATCAAGGCGTGGACTTGGTCACCCAGGTACAGCGGGCTGTACACGTCGTCGTCGTCCCATTTAGTGGCGAACAGGCCGTCGGCCTTCGCCACGAGGGAATTGAGGCACTCACCGAGCATGGTCTGCTGCGGTTCCTGAAGAACCACGACGTCGAGAATCCCGGCGTCCAGGCATTTGCGCCGGAATGCGGGTTCGTCGATCTCAAACCCGTGGGCGAGGTACACCAGCTGGACGTCCACGCCCTGCTGGGCGGCTACTCCCGCGATGACATGCTCCAGCTGTTGCGGCCGGAAGCTCGACACGAGCACCGACACTTGGGCCCGGGTTTCCGGGACGGACAGCTCCGGGCGTGCCGCCGCGGCGATGGAGCGTGCCCGGTGGCTGAAGGTGTGTCCGGTCCAGATCCGGCGCTGGGCCTTGTGGACCAGGCGCTGGGCGTAGTCCGGGTTGGCAGTCAGCGCCCGGAGCAGGTGGGTGGCGTCTTCCCGGTTGTCCGCCGTGGGGATTTCCTTGTCCGGGAAGAACTCGGCGATCGCGGCGCTGGGCGTCGACACAACGCAGGACCCGGCGGCGGTGATCTCGAAAATCCGGCGGGCGCACATGGACGGCGAGTCGGTGACCGAGTTGACGTTGAGGAAGACCTTGTACGCCTTGTAGGCGGTCAGCATCTGCTTGTAGGACAGCGATCCCACGACGTGCTTCTTCAGGATCCCGGGGAACTGATACTGGGGCTGCCGGCCGAGCTGCCGGGAAAAGATCTCAAACCCGGGGCGCTTGCCCGCCGTCGCGTCAACGGCCGCTCCCAGCAGGTACTCCATCTGCCGACGGCGGTCCTCGTACTTATGTGCAAAGTACATTCCGGCGAAGGCGATCTCCCGGGCGTGCCAGCCGTGCCGCGGCCTGGCCGGGTTGTGGATCCGCGGCTGCGCGGCAAACGGCAGCACGGAAATCCGGTTGTGGCCCAAGTCCTCGCGGTAGCGGGGAAGCATGTTGGAGTCAGTGGTGAAGACGTGGTCGAAGAGTTTCGCGGCAGGCAGGAAGTCCTCGTAGTGGGGCGGGTCTTCCTTGTTCCAGAAGACCGCCGGAAGTCCGGCCGCCCGGCAACCCTCAACGAAGTCGCGGAAGACCGGCGAAGGCCCTGCCGGGCTTGTGATTTTTCCCCGCCAGAGACCGGCGTTGCCGGCCCAGGCAGATTCGACGACGACAAAGTCCAGGGCCTCGTCACGCAGCTGCTCTTTCCAGCTGTCCGGCCTCAGCGCGACGACCGTCCACTCGGCGGAAAACGCTGCCGCGGAGAAGTCATCCATGATGATGCCGACACGCAGCTGCGGATTCCGTGGCTCTGCAACCCCAACAACCGCTTCCCGGAAAACCAGGCGCCGGCCGGGGACCAGGCCGCGCCAGGCGCCCTCCGCGCCGCGGACGCCGGACAGGCTGGCCTCATCACGCTCCGCACCGCTGCGGTGCAGGTAACTCTTGACCTGGGCCATGCCGCCCTGACGGGCGTGCCACAGCGCGCGGCGCCAGTACGCCGTCTTGTCCCAAAAACTCATGTGCTACCTGGACCGCTTCCAGCCGTTGGGGAGCAGAGTCGTCCGCATTTCGGGCAGGCTCGCCATCAGCTCAGCGCGGATTTGACGGCCATAGTCGGCGTTGCCCTCGTTCATGCGCCAAATGAAATTCCGGTATTCCTTGGCGACCTCGTCCGGGGTGCCGTCCATGATGAAGTCGCCCTTGTCAATCCAGATGGCGCGGTTGCACATGCCCGTGATGGTGCCCAGGCTGTGGCTGACTACAAAGACGGTGCCGGCCTGTGCGGTGACCTTCTCCATCCGCGCCTTTGAGCGGTCTTTGAATTGGGCGTCACCGGTGTTGAGGGCCTCGTCAATCAGGAGAATCTCGGGATCCACGGCGGCTGCGATGGCGAAGCGCAAGCGCGCGCCCATGCCCGAAGAGTAAGAGTTCATCGGGTGGAAGATTTCGTGTTCCAGCCCGGACATTTCCACGATGTCGTCAAACTTGGCGTCAATCTCCGCGTGGCTCATGCCCATGGCCAGGCAGCCGAGCCGGATGTTCTGGGCACCCGAGATGGAACTGATCAAAGCTGCGTTGACGCCCAGGAGAATCGGGTTGCTCGAAGCATAGACAGTGCCCGTGTCGGGGATGATCAACCCGGCGAGGACCTTCATCAGGGTGCTCTTGCCGGAGCCGTTGCGGCCGATAATGCCTATGGAATCGCCCTGGTTGGCCACGAAGGAAATCTTGCTCAATGCCGTGGTGCGCACCGTGCTTTCGCCGCGGCGGAGCCCGCGCAGGTTCTTGAGTACGGAGGTCCGGGCATTGGTTCTCCCCTCCGTTTTGTTTTTGGTGCGGTAGACCACCGAGATGTCGTCCACCACCACTGTGGGCTCCGAAATCGGGCCGATTGATACGTCAGACACGTCCGTAGCTTTCCTCTCCGCGCCAGAAGACAAAGAGTCCGGCGCCAACGGATCCCAGGGCCCATAAGCCCAAGACTCCCCATGCCCGCCAGGATGGCGTCGTGTCGTAGAGCACCGAGTCGCGGATGATCTTGATGACCTGGTAAATCGGGTTGAAATCCATGATGGTGCGCACGACGGGGTATTTCCCGAAGCGCTCCTCCGCAAAAAAGACTGCCGAGACATACATCAGGAAACGAATGATGAACGAGAGCAGGTGGGACAGATCCGGGACTTTGAGCAGCACTGGCGCGAGTAACATGCCGATGCCCAGATTGAACAGGAACTGCAGCAGGATCGCCGGAATGATCAGCAGCCACCGCCACGTGATTTCCTCGGCAGGCGCGGTGAAGATGACGAAAAGCAGCATGACTATGGTCACGGGAACGTTGGAGAAGAGTTCCCGCACGTTCACGGCGATGGGCAGGGACGCCCGGGGAAACTGGAAGGCTCGGATCATCGAGGTGTTGCTAGTCAGAGACTTTGCCCCGCCGAGGATGGAACGGGTACTCATCGAAAACGTAAATACGCCGATGATCAAGTAGCCAATGAAGTTGTCAATGCCCTTGCTGGTACCTAGGAACAGACCAAAAATCAGGTAGAAACTGAGGCCGTTCAGAAGCGGCGTCAACACCAGCCACGCTGAGCCCAAATGGTGCTTGTCATTGCCGCTCTGCACCCTGGCCCGGGCGTCGAAGACGATGAAACTCCGGCGGTCCCACAACTGGACGAGATAATCCAGGAAATCCGGCCGCTGCCCGACCTTGCTAAGCCGGACGAGGTTCACCGGCACAGCGACGGTGGCGGGCGCCTCCGTCTGCGCAGCCTCACTCTGGGCCACTTCCGCTTCTTCTTGGATGCTCATCTAGTTACTCCCAGCATTTCCAACTCTCGTGCCAGGGCAACCGCGTTGGCGGCCCACGTTCTTTCCTGCAACACCCGTTCCCGGCCTGCAGCCCCGAACTTCGCCGCGCGCTCCGGATCTGACAGTATCTCCCGGATAGCCGCAGCGAACGACGCCGGATCCCCGGCCGTGGCGAGAAGGCCCGTTACGCGGTCTTCCACTATTTCGGCCAACGCCGGCAGGTCGCTGGCCACTACGGGCCGTGCGGATGCCATGGCTTCCACGGGCTTGAGAGGTGTCACTGAACGTGTCACCTCCAGGTCCTTGCGCGGCACAACGAATGCATCCAGCGCCTGATGGTACAGAGCCGCCCGGCTCCGCGGCACCCGGCCTGTGAACATGATGCGGTTGATGAATCCGCTGCGCTGCGCCTGAACTTGGAGCGATGGCATGGAAGACCCGTCACCCACGATCAGGAGACGGAGCTGAGGCATGTCCGCCGCTAGCAAGGCAAATGCGGCCACGAGGTCCTCGATCCCTTCATAGGGTACCAAGCTGCTCACCGTACCGATAAATTGTCCGTCTTCGGCAAGGCCGAGGACACGACGGGCACTGGCCTTGTCCAGCGGTTCGGCGAGGAAGGCTCCTCCCACGGCGTTCGGCGCAATGATGACCTTGTTGTCCGGGATGCCGGCGGCAACAATGTTGGCCTTCATGGCCCTGCCAAGAGTCAGGACAAGGTCAGCATCGCGCATGACTTCCGTTTCCCGCTTCTGGAACAGTCGGTATTTTTCGCTCTGCCGGGCTTCCGGCCCGCGGGTGGAGGCCCATGTGTCGGCAAGTTGGCCGCGAACCTCGTAGACCCAGGGAATCCCGAGGGCCTCGGCCACGGCCCGCACGACGAGCCCGTTGACGTAGTGCGTGGTGGTGTGCAGGACGCTCGGCCTGAACTCGAGTGCCACTTCGAGCAGCTCATCCGCCTGTTGCTGCAGCCGGGCATCAATGTTTTGGGCCATCGTGGCGGGGATGAGGCGCTGGTAGCGGATCCCGTCCACGGTGTCCGTGGACCTTGCGAGGAGTTTGCCGACCTGCACGGGGTAACCCATCCTGGTGACTGCCAAAACGTCCCAGCCTGCTTCTTTCTGGGCGAGCAGCGTGGAGTGCGACCGCTGGGCGTAACCGCTGGCTGTGTGCGGGAGGGAGTTCGTCAGCAAGTGGAGGATCCGGCCGGGAACGGGCGTGTAGGAGTGCCGTTGCAGCGACGGCGCGGCATCGGCCAGTATTGCGGCCTCGGCGGCCAACCTGGCCTGCTGCCGCTTGCCCGCCGTTCCGGAGTCATCGAGCGCGGCGACTGCTTCGCTGATGGCGCCGTCGTACCAGAGCCGCCGGGCCCGGGCCTGCTTAACGTGCCGCGCTGTGCTTGCCTTGGCAAGGAGGATGTCCGCGACGTCCGGAAGGTTTGCTGCGAGGGCGACGTCGGCCAGCCGCCGTGCGCGTTCTCCTTGGACGGTACCGGCGGCGATGCGGAGCCGCCGTTCGACGTCGTCAGTGTCTCCCGCGGCCAGCGCCGCGAACAGGACGGTTGAGGACGTCGTGTCCTTCGGGGCCCAGCGGCCCACACGCTTCGCCAGGGGAAGCGCGGCGGCCGGCATTCTGCGGGAGAGTTGCAGGAACAGGATGACGGGATCATCCGTCAGGTGCTGACGGACCACGCTCTGGGCCAGCCGGATGTTGTTGACGAGCTGCATCATCGGCTGCGGCCGGTCTCGGCGAGGAGTTCGCTGATGATTTCCATGTAGCGGCCCGCGAGCTGCTCGTACTCGGCGTTCGCCTTGACCCACTGGCGGCTGTCGCCGTTGCGGACCAGGCGCCCGCGGTCCGCAGCCAGTTCCCGCCACAGGGCGGCGAGTTCTTCCGGGTCGCTGGCCACGATGTCGCCGGCCTCGGCATCCGAGACAATTCTTGCGGCTTCTCCGCGCACCACAGCCGTGATGTGGCGGCCGATTGCCAGAACCTCATAGGTTTTGGACGGCACGGTGGTTTCGAAGGACTTCCAGTCGTCCCGCAAGGACACGATGCAGGTGTCGGCGGACGAGTAGCGTTCCAGCATGTCGTCGCCGGTCAGGGGCGGGTGAAAGGTCACGGGAGCCTTCAGCTCGCGTGCAAGCTTTTCCAGCGCCGGACGCTGCGTCCCGTGGCCCACCATGTGCAGGTGCATGGAGTCCCCCACTAGGGCACTCGCGCGGATGGCGACGTCCAGCTTTTGGCTCTCCCCGTGGTTGCCGAGATAGAGAGCTTCGAAGACTTCCCGTTCCGGCTCGGGCGGCCCGACGACGGGGATGGCATCCAGGTGCACGCCGTTGCTGACGGTCTCCACGTTCCGGACTCCGCGCGCACGCAGCGTTGCCGCGAAGCCCTCCGTCACGGTGACCACGAGGTCCGCGCGGTGCTGGACAAAATCCACCACATGTTCCACGACACTTTTCACGCTGCCCTGGACGAGACGGGCGTCGCGGGCAAGATCCGGCCAAGCGTCGCGCATTTCCACGATCAGCGGTACCCGGCGCAACTTGGCCAGGACGTAGCCGGCGGCCAGGGACGGCAGGCCGGGCGCGGTGACAATGACGACGTCGGGCTTGCGGACCATCATCCCGGCCGGGACGGACAAAAATGCCGAATAACACTGGTCCATGAGCCGCGCGGCGCGGGAGTTGCCGTGGCGCAGGTACGGCACGTGGAGGATCTTTTCGGTGAACTGGCCATTGCGGAGCCGGAACGGCCTGCCGGCCATCCAGCGCGGGAGGGCCCGCCGGCCGAAGGGATAGTGCGCCACGGGAGTGACGACGTCGACGTCCCAGCCGGAGTGGGAGAACTCCTTGATCATGGCGGTCCAGCGCCGCTGCGGCGGGCTCTGTTCCGGCCAGTATGAGTGCGTGACCAGCGTGATCTGCAGACCGCCAGCCGGCGATTTGGGCGCAGTCGACTCCATAAGGACTTCATCCTGCATGGGAATTAGGACTTACCAGTGCGCGGGACGCCCGTGGCTTTCTTGGAGCCGATGAAGCGGTAGTACACGAAGCCCAGTCCCAGCAGGACCAGCACGGTGATGGCCTGGACGGCCAGCGGGCTGCCGGTGGCGACGGCCACTGCCGCCTGGACCTCTGACTTCACCATGACGGGAGGGTCGGTAGGGGTGGCAATCACGGCGGGGGCTGTCGACGGCGCGGCTGTCGGGGTCGGCGTGGGGGTCGGCGTCTCCGACGGTGTTTCCTCGACGACGGGAGCCGGGTCAACGGGTGCAACGACGGCCGGGGTTTCCGCCACCGGAGCAGGGGTTTGGAGCGGCGCAACGGGCGGCTCGACTGGCGCAACCGGCACCACGGGAGGAACTACAGGTGCCGGGGCCGGGGCAGGGGCCACTGGCGGAGCCGGGGTGACGATGGGCGGTGCCGGAGTTTCTGCCGGCGGGGGCACGACGATCGGATCACTCGGCGCAGGCGGCGCCGGATCTGTCGCCGGGGCAGTCGGCCCGGGATCGACGGGCGTCGGAGAGGGCGAAACTGCCGGTGCCAAGGGGCCGGGAATGACCAAGTCATCGGCGCTTGCGGCTGTCGCCGTGCCCATGACTGAAGCGGCTAGGAGCAAAGCTCCCAGCCCGGTCCGTACGGATTTCTTTCGGCTGCACGACGTCATCGACAGTCCCTCCCCCACAGTGCGAGATTGAATCAGGTGTGCGTTATGCGACCAACGCTAACGTCATTGTCGGCAGAGCCCCACTGATGCACGAGGTCCCAGTCTACTCGAAGGTAAGAGTCAGGCTGTTTCACGTGATGTTACCCGCACTCCTGAATTCATAACCGTAGCGCCACGCGGTCCCAGCTAAGCTGGATGAATGCTCCGTTTCAGCCGCCAGGTTTCCGCGCGCCTTGCCACTACCGTGGTCGCCGCCGCGGCCGCCCTCGCCCTGACATCCTGCTCGCCGGTCGTCGACGTCACGCCCGCCAAGGATGCCGCGAACGCGGCCTGCGCGCCGATGATGCTGGCCCTGCCGGACGCGATCGGCGATGCCAGGCTGCGGAAGACCAATGCCCAGGCCACGGCGGCCTGGGGCGATCCGTCCCAAGTGATTCTGCGCTGCGGCGTCAACGTTCCCGGCCCCACGACGGACCGCTGCGTCAGCGTCAACGACGTCGACTGGGTCATCAAGGAAGGCGACCCCGTGTGGACGCTGACCACGTTCGGCCGCGAACCGGCCACGGAAATCCTGATGGACCCGGACAAGATCAGTTCGGCCACCGTGCTGGCGGACCTCTCCGCCGCCGCGCTGAAGATCCCGGCAACCCGGAAATGTGTGGGTCAAGAGGACCTGCAGAACCTCCCCACCAGCAAGTAGAACCGGGCAGGCGCGTCCGCGCCCGCCCCGTTCTAGCGCAGGCCGGTCTTGCGGTTCAGGGCCAGGTGGATCAGCTCGTCAATCAGGTCGGCGTAGCCCAACCCTGAGGCCTTCCACATCTGCGGGTACATGCTCTTGGGCGTAAACCCGGGCATGGTGTTGATCTCGTTGATGATCAGTTCGCCATCAGGGGTGTAGAAGAAGTCAACCCGGCTCAGTCCCTCGCCGCCGACGGCGTCGAAAGCGACCGCGGCCAGTTCCCGGACACGGGTGATCGCTTCCTCGGGGAGGTCGGCGGGGCAGCTGAGGGCCGCGGCGTCGTCCACATATTTGGCGTTGAAGTCATAGAATTCATGGCCGCCGCCCGCGACGGAAATCTCGCCCGGCATGGACGTCCGGGGAGCATCGGTCCCCCGGCCCTCCAGCACGGCACATTCGATCTCGCGGCCCGGGATGCCGGCCTCGATGACCAGCTTGGGGTCGTGCTCGCGGGCGATCTCTATGGCGGCGTCGAGGCCCTCGAGGGAGTCCACCTTGGAGATGCCCATGGAAGACCCTGCCCGGGCGGGCTTGACGAATACCGGGAAGCCTAGCTGGTCCACGCGTTTGCGGACGGTCTCGGGATCGTTCCGCCATTGCCGGTCAGTCACGGCGATGTAGGGTCCCACGTGGAGCCCGGCCGATTCAAAGACCACCTTCATGAAGTGTTTGTCCATGCCGACGGCGGACGCGAGCACGCCCGCGCCCACGTAGCGGGTGTCGGACAGTTCCAGGAGGCCCTGGATGGTTCCGTCTTCGCCGAAAGGCCCGTGCAGCAGCGGGAAGACGACGTCGACGGCTCCCAGCTCCTGCGGGACGGTGTTCGGGGCTGCGACGATCAGCTGGTGCTCGCCGCCGATCTCGGCCAGGGTGACGGTCTGCGCCGAGGGGGCCACCTCGGGCAGCGACGAGGCGGAGAGCGACCACTCGTCTGTTCCGCCGGAGGCCAAAACCCACTGGCCGGTCTTGGCGATTCCGATCGGGATGACGTCGTATTTGTCCCTGTCGATGGCTCCCAGGACGCCGGCGGCTGTCACGCAGCTGACGGCGTGCTCGCTGGAACGGCCGCCGAACAGCACCGCCACGCGGGGCTTGGACTGGCCCGTACGGTCTTCTGTGATCATGTTCTTCTCTGACACTCTCAGTAATCGCCTTCGGGTTTCAGGTCCCGGGACAGCAGCAGCGGCCCCAGTTCGTCGACGGACAGTTTTCCGGCAAGGACCGCGACGACGGCGGCCGTGATCGGCATATCGACGCCGAGCTTTCCGGCGAGTTCGTGGACCGCCTGGCTGGATTTGATGCCTTCGGCCGTTTGCTTCATTTCGGCGGTGACCTGCTCGAGGGTCAGCCCCTTGCCCAGCAGCCTGCCGGCCGTGTGGTTTCGGGACAGGGGCGAGGAACAGGTGGCTACCAGGTCACCCAGTCCGGCAAGCCCAGCCATGGTCCGGGCTTCGCCGCCCAGGGCGAGTGTCAGCCGGGAGGTCTCCGCCAAGCCGCGGGTGATGACCGAGGCCTTGGTGTTGTCGCCCATCTGCTTGCCTTCACAAATGCCGACGGCCAGGGCAATGACGTTTTTGACGATCCCGCCGATTTCGACGCCGACCACATCGTTGGTGGTGTATGGGCGGAAATAGGGCGCGGTGCAGGTGCGCGCGATCCAACCGGCAGTGACCGGTTCCGTGCAGGCGACGACGGATGCCGTTGGTTCTTCCCGGGCGATCTCCATGGCCAGGTTGGGGCCGGATACCACGGCAACCCGGTCCGCCGGCAGGTCCAGCTCCGTGCAGATGACCTCGCTCATGCGGGCGTCGGTGTGGAGCTCGAGGCCCTTCATCAGGGACACCACGACGGCCCCAGGCGCCAGATGCTCCTTCCAGGCCTGCAGTTGCGGCCGCAGGGTTTGTGCCGGCACGGCCAGGATGACCAGCTCCGCGCCCGCCAGGACCTCGGAAACGTCCTTCGACGCTGTGATGCAGGACGGCAGCGTGATGCCCTTCAGATACTGCTCGTTGCGGTGCAGGGTGTTGATCTGGTCCACGACTTCGGGACGCCGGCCCCAGAGGCGGATGTTTCGTTCGACCCCGGAGGCCGTGGCCGCGTCAGCAACAACCTTGGCGAAGGTGGTACCCCAAGAACCTGCCCCCAGAACGGCCACTGTGGTGGCGGACCCGGATTCGCGGGCGGCCGACGTCCCTAGATCTGTCGTCACGTTGTGACGTCCGGGTCTATACGGCCGTGGGTTGGCTGGTTGTGCGCCGCCGGGTTCCACCGTTGCGCGGGCGGTTGTTCTCCACGCAGTCCTGCCAGGAGGCCGGTGATGGCGTCCATGATGGCATTCGTGGCTGCGTCGAGCGTCGCCTTGTCCAGCGGGTGGCCCTCAAACGCGCTCAGGTCCACGGGATCCCCGACCACCAGGCGGGAGGTCTTGCGGGGGAAAATGTAGAAACGTTTCGCATACCGCGGGAAGACCTCTTGGGCACCCCAGTGGGCGATGGGCACCACGGGAATGCCGCTCTCCAGTGCCATCCGCGCGGCACCGGTGTGCCCTTTCATCGGCCAGAGTGCCGGGTCCCGGGTCAGGGTTCCCTCTGGGTAGATGATGATCGCCCCGCCTTCGTTCACGATCTCTTTGGCGAGTTGCAGCGAACGGTTCGCCCCCGTCGTCGAACGTTCCACCGGGATCTGCTTGGTGGACCGCAGGACGGCGCCAAGGACCGGCACCTTGAAAAGGCCGGCCTTGGCGAGGAAATGCGGCATCCGTTTCTGGTTGTAGAGCATGTGCCCCACCACCAGCGGGTCGATTTCCGTGCAGTGGTTGGGCGCGGCGATGAAGCCCCCGGCGGGGAGCTTTTCGAGGCCTTCCCACCTCTTTCCCATGAGGAGGTTCATCACGGGCCGGATGATCCCGGCGACTGTCACGAACGTGACGTGGCTCTTGGCCGATTCCTTCACGGGACCCCCGCTACTTGGCCGAGGTGATGTCGAAATCGGCGCCGAGGCCCGCGAGCTTCTCGGTAAAGCGCTCGTAGCCGCGGTTGATGATGTCGATTCCCGTGACGCGGGAGGTGCCGGTGGCGGCCAGGGCGGCAATGAGGTGGCTGAATCCGCCGCGCAGGTCCGGGACGTCGATGTCGGTGCCCTTGAGCTGCGCCGGACCGGAGATGACGGCGGAGTGCAGGAAGTTGCGCTGGCCGAAGCGGCACGGCACGCTGCCGAGGCACTCGCGGTGGACCTGGATATTGGCGCCCATGCGGATCAGTGCATCGGTGAAGCCGAACCGGTTCTCGTACACGGTCTCGTGGACAATCGAAACGCCCTCGGCCTGGGTCAGGGCGACGATGAGCGGCTGCTGCCAGTCCGTCATGAATCCGGGGTGCACGTCTGTTTCGAGGACCAGGGGGTTGAGCTTGCCGCCGCGGTGGTAGAAGCGGATGCCGTCGTCGCCGATGTCCATGCCGCCGCCGACCTTGCGGTACGTGTTCAGGAAGGTCATCATGTCGCGCTGGGTGGCGCCTTCGACAAAGATGTCGCCGCGGGTGACCAAGGCCGCGGAAGCCCAGGAGGCGGACTCGTTGCGGTCCGAGAGGGCGCGGTGATTGTAGCCGCCGAGGTCACGGACGCCCTCGATGCGGATGGTGCGGTCAGTCTGGACGCTGATGATGGCGCCCATCTTCTGCAGCACCGCGATGAGGTCCACGATTTCCGGTTCGGTAGCCGCCCCGGAGAGTTCGGTGATGCCTTCTGCGCGCGTGGCGCTCAGCAGGACCTGCTCGGTGGCGCCCACGGACGGGTAGGGCAGCGCAATCTTGGCGCCCTTGAGCCCGTTGGGCGCGGAGATGTGGATGCCGCCGGGGCGCTTTTCCACGACGGCGCCGAACTGGCGCAGGACATTGAGGTGGTAATCGATCGGACGGTCGCCGATCTTGCAGCCACCCAGGTCCGGGATAAAGGCCTCGCCGATGGCGTGGATCAGCGGCCCGCACAGCAGGATCGGAATGCGCGAATCGCCGGCGTGGGCGTCGATGGCCGTGCTGGAAGCCGTCTTGGCGCCCTTCGGGTCAAGCGTCAGATCGCCGGTCACGGGATCCTTGTCGACCCTGACGCCGTGGAGCTGAAGCAGGCTCGTGACAACCTCAACGTCCTTGATTTCAGGCACGTTGCGCAACACCGATGGCTCATTGCCCAAAAGGGCGGCAACCATGGCCTTGGGGACAAGATTCTTGGCCCCGCGAACGGTGACGCGGCCAGTTAGCGGGACGCCTCCGCGGATTGTCAGAACACTACTCATATACCGGTTTCCTCACGACTACTCGCCCCCAAATCCTTACAAAGGCTCCAGCTAAGCATAGGAGCATCCGTTACCGATCTGAAATACGGAGCGGTTCCAGGGGCCCCGTGTTGGCCCTTTCGGCACGGATGCGGCGGCGCGTTCGGGCCTGCGGACGCTGCATCGGGTGGGCGTTGAGGGTTTGCCCGTTGAAACGAGGACCGGACCGACTCCTGCGAAAAGGAGAACCCTTCGAATACGATCGTGTGATGCCTCGCCTTATCGCTCCGGACGTCAGTTATCACGCCTCCTGGCTGGAGGGATCCGCCGAATTTGACGGCGCCCACCGGGACGGCGCGGGCGCGGAGGACTGGCCACTCGAAGAACTCGAAGATGACCAATCGTTCCTCCGCTTCGTCGATGCCCTCGTCAACGATGCCAGGCCGGAGAGCCCGAGGAAACCAGGGTACGTTCCCTGCACGTACCTGTGGATCGTGGACGGTGACACGTTCCTTGGCTCACTGGCCATCCGGCACGAGCTGAACGATTTCCTCCTCAACCAGGGTGGGCACATCGGCTACAGCGTGAGGCCCTCCGCCCGGCGCCGCGGCCACGCAGCTGCCGCTTTGGCCAACGCCCTGCCAATTGCAAGGGAGCTGGGCATCGCCCGGATTCTCCTCACTTGCGATGAAGATAACGCCGGTTCAAGGGCCACAATCGAAAAGAACGGTGGCATCTACGAAGACAGCCGCAACAGCAAACGCCGCTACTGGATCGGGCCCGCCTAACCGGAAGCTCAAGTAGAAGGAACGGATCCCGGCGCCCGCGGCCTTTGGTACACAGGAGTTCGACGAGCACCCAGCGACGGTCCAGCTCAGTCCCAGGCACCGTTCGGCGGTCTGCTCAGGGGTCGGATTTGCGCGTAGATTGTTCACATCCGCTGAGGGCCCGCATATCAGCGAAACGACGTGGACAAGGATCCGGATGGGCCGGCCGTACCGCATTGACACTCACCAGCACATCGTTCCGCCCGGGTATGCGCGCTGGATGCTTGAAAAGGGCATCCGCCCCGGCGGCATTGGCCTGCCGTCGTGGTCCGAACGCTCGGCGTTGAAGTTCATGGACAGGCACGACGTGCAGACCGGCATCTTGTCCCTGTCCACTCCCGGCGTGTACTTCGGGGACGCCGCGGAGGCACGGCGGCGGGCGCGGGAGATCAACGAATACAGTGCAGAGGTGGTCGCTGCCCGGCCTGAGCGGTTCGGGTTCTTCGCGACGCTCACGCTGCCGGACGTGCAAGGCGCCCTGGCGGAGGCCCAGTACGCCCTGGACACCCTGCTCGCGGACGGGATCGTATTGCTGGCCAACAACGCCGGCCGCTATCTGGGCGATCCTGGCTTTGAGCCTCTGCTGGAGTTCCTGCACCACCGCCGGGCAGTAGTGTTCGTCCACCCCGCTGAACTGCCCGGTCCGGCGGTGCCGGGCATACCCGCCTTTGCCGCAGATTTCATGCTCGACACGACCCGCACCGCTATCAGCCTGATCCTGTCCGGTGCGATGGAAAAGTTCTCGGGAATCAGGTTCATCCTGGCCCACGCGGGCGGCTTCGTGCCTTACATCGCCTACAGGATCCTGCTGACGATGCTCAACGATAAGGACCTGGCCCTCAGTGCACTGGCGGCGCTGGGAGATAAGAAGCAGTCCATCTTGCGGCGGTTTTATTACGACGTGGCCCTATCCGCCAGCCCGGCGGCCCTGCCCAGCCTGCTCGAGGTAGCTGACCCGGGCCGCATCACATACGGAACTGACTTCCCGTTCGCACCCTCTGCGGCGATCGA
>Ga0207691_10004164_pt1 | contig 14054 bp, 10 predicted proteins | sample KBSM13metaG_FD_184327 | JGI IMG/M metagenome (GOLD analysis project Ga0207691, IMG submission 184327) | Miscanthus rhizosphere microbial communities from Kellogg Biological Station, Michigan, USA - KBS M1-3 metaG (SPAdes) (version 2) | ecosystem: Host-associated > Plants > Roots > Rhizosphere >... | reverse complement strand
CATCGCCGACGGCATAGATGCCGTGCGCGTCGCCGTACTTGCTCATCGCACCGACCATGCTTATCGCACCGACGATGCCCTCATTCACCACCGACGCCGAACTGGAGCCGTACACATCGATGCCCGTCGCCAGGCCGCCCATCGCGATTCCGTAGATTTCGCCCGTGTTGGTCACTTCCACCGTCGAGCCGATCCCACGGACACCAACGCCATCACCGAAGAAGGAAATGCCCGCCACCTGACCGCTGTTGTCGACCAGCACGTCGCCGTAGTCGGCGCGGCCGATCATTCCGATCGCGGTGCCGTACTTGCTCGTCGCCTGGATCGTGTAGCTGTTGGTCGCCGAGGCATCGCCATAGGAACTGAAGGCGAACTGGCCCACCGACTGACCAAAGGCGGTCGTTTGGATGCCACCGGCATTGTCCAGCGCGACGTTGCCATTGGTGGACACGCCCAGCACACCGAACGCCGCCGCGATACCGTCGCCTGTGATCGTTCCGGTTGCGCCGTTGGTGATCGCCACGTCTCCGTCGCCGGTCGTGGCGTACACGCCGTAGGCCACATAGCCGTCCGCCAGAATCGAATTACTGTTGTTCACCGTCGTTCCGGCCAGGCTGTTTGCCTGGACGCCGATCGCGATGTAGCCGTCCGAATGGACGGTGACGACTCCGCTGTTGTCGACGTGCGCGGTCCCGTTGGCCGAGGCGGCGACGAGGCCGTACGCACCGTAATACGCGTTGGCGTAGGACGTGACGTCGACGCCTCCGGAGTTGCTGATGTTGGCGTCGCCGGTCAGCGACAGCGCCATCAATCCGGTGGCGAGACCGCCCGAAACCGACTCGATCGACCCGGAGTTATTGATGCCCGCGGTTGCGTCGGCGGAAACCACGATGCCGACGGCTCCGTAACCGTAATTCCCCGTCTGCTCGGCATGGATGAGCGTTGCGGTGTTCGTGACCGTTGCCGAACTGCCCGTGCCCAGCGCGGAAATGTCGATGCCACTGCCACCAAAATAGCCGTTCGCGACGATGTTGCCGTCGTTGGTAACGACGATATCGGCTCCGGGGTAGTTCGTCGTTGCCTGGATACCGGCGGACAGGGCGCTATTGTCGGCCGTGATGTCGCCCGAGTTCGTGATGCTTACCGGGCCACCCGACACGACCGAAATGCCGGTGGCGTAATAACCTCGGGCAAGAATCGGCCCGGTGTTGTCGACGGTCACACCGCCCGGACCACCGGTGGCATAGATGCCGACTGCGTGGCCGCCAGGCGCGAAGCTGTAGGCTTCGATCGAACCGTCATTCGTGACCGTGGTGAGGTCGCTGCCTTTTGCATCGATGCCCGCGGCCCAGGTGTATCCGCTGGCATAGATGTCGCCGGTATTGGTCACGCCGACCGACGTGCCGGATGCGAAGACGCCATCAGCAAGGCCGTAGTACGAGTACGCACTGATCGAGCCGCCGTTGTGAATGTCCACGTCGCCGATTGCCGCATATCCGCTGATGCCAATCGCGTTGCCGGCGAACGAGTAGACATCGATCGAGCCAGGGTGGGCCAGGTCGGTATAGACGTTGGTCAGGTCGACGTCGCCAACTGTGGCGATTCCGCCGATGCCGGTGGCGTCGCCAAATGCGCCTGCCAACAAGTATCCGGTGTTACTGGCGCTTGCATTCCCGCTGGCCGAATAGACCGCCATTCCGGTGGCGGTGCCGGCATACCCATAGGCGCTGGCGCGGATCACTCCGGAATTGGTGACGGTGGCGTCGCCGAAGGCAGCTGCGTACTCGCCACGCGCCTGTCCGAAGTCGCCGCTGGCATCAACTGTGATGACGCCGGTGTTGTCGGTGCTTGCCGTGCCTGCCGGGGAATAGGCAAACAGGCCGGTAGCAGTGCCGGCGTAACCGCTCGACGTCACGCCGATGGAGCCTGCGTTGTAGACATCAACGTCATTGGTGGCGACGGCATAGATACCCCACGCCTGGCCGTAATCACCACTGGCATCGGCAGTAATGCTGCCGATGTACTTGTTGCCGATCTGGTGCGCGTAATCGGAGGCTTCCACCTCGATCCCGGCCGCCCATGTGTAGCCCGTCGCGCTGAGGTCGCCGCCGCTGGTACCGATGGTGATCGCGGAGCCCGACGAGAAGATGGCATCGGCGACATGTGTGGCCGACGTGGCCGAATAGTTGGAGATGGTCGCGAAGCCGCCGATGGTGTCCAGTCCCACCGAGTCGTCGGGACCGGATACTCCTCCCGGACCGGGCGTCAGCGTGCTGACAACCACCAGATCCTGGACCGAGCCAAGCGATTCCCCGCCCGGAGCGCCGAACGTCTGCGCATCGAAGGCGCTGTCGGTGTTCTGGATCCCGGCCTGGAGGTCGGCTCCGGATATCCCGTGGTTCACGCTGGTCGGCAATTCACCCCGCACGGCGGTCAGGTCGATGACCGGTTGCGCCGTATGCGCATGGCCGACGCTGGTGTTGTAGTGGATGGCGGTAGGAACCTGGGGAGCGCGCGTGCCGGCATGCACGGTACCGCTGACGGTCAACGCCAGAGTCGTTGCCGAAACGGCAAGGGCAGCACGGATAGCGAGGGTGACGGGCGCCACCTTGATGACGCGCGCAGCACGACGCTTGCCCGACGCGGCCCGGTTCTTCGTATCGCTCATTGGATCCCCATTGATGAAAGTAATGTCCGGAGTTCGTGCGAACGCCGGTGCCCCCTGGCTTACTTTTTTTGGGGGGCTTCTGCGAGCCATCCCCCCCCCAAAGTATAAACATTACTTGAACTGCGTCACACCATGCGCATGATCCGCCTACAGGGAAAACCGGCGCGCATTGAGCGGCGTGTACAGCCGGATGACCCACGGCTGCCGGCGTTGCGCCGGAAGATAATGAAGTTGGTCGGGACGGCCGGATTTGAACCGACGACCCTCTGCCCCCCAGGCAGATGCGCTACCAGGCTGCGCTACGCCCCGACTGAACAATGATTGTAACGCGGCGCCGGGTACTTTGGATCGCCGGCCGTTGCGATCAGCGGCGCAACAGCTGCAGCACTTCCTCGAGCTCCATCCGCACTTGCTTCACGATCTGCGAACTCAGAGCCGACTCCTGCTTTGCGCCCTCGCCTTCCAGTCGCAGGCGCGCGCCACCGATCGTGTAGCCCTGTTCGTAGAGCAGGCCGCGGATCTGCCGAACCATGAGCACGTCGTGACGCTGGTAGTAGCGACGGTTCCCGCGTCGCTTGACCGGCTTGAGCGACGGAAATTCGGTTTCCCAATAACGCAGCACGTGCGGCTTGACGTCGCACAGTTCGCTGACTTCGCCGATGGTGAAGTAGCGCTTGGCCGGGATCGGCGGCAGTTCGCGGTTGCTACCTGGATCAAGCATGCGTGCCTCCGGCGAAGGCTTCCACGCGCTCCTTCAGCTTCTGGCCCGGACGAAAGGTCACGACCGTGCGCGCGGAGATCGGAATCTCCTCGCCGGTCTTTGGATTGCGTCCCGGACGCTGGTTCTTGCGGCGCAGGTCGAAGTTGCCGAAGCCCGACAGCTTGACCTGCCGTCCGCCCTCCAGCGCCTCGCGCAGCGCGTCGAAGAACGCGTCCACGAATTCTTTCGCCTCGCGCTTGTTCAGGCCCACGTCCTCATACAGACGCTCCGCCATTTCTGCCTTGGTCAAAGCCACATCGTTCCCCTGTAAACGATCAGCCATTCATCCCGGTCCCCGACGCGCATGGCGTGTTACTCCCGGATCCGCGCACCGTGTTCGCGCTGGAGCGCTTCGGCTACGCCGGCCACTACAACGTCCACGTCACGGTCGGTCAGGGTGCGCGATTCATCCTGCAGAATCAAGCCCATAGCGAGACTCTTGAATCCCGTTTCCACCCCCTTGCCGACGTACCGGTCGAATAGCCGCAAGTCCTGCAAACACGGGCCCGCGGCGGCCCGGACGCTCTCTTCGATCGCCGCCCAAGGCACCGAATCGGCGACGACGAACGCGAGGTCGCGGCGGACGGACGGAAAACGCGACAGCGGGCGCGCGTCGGGCACCTTGCGTTGCAGCAGCGGTTCGAAGTCCAGCTCGAAAGCCACCACATCGACCGCAAGGCCCAGCGCTTCCTGCAACTGCGGGTGAAGTTGCCCGATCCAGCCGATCCGCTGCCCGTCGCGAAAGACATCGGCGGATCGACCGGGGTGCCCCCATGCAGCGTCGGAAGGCCGATAGGCAAGCGTGGCCCCGGCCGTGGCGGCCAGGCTGTCAAGGTCGCCCCTGAGATCATGGAAGTCGACCTGGCGCGACCGCTCACTCCAATGCTCGGTGGTCGCATCGCCGCAGGCGACCGCCGCGATGCGCAACGTTTCGAGTGGCGCTTCCGTGTCCGGGGTTTTGGGTCCCGAATCCCGGCGGTTGAACACGTTGCCGATTTCGAACAGCCGCACGCGCACCTGTTGCCGCGCAGTATTTCGTGCAAGCGCCGACACCAGCCCGGGCAGCAATCGAGTGCGCATCATGCCGAGTTCCGCGCTGAGCGGATTGGCAAGCGCAACGGTGCCGTGGTCCGCTCTCCACGTGGTGAGCAGCGCCGCATCGACGAACGCGTAGTTGATCGCTTCCAGGTAGTCGCGCGCCACCAGGTGTCCACGCGTGGTCGCCTCGTCCACGCGCGCTTCGCCGGGCGCGACCAGGCGCGCGGCGGCGCCCGGCAGGGTCGTCGGGATCGCGTCGTATCCGTGGATGCGGGCGATTTCCTCGATGAGGTCTTCCTCGATCGCCAAGTCGAAGCGTCTAGTCGGCGCAGTGACGCTCCAGCCGTCCGAGGTGGCGCTGACGGCCAGCCCGAGCGCTTGCAGGATGCGTTCGACTTGCCCGTCGTCTATCGACATGCCAAGCACGCGCGCCAAGCGCTCGCGCCTTAGATCGATGCGCCGGGGTCGTGGAAGATGTTCGGACAGCGATGCTTCGATCACCCGTCCCGGCAGGCCACCGGCGGTATCGACGATGAGCCTGGTCGCCAGTTCAATCGCGGTGCGCGGCAATTCCGGATCCACGCCGCGCTCGAAGCGGTGCCCGGCATCGGTGTGCAGGCCCAGCTTGCGCCCGCGGCCGATGATCGCGTCAGGCGCGAAATGGGCCGCTTCGAGGAAGACCTTCCGTGTCGTATCGGTGACGCGCGTATCGAACCCGCCCATCACGCCGGCAAGTCCGACGGGCCGATCCGCATCGGTAATCACCAGGAATTCCGGGTCCAGCACCACGTCCCGGCCGTCGAGCAACTGCAGCGTTTCGTCGCGTCGTGCCATCCGCACGCCCACGGGGCCTTGCAACAGGTCGCGGTCGTAGGCATGCATCGGCTGGCCGAGTTCGAGCATCACGTACTGAGTCACGTCGACAAGCAAGCTCACCGGACGCACGCCGCTGCGCCGCAGGCGTTCGGCCATCCACGCCGGCGTCGCGCGCCGCGCGTCGACGCCTTCGATGACGCGACCGAGGTAGCGAGGGGCGCGTGCGCCCGCGTCGAGCTCGACAGGCACCGTGTCCACGGATGAAGCCGGCACGGGATCGACGTCGAGCGGCGCCACCTCGCTGCCACACGCGGCCGCGACGTCAAAAGCGATCCCGCGCACGCTGAAGCAATCGGCGCGATTGGGCGTGAGTTTCAGCTCGATGCTCGCATCGGGCAGGCCGAGGTAGTCGCCCAATGGTGCTCCGACGGGGGCGTCCAAGGGCAATTCCAGCAGGCCCGAGGCATCCGCATCGAGCCCGAGCTCCTTCGCCGAACACAACATGCCATTGGACTCGACACCACGCAGCCTTGCCGGCTGGATGGTGATGTCGCCGACGCGCGCGCCGCTCGTCGCCAGGGGCGCCATCAACCCGGGGCGTGCATTGGGCGCGCCGCAGACGATCTGCAGCAATGCCTGCCGGCCGATATCGACCTGGCAGACCTGGAGGCGGTCGGCTTCGGGATGCTTCGCGCACTCGACGATGCGCGCGACGACGACGCCATCCAGCGATGCGCCGAGCACCGTGATGTCTTCGACTTCGAGGCCGATCGCCGTCAGCGTCGCGGCGAGTTCATCGCGCGTCGCATCCGTCCTGACGTGTTGCCGCAGCCAGTTTTCGGAGAATTTCATCCCGCCCCCTACGCGAATTGGCGCAGGAAGCGCACGTCGTTGTCGAAGAAGCTGCGCAGGTCGTCCACACCGTAGCGCAACATGGCGAAGCGCTCGACGCCCAGGCCGAATGCAAAGCCGGTGTAACGCTCCGGGTCGATGCCGACGTTGGCCAAAACGTTCGGGTGGACCATCCCGCAACCCAGGACTTCCAGCCAGCGCGTCGTACCGTCCGGCTGTTGCCAGGCGATGTCGACCTCCGCGGACGGCTCGGTGAAGGGGAAATAGCTCGGGCGGAAGCGCATCGCGAAATCACGTTCGAAGAACGCGCGGACGAATTCGCTCAGCGTGCCTTTCAGGTCGGCGAAGCTCGCATGCTCGTCGACCAGCAGGCCTTCGACCTGGTGGAACATTGGCGTATGCGTCTGGTCGCTGTCGCTGCGATAGACCTTGCCGGCGGCGATCATGCGCAACGGCGGCTGGTGATCCTTCATGTAGCGCACCTGCACGCCCGACGTATGCGTGCGCAACAGGCGACCGTCGCCAAAATAGAAGGTGTCGTGCATCGCGCGCGCAGGATGATGCGGCGGGAAGTTCAGGGCCCCGAAGTTGTGCCAGTCGTCCTCGATCTCCGGGCCCTCGGACAACGCATAGCCCAGGCGGCCGAAGATGTCGGTGATGCGCTCCAGCGTGCGGCTGACGGGATGGACGCCTCCGCGCGATGCGTCGCGACCCGGAAGCGTCACATCGATGGTTTCAGTGGCCAGCCGTTCCGCGAGGGCGGCTGCATGCAGTTCGGACTTGCGTGCGGCAAGCGCTTCGCCGATGGCGTCGCGGGCACGGTTGATGGTTTCGCCGGCCTGCTTGCGCTGCTCGGCCGGGAGCGTGCCCAACGCCTTGAGTTGCGCCGTGATGCTGCCGTGCTTGCCGAGTAGTGCGACACGCATCGTTTCGAGTGCGTCGGGCGATTGCGCCCTGGCGATGTCTAGCAGCGCCTGCTGACTGAGTTGGTCGATTTCGCTCATGCGCCCACCGGCAGGAAACAAAAATGGGGAAGGACTTGCGCCCTTCCCCATGCGTGTACCGCATTGGCCTGGTCGCTGCGCGGATGCGCGCGACGACCGGGACAAGACTTACGCTGCGAGTGCGCCCTTCGCCTTTTCAGCCAGCGCCGCAAAACCCGCCGCGTCGTGCACGGCGATGTCCGCCAGCACCTTGCGGTCGAGGGTGATGCCGGCCTTCAGCAGGCCGTTCATGAAGCGGCTGTAGCTGATGCCGTTGATGCGGGCGGCGGCGTTGATGCGCGCGATCCACAGCGTGCGGAACTGGCGCTTGCGCTGCTTGCGGCCGATGTAGGCGTACTGCAGGGCCTTCGTCACCGCCTGCTTGGCGACGCGGAAGACCTTGCGGCGGGCGTGGTAGTAGCCCTTGGCCTGCTTCAGGATTTTCTTGTGGCGCCGACGCGCCTGTACACCACGTTTGACTCGTGCCATGTCTTATCTCCTCACAGGTACGGAAGCATGCGGTCCAACCGGCCCGCGTCCTCGGCACGAACATGGTTCGTCTGCCGCAGGTTGCGCTTCCGCTTGGTCGCCTTCTTGGTGAGGATGTGGCTCTTGTTGGCGTGGCCGCACTTGTACTTGCCGGAAGCGGTCTTCCGGAAGCGCTTGGCCGCCGCCCGATTGGTCTTGATCTTGGGCATTGCGGAGATCCTTTCGGTTTCTGTCACTGGCCGGGCGGCGGCTTGTGCGATGCACGTGCCACGCTTTCCATCCTGCCCTTGCCGGTCGTAAGTCGTTGATCCAGCAAGGATCGACGACAGGTTCCTGATGTTACGGCGATACACCCGGCGAACCGGGCCGCGCATTATGCGGGCTAGGCCGGCGGGTTGCAAATATTTCCTTGCGAATCAGGGAGTTTGCCCTGCCCTGCTTCGCCTGCCAACTGCCGGAGCGGGCCGGACTTCGCGTGATGCAGGACGCGTCACGAGGCCGACTGATCAGCGCCTGCTTGGTGCTGATCGCCCTCCTCCGCCCGTCGGTCACCTTCTCCCGTGAGCGGGAGAAGGGATGACGTCAGGCCTTCTTCTTGGGGGCGATCATCATCACCATCTGCCGGCCTTCCAGGCGCGGGCGGGATTCGATGACGATGTCCTCGCCGAGGTCCGCCTCGATCCGGTTGGCCATCTCGCGGCCCAGCTCCTGGTGGCTCATCTCGCGGCCACGGAAGCGGATGTTGACCTTGATCTTGTCGCCCTCTTCCAGGAAGCGGCGCATGTTGCGCAGCTTGATCTGGTAGTCGCCCTCGTCGGTGACGGGACGGAACTTCATTTCCTTGATCTCGACCTGCTTGGTCTTCTTCTTGGCCTCGTTGGCCTTCTTCTGCTGCTCGAAGCGGAACTTGCCGAAATCCATGATCTTGCAGACCGGCGGATCCGCGTTCGGCTGGATCTCGACCAGGTCGAGACCTTCTTCCTCGGCCTTGGCAAGCGCTTCGTCGCGCGACAGCACGCCGACCATTTCGCCATCGCTGCCGATCACGCGCACGCGCGGCACGCGGATTTCATTGTTCTTGCGGTTCTGCTTTTCAGGGGTACTGATGTCGCGATCTCCGGAGTGGAACGTGCCAGTCGCTCGACGACCGGGCCTTCAGTGGTTGGCGTGCTCACCCTGTAAACGGGCGGCGAACTCGGCGACGGACATGGTTCCCAGGTCCTCCCCCGAACGCGTGCGCACGGCGACGGCGCCATTGTCCTTCTCGCGGTCTCCGACCACCAGCAGGTATGGCACCCGCTGCAGCGTGTGCTCGCGGATCTTATAGCCGATCTTCTCGTTCCGCAAATCGGCGGCGACGCGGACCCCTTGATTTGCAAGGGTTTTCCGCACGTCTTCGCCCCAGTCGGCCTGGGCGTCGGTGATATTCATGACCACCGCCTGCACCGGCGCCAGCCAGGACGGGAAGCTGCCGGCGTGGTGTTCGATCAGGATGCCGATGAAGCGCTCCATCGAGCCCACGATCGCCCGGTGCAGCATCACCGGGTGGCGCTTCTGGCTGTTCTCGTCGACGTATTCAGCGCCGAGCCGGCCCGGCATCATGAAGTCGACCTGCATCGTGCCCAGCTGCCAGGTCCGGCCGATGGCATCGCGCAGGTGGTATTCGATCTTCGGTCCGTAGAAAGCGCCCTCGCCCGGCAGCTCTTCCCATTCCACGCCACACGCGCGCAACGCGTTGCGCAGCGCCGCCTCTGCCTTGTCCCAGGTCGCGTCGTCGCCCAAGCGCGGTTCTGGGCGCAACGCGAGCTTGAGCCGGACGTCGGTGAAGCCGAAATCGGCGTAGACGGCCATCGCCTGCCGGTGGAACGCGGTGACTTCGGCTTCGATCTGGTCTTCCGTGCAGAAGATGTGGCCGTCGTCCTGGGTGAATCCGCGCACGCGCAGGATCCCGTGCAGCGCGCCCGATGGCTCGTTGCGATGGCAGGCGCCGAATTCGCCATAGCGGATCGGCAGGTCGCGGTAGCTGTGCAATCCCTGGTTGAACACCTGCACGTGGCCCGGGCAGTTCATCGGCTTGAGCGCGTAGGTGCGCTTTTCCGATTCGGTGAAGAACATGTTGTCCTTGTAGTTGTCCCAGTGCCCGGACTTCTTCCACAGGGATACGTCGAGGATCTGCGGGCAGCGCACCTCGTGATAGCCGCTCTCGCGGTACACCTTGCGCATGTGCTGCTCGACCACCTGCCATACCGACCAGCCCTTCGGATGCCAGAACACCAGGCCCGGCGCTTCCTCCTGCAGGTGGAACAGGTTCTGCTGTTTCGCGATCTTGCGGTGGTCGCGCTTCTCGGCTTCCTCGAGTTGCGTGAGGTATGCCTTGAGGTCTTTATCGTTCAACCATGCGGTGCCGTATATCCGGCTGAGCATCTGGTTGTTGTGATCGCCGCGCCAATACGCGCCCGCCACCTTCATCAGCTTGAACGCCCGCAGCTTGTCGGTCGAAGGCACATGCGGCCCACGACACAGGTCGGTGAATTCGCCCTGCGAATACAGCGAGAGCTCCTCGTTCGCCGGGATCGACTCGATGATCTGCGCCTTGTATTCCTCGCCCAGGCCGCGGAAGAACTTCGTCGCGTCGTCGCGTGACTTCACGCTGCGCGTGACCGGCGCCGCTTCCTTGACGATTTTCTGCATCTCCGCCTCGATCACCGGCAGGTCTTCCGGCGTGAACGGGCGCTCGTAGGCGAAGTCGTAATAGAAGCCGTTGTCGATCACCGGGCCGATCGTAACCTGCGCGCCCGGATACAACCGCTGCACGGCCTGGGCGAGCAGGTGTGCGGTGGAATGGCGCAGTACGTCGAGGGCATCTGGATGCTTGTCGGTGACGATTTCCAGCGCCGCGTCATGGTCGATGCGATGACTGGCATCGACCAGCTTGCCGTCGACCTTGCCGGCGAGCGCAGCCTTGGCGAGACCGGGACCGATCGACGTGGCGACATCGGCGACGGAAACCGGTTGGTCGAATTCGCGGCGCGAGCCATCGGGGAGCGTGATTGCGATCATGGGGCGTCGAGTGCTCTTCGTAGGAGCGACGCGAGTCGCGAACAGCGACTCCACGGCGCTCGAAATTTTAAGTCGCGACTTGCGTCGCTCTAGAGGATCCTGGCAATTCCGGAAAACAAAAAAGCGCCACGAGGGCGCCTGCGGATGCGGCAAGACCCCGGTGCGTCTGTCAGTGGGCGATCGTAGTGCTCATGTCGCACGCTCGGCCGGCGTTTCCGCGGGCCACCTGGCTGTGTGTTGGACCGGATCCACGCCGGCATGGCGTGGTGGGCGGTACAGGGTTCGAACCTGTGACCCCTACCATGTCAAGGTAGTGCTCTACCGCTGAGCTAACCGCCCGCAAAACCCCTTGCGGGCGCGCAGTTTAGCCGATGGCGGGACGGACGGACAACCGCGGGCGATACCGGTCCGGCGCCGTATGCGCCGACCGTCACAGCGCCAGGCTCGCATCCTTCAGCCGGCGGATCTGGTCGCGGACCCTGGCCGCCTCCTCGAACTCCAGGTCGCGCGCATGCTGGTACATGCGCTGTTCGAGCTCGCGCAGACGGGTATTCCGCTGCGACGGCGACATCACCGCGTAGTCCTCCCCACCTTCGGCCACGCGCCTGGCCTTGCCGCGGCCCTTCTTTTCGCCGGGTTCGCTGCGTGCGCCCTCGAAGATGTCCACCAGCGTGCGCGCGATCGACTGCGGCGTGATGCCGTGCTCGGCGTTGTATTCGACCTGCTTGGCGCGGCGGCGGTCGGTTTCCTCGATCGCCTTCTGCATCGAATTGGTCACGCGGTCCGCGTAGAGGATGGCTTTGCCGCGCACGTTGCGCGCCGCGCGGCCGATCGTCTGGATGAGCGAACCGGCAGAGCGCAGGAAGCCTTCCTTGTCGGCATCGAGGATCGCCACCAGCGAGACCTCGGGCATGTCCAGGCCTTCTCGCAGCAGGTTGATGCCGACGAGGACGTCGAACTTGCCCAGGCGCAGGTCGCGGATGATCTCCACGCGCTCGACCGTGTCCACGTCCGAATGCAGGTAGCGCACGCGCACGTTGTGCTCGGACAGGTATTCGGTGAGGTTTTCGGCCATGCGCTTGGTGAGCGTGGTGATCAGGACGCGATCGCCCATTGCCACGCGCAGCGTGATTTCGCCCAACACGTCGTCGACCTGGGTCGCCACCGGACGGATCTCGACTTCCGGATCGACCAATCCCGTCGGTCGCACGACGAGTTCGGTCACCTCGCCTTCCGACATTCGCAGTTCGTACGGCCCGGGCGTCGCCGAGACGAAGATCGCCCGCGGTGCGCGACCCTCCCACTCCTCGAATTTCAGGGGCCGGTTGTCGAGCGCCGACGGCAGACGGAAACCGAATTCCACCAGCGTTTCCTTGCGCGAACGGTCGCCCTTGTACATCGCGCCGACCTGCGGGACGGTGACGTGCGATTCGTCGACGACCAGCAGAGCGTCCGGCGGGATGTAGTCGAACAGGCATGGCGGCGGCTCGCCCGGCATGTGCCCGGTGAGGTGGCGCGAATAGTTCTCGATGCCGTTGCAGTAGCCGACCTCGGCCATCATTTCCAGGTCGAACTGCGTGCGTTGCGCCAGGCGCTGCGCCTCGACCAGCTTGTTCTCCGCGTACAGCACTTCCAGCCGGTCGCGCAGCTCGAGCTTGATCGCCTCGACTGCATCCAGCACCGTGCGGCGCGTCGTCACGTAATGCGATTTCGGATAGATCGTGTAGCGCGGCAGCTTGCGCAGCGTCTCGCCGGTCAGCGGGTCGAACAGCGTCAGCGTCTCGATCTCGCCATCGAACAACTCGATCCGCAGCGCTTCCGCATCGGACTCAGCCGGATGCACGTCGATGGTTTCGCCGCGCACGCGGTAGGTTCCGCGGGTCAGGTCCATCTCGTTGCGCGTGTACTGCATCTCGGTCAGGCGGCGGATCAGTTCGCGCTGGTCGATGCGTTCGCCCCGCACCATGTGCAGCACCATCTTGTGGTACTCGCCGGGATCGCCGAGGCCGTAGATGGCGGACACGGTGCAGACGATGATCGCGTCGCGCCGCTCCAGCAGCGCCTTGGTCGCCGACAGGCGCATCTGCTCGATGTGCTCGTTGACCGAGCTGTCCTTGTCGATGAACGTGTCCGACGACGGGATGTAGGCCTCGGGCTGGTAGTAGTCGTAATAGCTGACGAAGTATTCGACGGCGTTGTGCGGAAAGAACGAGCGGAATTCGCCGTACAGCTGCGCGGCGAGCGTCTTGTTCGGGGCCATCACCAGCGTCGGCTTCTGCACCGCCTGGATGACGTTCGCGATGGTGTAGGTCTTGCCGGAGCCGGTCACGCCGAGCAGCGTCTGCCGCGCCAGGCCGGCCTCGAAGCCCTTGATGAGTTTTTCGATCGCCTGCGGCTGGTCGCCGGCCGGGGAATACGGCGAGACGATCTGGAATCCCGCAGGGTGGATGAGGTCGTTCATGGGGTCCACGCGACGTTGACCGTGCAGTTTATCGTTCGCCGACTTCTCTACCTGACTGGCCCCTGTCGTGTGATCTCGGGGGCATCCTGCAGGCATCCCGGGACTTTTCTGACGTAACGACGCATCGCCGGCCGATGCCGGCCAGTTGCCCGCCTGCCTAACCTTGCGCCTCCTCCAGCGCAGGACGCGCACGATGTGCAGTCGCACGAACTCCCGCCGCAGCGGCGGATTCACATTGATCGAAGCCATGATCGTGCTCGCCTTAGGAAGCATCCTCATCGGCGTCGCCGTTCCGGCCTGGAGCGGCGCGGTGCAGAGCGCGCATGCGACATCCGCCAAGGCCGACCTATTGGGAACGCTGACGCGCTCGATCAGTCATGCGGCCTCGGCCGGCACGGACGTCGTCCTCTGCCCCGGCAACCGCAACGGCTGCCGGAGCACCACCGACTGGAGCGGTGGCTGGATCGCCTATGCGGACATCGACGGTGACCGCCAGCGGACCCCCAACGAAACCCTGCTGCAAGCCGAGCCGCCCCTGCCGGCGCATGTCCACCTTCGCAGCACAAGCGGACGCACCCGCCTGGTTTTCCGGCCAAACGGCGGAAACGCGGGCTCGAACGTCACGTTCACGCTGTGCGATGGACGCGGCCCGGCGAAAGCTTCCACGCTGGTGCTGGCCAACGACGGCCGGTTGCGGGCCGGCGCTCCGAGCGCCGCAGCCGCGCTGGCGTGCGTTCAGTCGACGTAGCGCCAAAAGCAAAGGCCTGCGATCGCTCGCAGGCCTCTGGATGTCTGGCGCCCGAAGTTGGACTCGAACCAACGACCCCCTGATTAACAGTCAAGTGCTCTAACCGGCTGAGCTATTCGGGCGGGGCCGCATATTTTGGCCGGACGCCCTTTGACCGTCAACCTTTCTCGTCACTCCAT
>Ga0207691_10004162_pt1 | contig 14056 bp, 15 predicted proteins | sample KBSM13metaG_FD_184327 | JGI IMG/M metagenome (GOLD analysis project Ga0207691, IMG submission 184327) | Miscanthus rhizosphere microbial communities from Kellogg Biological Station, Michigan, USA - KBS M1-3 metaG (SPAdes) (version 2) | ecosystem: Host-associated > Plants > Roots > Rhizosphere >... | reverse complement strand
GGCGCCGGCCGACGTGCTGGCGTCGGAGCTCGAGAGCTACGCGCCGACCGTGCTGTTCAGCTATCCGACCATGGCGCTGCTGCTGGCGTCCCGCGTGCGCGAGGGCGGGCTGGCCATCCGGCCGCAGGAGATCTGGACCGGCGGCGAGACGCTGACGGCGCCGGTGCGGCGCAAGATCGAGGCGGCCTTCGGCTGTCGCGTCGGCAACGGCTACGGCGCCTCGGAGTTCCTCGCGCTGGCCACCGAGTGCCCGCTCGGCCGGCTGCACCTCAACGAGGACTGGGTCGTGCTCGAGCCGGTCGACGAGCACCACGTGCCGGTGCCCGCCGGCGTGGCCGGCCACACCACGCTGCTCACCAACCTCGCCAACCACCTGCAGCCGCTGATCCGCTACGACCTGGGCGACCGCGTGACGCTGGCACCGCATGCCTGCCCCTGCGGCTCGCCGCTGGCGACGCTGGAGGTCGAGGGGCGCAGCGACGAGGTGCTGTGCCTGCTGGACGACCGCCAGCGCGGCGTGCCGCTGCCGCCGCTGGCGCTCACGACCGTGCTGGAGGACGAGGCCGGCGTGTTCGACTTCCAGCTCGAGCAGACCGGCGAGCGCGCGCTGGAGCTGCGCATCGCGGCCGGCGGCGAGGCCGGACAGGCCGTGCTGGCGACCGCGTGCGCGGCGCTCGGCGCCTACCTGGCGCGCCAGGGCCTGGGCGGGGTGCGACTGCACGGCGTGTGCGGCGAACCCGCGCGGCGCGGCGACAGCGGCAAGCTGCTGCGCATCCTCGGCCCGCGGGGCCCAGGGTCCGACGCGGCGGGCGAGCCGGCCTGAGCGTGGCGCGAACGCGGGCGGGTCGGGACTCGCGAGCAGGTTCGGGCCGCGGCACCTGCCCTCATCCCGGCGGCAGCAGCACCGCCGCGCCCTGCAGCCGGCCGGCGCGCAGGTCGCCCAGCGCCTCGTTGGCCGCGGCGAGCGGATAGCGCGTGGTGTCGACCCGCAGCGGCGCCCGCGCCGCCTCGGCGAGGAAGTCGCGGCCGTCGCGCCGCGTCAGGTTGGCCACCGAGCACAGGTGGCGCTCCTGCCACAGCAGCGCGTAGGGGAAGGACGGGATGTCGCTCATGTGGATGCCGCCGCACACCACCCGGCCGCCCTTGCGCACCGCGGCCAGCGCGCGCGGCACCAGCTCGCCCGCCGGCGCGAACAGGATCGCGGCGTCGAGCGGTTCGGGAGATGTCGCGTCGGACGCGCCGGCCCAGTCGGCCCCGAGCGCGCGGGCGTGGCGCTGCGCCGCCTCGTCGCCGGGCCGCGTGAAGGCGTGCACGCGGCGCCCCTGGCGGCGCGCGATCTGCACGACCAGGTGCGCCGCGGCGCCGAAGCCGTACAGGCCCAGCACCCGCGCGTCGTCGCCGGCGCTGCGCAGCGCGCGCCAGCCGATCAGGCCGGCGCACAGCAGCGGCGCCGCGGCGACGTCGTCGAGCGCGAGGCCGTCGAGGGGCAGGCAGAAGCGCGCGTCGGCCCGCACATGGGTCGCGAAGCCGCCGTCGCGCGTGCAGCCGGTGAAGGACGGCGCGTCGCACAGGTTCTCGCGCCCCTCGGCGCAGTAGCGGCAGGCGCCGCAGCTGCCGCCCAGCCAGGGCACGCCGGCGCGCTGCCCGGCGCGCCAGCCCTCGACCCCGGGACCGAGGGCCTCGACCGTGCCGACGATCTCGTGCCCCGGCACGACCGGCAGCCGCGCCATCGGCAGCTCGCCGTCGACCAGGTGCAGGTCGGTGCGGCACACGGCGCAGGCGTGCACGCGCAAGCGCAGCTCGCCGGGGCCCGGCTCGGGCACGGCGCGCGTCACCGCGACCAGCGGAGCGTGCGGGGCGCGCAGTTCCATGGCCTGCAGCATCGTCTTCCTCCGTGCAGGGTCGCGACCGATGGGCCGCCCGCGTCGGTGCCGGCGGGGCGGCCCGGCGCCGACAGGCGCAAGCCCGCACCGCTGCCAACCATAGCTGGCACGGCCGCGCCTGTCGCGCGCGGCGTCGGGCCCGTGTGGGCGCCAGGACGCGGAGCACGGCGGGAGGCCGGCGTAGCATGGCGCCCTCGCGGCCTCGGCCGCCAGGAGCGGCGCCCATGGTCCTTCGCCTTCCCGTGCCGGCAGCCTTCGTCGCGCGACGCCGGCCGGCGCGCGCGCACGGCGGGTGAGCCGTGCGCTACAAGGACTACTACGCCGCCCTCGGCGTGTCGCGCGAGGCGACGGCCGACGAGATCAAGCGCGCCTACCGCAAGCTGGCGCGCAAGTACCACCCCGACGTCAGCAAGGAGCCCGACGCCGAGGCGCGTTTCAAGGACGTGGCCGAGGCCTACGAGGCGCTGAAGGACCCGGAGCGGCGCGCCGCCTACGACCAGGTCGGCCAGCGCTGGGCCGGAAGCCGGCCCGACCAGCCGCCGCCCGGCTGGGACGCCGGCTTCGAATTCAGCGGCGGCGAGTTCGCCGAGGATGCCGGCGATTTCAGCGAGTTCTTCGAGACCCTGTTCGGTCGCCACGCGCGCGGCGGCGCGCGCGCCGCGCCGAGCCGCGCGCACGGCCAGGATCACCACGCCAAGGTGCAGATCGACGTGGAGGACGCCTACCGCGGGGCGACGCGCGAGTTCGTGCTGCAGATGCCGACGCTCGGCGACGACGGGCGCGTCGCGTTGCGCGAGCGCCGCATCGAGCTGCGCATCCCGCGCGGCATCCGTGCCGGTCAGCTGCTGAGGCTGGCCGGGCAGGGCGGCCCCGGCCGGCACGGCGGCGCCGCGGGCGACCTCTACCTCGAGGTCGACTTCGCACCGCACGGGCGCTTCCGCGTCAACGGCCGCGACGTGCTGTTCGACCTGCCGCTCGCGCCATGGGAGGCGGCGCTCGGCGCCAAGGTCCAGGTTCCGACGCCCGACGGCGAGGTCGAGCTGGCCGTGCCGCCCGGCTCGCGCGCCGGCCGTCGCCTGCGCCTGAAGGGGCGCGGCCTGCCGGGCCAGCCGCCGGGCGATCTGTACGCGCTGCTGACGATCGCGCTGCCGGCGGCCGAGGACGCGGCCGGGCGCGCGGCCTACGAGGCCTTCGCGCGCGCCTTCGGCGGCTTCGATGCGCGCCCAGGCTTCAAGGGAGGGTCCGCATGACCCGCCGCGCGGACGCCCCCCACGGCGAGGCGCCACGGCTCGACGCCGCCGCGCTCGGCCGCAGCCTGCGCTGCGACGTGCAGCTGATCGTCACGCTGGTGCAGGAGGGCGTGCTCGAGCCGCCGGGCGGCGACTCGCCGGCCGAGTGGCGCTTCGAGGGCGTGGCGCTGCGGCGCGCCTGCCGCGCCGTGCGGCTGGTGCGTGACCTCGATCTCAACCCGCCCGGCGTCGCGCTGGCACTGCAGTTGCTCGACGAGATCGAGCGGCTCGAGGCGGCGCTGGGGCGCGCCGGCGGGCACGAGCCGCGCTGAGGAGGCCGAAGATGCAGCTGGTCTGCCCGCGCTGCGGGACCAGGAACCGCGTGCCCGACGAGCGGCTCGGCGACGAGCCGGTGTGCGGCCGCTGCGGCGCCGAGCTGGCGGCTCGAGTGCCGGTCGCGCTCGACGACGGCGCGCTGCCGGGCTACCTGGCCGGCAGCGGCCAGCCGGTGCTGGTGGACTTCTGGGCCGCGTGGTGCGGCCCCTGCAAGGCGATGGCGCCGCAGTTCGCGGCGGCCGCCGAGCGGCTGCCGCAGGTGCGCTTCGTCAAGGTCGACACCGACGCGGCACCGCAGGCGAGCGCGCGCCACCGCATCCAGAGCATCCCGACGCTGGTGCTGTTCCGCGACGGCCGCGAGCTGGCGCGCCGCGCCGGCGCCGTGGCGGCCGGCCCGCTGCTCGAGTGGCTGGGCCGGCAGCTGGGCGGCGCGGCAGCGGCGCGCGCCTGAGTCCGGCGCGCGAGCGATCGGGCGGCGTGGCCCTCGGCATGCGTCGGCGCACTCGTTCGAACGATGCGCCGCGGCGCGTGAAAAGGTAACGCCCCGGATCCCGGACCCCGTCGTCCCCCTCGAGCCCGGCAGCGGCCCTCGGAAAGACGCCGGAAACCCAGGGGGGGCGTCGAGGGAAAAGTCTAGGGACGCCGCGCCTGTCTCCGCGGAGCGCGCGCCACCCGAACGGAGGGCCGTGCCACACCCCGAAGCGCGCATTGACAAGCGCGCCGATCCGCGTCCCTCGGAGGCATCGCCTGGGCCCCACGGGCGGGCCCAGGCGATGCGCGGCTGCGGCGCGTCGGCGCCCTGCCAAATCCGCCAGGAAATTCCGGACCGCTCGCGGCTCGCGCCTTCAGAAGGCCCAACGAAGGGCGATAAGGAGCGGGATGCCGGCCGCGGGCCGGCGGCTCTTCCTGTCACGATTCATGAACGCCTTCCATTCCCTCCGGGTGGGCCAGCGCCTGGCCCTCGGCTTCGGCCTCGTCCTCGCCCTGCTGGCGCTGATCTCGGGCATCGGCATCCGCGGCATGTCGCACATCGAGCAGCAGCTCACCGCGATCGCCGAGGTCAACAACCGGCAGTCCGCCGACGCGGTCGCCATGCGCATCGCCGTGAACCAGGTGGCCATCGCCACCCGCAACGTGGTCCTGATGGACGACGTGGCCGCGAAGCGCGAACAGCTGGCGGCCATCGAGGTCTCGCGCAAGCACTACGACGAGGCCGAGCAGCGGCTGGGCGCGATGCTGGGCGTCGACCCCACGACCACGGCCGAGGAGAAGCGGCTGTTCGCGCGCATCCAGGAGGTGGCGACCGCGGCGCGGCCGCTGACCCGCCAGGTGATCGAGCTGTCGATGGCGTACCGCACGGAAGAGGCCACCCAACTGCTGGTGACGCGGGCCGGCCCGGCGCAGAAACCCTGGCTGCTGACGCTCGGCGAGCTGGCCGCGCTGGAGGAGAAGCTGAACGCCGAGGCGGCCGCGGCGGCCGGGGAAAGCTACCGCGACGCGCGGGCCTGGATGATCGGCCTGTCGGCGCTGGCGCTGACGGTCGGCGCGGCGATCGGCCTGCTGCTGAGCCGCGGCCTGCTGCGCCAGCTGGGCGGCGAGCCGCAGGACGCCGCCGACGCGGCGCGCCGCATCGCCGAGGGCGACCTGACGCGGGACGTGGCGGTGCGCGCCGGCGACACGACCAGCCTGATCGCGGCGATGGGCCGCATGCAGGGCAGCCTGGTGCGGCTGGTGTCCGACATCCGCGGCAGCAGCGACTCGATTGCCACCGGCTCGACGCAGATCGCCAGCGGCAACGCCGACCTTTCGCAGCGCACCGAGGAGCAGGCCTCCAACCTGCAGCAGACCGCCGCCTCGATGGAGCAACTCAGCAGCACGGTGAAGCACAACGCCGATACCGCGCGCCAGGCCACCCAGCTGGCCGGCTCGGCCAGCGATGCCGCGGCGCGCGGCGGCGAGGCGGTGGGCCGGGTCGTGGAGACGATGAGCGAGATCTCGGCCGCCAGCCACAAGATCGCCGACATCATCGGCGTGATCGACGGCATCGCCTTCCAGACCAACATCCTCGCCTTGAACGCGGCCGTCGAGGCGGCGCGTGCCGGCGAGCAGGGCCGCGGCTTCGCGGTGGTGGCCGGCGAGGTGCGCAGCCTGGCGCAGCGCAGCGCCCAGGCCGCCAAGGAGATCAAGGCGCTGATCGGCGACAGCGTGCAGAAGGTGCGCTCGGGCAGCGATCAGGTCGCCGACGCCGGCCGCACGATGGGCGACCTCGTCGGCCAGGTGCGCCGCGTGACCGACCTGATCGCCGAGATCGGCTCGGCCACCCAGGAGCAGAGCCAGGGCATCGGCCAGGTCAACGACTCGGTGGCGCAGCTCGACCAGGTGACGCAGCAGAACGCGGCGCTGGTGGAGGAGTCGGCCGCCGCCGCCGAGAGCCTGCGCCACCAGGCGCGCCAGCTGGTGGACTTCGTCTCCGCCTTCCGCGTCAGCCAGTCCGCCGCCGCCGACGCGCAGCGCGCCATCGAGCGGGCGCGGGCGCCTGTGCCGGTCGCTGCCGCGCCGAAGCGGCCTTCGGGCGCCGCGCTGCTTGCCGCCGCCCCTGCACGAACCGCACCGGCCGCCGCGCCTGCGCCGGCCGCGACGCCGCGCACGCCGGCGGGTGGCGCGCCGGCCGCCGACGCCGACTGGCAAAGCTTCTGAGCCGCGCGGCGCGGCCGCCTGTCACGCCGGGGCGCCATTGCGGCGCGCGACGGCAGGGCTACCATGGCGGGTCACGCCGCCGGCCACCGTCGCGCGGGCGGCCCAGGAAGGCCGGCCCATGCCCCTCAGGCAGCAGATCCGCTTCTGCACCGCCCACGACGGCGTGCGCATCGCGTACGCCACCACCGGCAGCGGCCCGCTGCTGCTGAAGGTGGGCAACTGGCTGTCGCACCTGGAGTTCGACCTCGAGAGCCCGGTCTGGGGCCACCTCGTGCGGGCGCTGGCGCAGACCCACACGGTGGTGCGCTACGACCAGCGCGGCACCGGCCTGTCGGACTGGGAGGTCGAGGACATCTCCTTCGAGGCCTGGGTGCGTGACCTGGAGACGGTGATGAACGCGGTCGGCGCCGACCGCTGCCCGCTGCTCGGCATCTCGCAGGGCGTGCCGATCGCGGTGGACTACACGACCCGCCACCCGGAGCGCGTGAGCCGGCTGCTGCTGCACGGCGGCTATGCGCGCGGGCGCTGCAAGCGCAGCGCCGATCCGGCGCTGCACGAGGAGGCCGCCATGCTGGCGAAGATGGCCGAACTGGGCTGGGGCCGCAACGACGCCTCGTTCCGCCAGTTCTTCACCAGCCAGTTCCTGCCGCAGGGCACGCCCGAGCAGCACCGCTGGTTCAACGAGCTGGCGCGCATCTCCACGTCGCCGACCAACGCGGCGCGCATGATGCGCTGCTTCGACCAGATCGACGTCTCGACGCTGCTGCCGCGCGTCGGCTGCCCGGCGCTGGTACTGCACGCGGCCGGCGACCTCCGGGTGCCGTTCTCCGAGGGCCGCTTCATCGCCGGCCAGATCCCGAGCGCGCGCTTCGCGCCGCTCGAGTCGGTGCACCACCTGATGCTCGAACAGGACGCCGCCTGGCCGATCTGGCTGAACGAGGTGCGCGACTTCCTCGGCGACGCGTCCGGCGAGGGGCCGTGCGCGTCGCTGACGCCGCGCGAGCGCGAGCTGCTGGAGCTGATCGCGCAGGGCCGCGACAACGCGCAGATCGCGGCGGTGCTGCAGCTGCGCGAGAAGACGGTGCGCAACCACATCACCAGCATCTTCGCCAAGCTCGACGTCGAGAACCGCCCGCAGGCCATCGTGCTGGCGCGCCAGGCCGGCTTCGGCGGCCACCACGCCTAGGCCGCGCAGCGGCCTGTCACAGCTTTTGGGACAGCGGTCCCAGCCCGTGAGGTGCCATGCGGGCCGCGCGGGCCTCGCGTGGGACTCCGGCCTCAGGCGCCGCGACGGCGTGCCTCGAACAATGGCTCGGCCTGCACCGCAGGCTGCTCCACCTTCGAGGACTCCGCCATGCAAATTGCCGCTTCCATTGCCGCCCCCACCCACGTCGCGCACCCGACGCAGGCGCGCTACGCGCGCTGCATCGAGATTTCCAAGCGCGTGCGCTGGGAGATCGAGCGCGACGTCATCCGCGACCGCCGCTTCGATCCGCGCGACAGCTTCCTGCCCGTCGGCCTGACCTTCGTCGACCGGCTCGACTTCCTGGGATCGGCCGACCGCCGCTTCGTCAGCCAGATCCAGGGCCGCACCTACGCCAACATGTTCTCGCTGGTCGAGCGCTACGTCACCGTCAAGATCCTGGATCTGGCGCGTGCGCACGGCGTGGCCGAGCCGGTCGCGCTCGAGGCGCTGGTGCGCTTCGGCGACGAGGAGATCAAGCACCAGGCGCTGTTCGAGCGCCTCGAGGGCCTGTGCGCCAAGGCCATGCCGCCCGGCTACGCCTTCGTGCCCGACGCCGAGGAGGTGGCCGCCTTCGTGCTCGGCAAGTCGGACTGGGCGGTGATCGCGCAGACCTGCATGATCGAGCTGGTCACGCAGGCCCACTACCGCGAGTCGATCGGCGAGGACGCCGGGGCCGCGCCGCTGTTCCGCGACGCCTTCCTGTTCCACTGGAAGGAGGAGTCGCAGCACGCGGTGCTCGACGAGCTCGAGTGGCTGCGCGAGGACGCGCGCCTCATGCCCGAGGAGCGCGATGCCGCGGTCGACGACCTGATCGCGCTGGTGGGCGGCGTCGACGGCCTGCTGCAGGCCCAGGCCCGCAGCGACTGCGACTACTTCCTGGCCGCCAAACCGCAGGCGGGCATGCTGTCGGCCGCCCAGGCGGCGCGCCTGCACGACACCCTGCTGGCCGCCTACCGCTGGCAGTACATCGTCTCGGGCGCCCGGCAGCCGCACTTCGCGGCCATGCTCGAGAAGCTCGTCACGCCGGAGCAGCACCGGCGCATCGCCGCGGCGCTGGCGCCGCTGGCGGCATGAGCGCAGCAGCCCTGCGTGCAAGGAGTGCTTCCATGATGCAAGCCATCCCCACCGTGTCCCCCGTGTTCGACCCGGCGCGCGGCCGAGAGGCGCTGAGCGCCCTGCGCCGACGCTGGCGCCCGCGCGCCGCGGACGACGCGGCGCTGCGCGGCCTGGACGCGGCCACGCTGCGCGACCTCGGCCTGTCGCGCAGCGAGCTCGAGTCCGTGGCCTGCGAGGCCGAGGGCGCCGACGAGCCGACGCGGCGGCGCATCGCGCGACGACCCGACGCGGCCCCGCGCGATGGGCCGCGGTCGCGCGGAAGCGCGCCGCGCCGTCCCTGGGTCCGCAGCGCCTGGCCGGCCGGCCTGCTGATCGCGGCCGCGGCCGCAAGCTTGCAGCCCGCGGCGCCGGAGCTCGATGGCCCGGCCCCGGCGGCCTCGGCGCCGGACACCGGCGCCGCCTACCTGCCGGCGCAGTTCGCCGCGCAGGAGGCCGCGGCGCCGGTCGCGCCGCAACCCGAGACGTTCTGAGGGGTGGCCGGGGCGGCCGACCGTGCCGCCCCGGCCCGTGCGACGCTCGGACATCGCGCGGGCGATGGTGCCGCACGGGGATCGGGAAGGCTCGCGCCGGGCGATCGGCGCGTGGGAGGGCTGCAAGCCGCGGCGCCGGGGCGGCGTCGCGCGGTTCGGCGCAGGCCTCAGCCCGTCTCGTCCGGCTCGCCCACCTCGCTCGCGTGCCAGCCGCCCAGCAGCCGCCGCGACAGCCACGACGTCGCGAGGAAGATTGCCACGCCCAGCAGCGACACCAGCGCCAGCGCCGCGAACATCAGCGGAATCTCGGTGCGGAAGCTGGCCTCCAGGATGCGCGAGGCGAGCCCGGTCTCGCGGCCGGCGGTGCCGGCGGTGAACTCGGCCACCACCGCGCCGATCAGGCTCAGCCCGCCGGCCACCCTCAGTCCGGAGAGGAAGTAGGGCAGCGCGCTCGGCACCAGCAGCCAGCGCAGCCGCTGCCAGCGCGTCGCGCCGTAGAGCGTGAACAGCTCGCCGAGCTGGGGATCGGCGCTGCGCAGGCCGGTGGCCGTGTTCGCGAGGATGGGAAAGAAGGCGACGATCCAGGCGCAGATCAGCAGCGCCGCGGTCGTGCTCTCGACGTAGATCAGGATCAGCGGCGCGATCGCCACGATCGGCGTGACCTGCAGCACCACGGCCAGCGGATAGAGCGCGCGCTCGACCCGCCGCGACAGCACGAAGGCGCTCGCCAGCAGCACGCCGCCGGCGACCGCCGCGGCGAGCGCCAGCAGCGTGAGCCTGAGCGTGAACCACAGCGAGGGCAGCAGCGAGTCCCAGCGCTCGACCAGCGTGCGCGCCACCAGCGAGGGCGCCGGCAGGATGTAGTGCGGGATGCCGCGCAGCCGCACCAGTGCCTCCCAGCCGAGCAGCAGCACGAGCACCGCCATCAGCGGCGGCAGGCGGCGCAGCGCCGCGCGTGCGGCCGACCGGCCGTGGCCGTTCGTCCGGGCGGGCTCGGCCCCGCTCGGCACCCCCGCGCGCACCCTCACGCCGATGCCGCCGCGCCCGCGCGCGACGCCTCGAAGGCCGCGCGCAACGCCTGCGACACCGCGATGCAGTGCGCGTTGTAGCGCGCCGAGGTGCGGAAGCTCTCGAGTCGCGGATAGGGCTCGTCGATCGGCAGCTCGGCCACCACGCGGCCCGGCCGCGCGGCCATCACGGCCACGCGCTTGGCCAGGTAGATCGACTCGTAGACGCTGTGGGTCACGAACACGACCGCGAAGCCCTGCTCGGCGCGCAGCGCCAGCAGGTCCTCGTTGAGGCGCAGGCGGGTGATCTCGTCGAGCGCGGCGAAGGGCTCGTCGAGCAGCAGCAGGCGCGGACGCGTGACCAGCGCCCGGGCGATCGAGACGCGCATGCGCATGCCGCCCGAGAGCTCGCGCGGCCAGGCGTCGGCGTGGCCGGCCAGGCCGACGCGCCGCAGCGCGTCGTCGACCGCCTCGGCCGCCGCGTCGCGCGACACGCCGCGCAGCCGCAGCGGCAGGTAGACGTTGTCGGCCACCCGCGCCCAGGGCATCAGGGCCGGCTCCTGGAACACGAAGCCCAGGCGCGGCGCGCCGTCGACCTCCTCCGGCAGGTCGGCCGCCCACTGCAGCCGGCCGGCGCTCGGCGGCAGCAGCCCGGCCAGCACGCGCAGCGCGGTGCTCTTGCCGCAGCCCGAGGGGCCGAGCAGGGCGAGGAAGTCGTCGCTGCCGACTGCGAGATCCAGGCCGGCGAGCGCCAGCGCGCCGTTCGGATAGCGCTTGTCGACGCGATGCAGGCGGACGAGCGGCGACGCGGCCGTCGCGTTCATCCGGCGTCGGGACGGTCCGCGCCGGCGTCGGCCAGCGCGGCGGTCTCGGGCTTCTTCTGCACCGGCGCCACGCCGTGCCGCACGGCGACGATCTCGGCCAGGATCGCCACCGCGATCTCGGCCGGCGTGCGCCCGCCCAGGTTCAGGCCGATGGGGCCGTGAAGGCGCGCGATCTCCTCGGGCGTGAGGTCGAACATCGCCAGCCGCTCGCGGCGCTTGGCGGTGTTGGCGCGCGAGCCGAGCGCGCCGACGTAGAAGGCGGACGACTTCAGCGCCTCGAGCAGCACCAGGTCGTCGAGCTTGGGATCGTGGGTGAGCGCCACCACCGCGCTGTGCGGGTCGAGCTGCAGCTCGAGCGCCAGGTCGTCGGGCATGGCGGTGCTGAAGACCGTGCCGGGCAGATCCCAGCCGGGGCCGTATTCCTCGCGCGGGTCGCAGCAGATGACCTCGAAGTCCAGCGCGAGCGCCATCTGCGCCAGCACGCGCGAGAGCTGGCCGGCGCCGACGATCAGCAGCCGCCAGCGCGGACCGAACAGCGCGCGCAGCGTGCGGCCGTCGAAGGCGAAGGCCTCGCCGCGCGCGGCGGACTCCAACTGCACGGCGCCGGTCTGGAGGTCGAGCCGGCGCGCCACCAACTCGTGGCGCGCCGTGCGGGCGAGCATCTCGTCGATCCAGTCGACCGAGCGCAGCGGCTCCTGCACCAGGCGCAGCGTGCCGCCGCAGGGCAGGCCGAAGCGCGCCGCCTCCTCCTTGGTGACGCCGTAGTGCACGAGCGTCGGGGCGTCGACGCGTTCGCCGCCGCGCACGCGCGCGATCAGGTCGTCCTCGACGCAGCCGCCCGAGACCGAGCCGACCACCGGGCCGTCGCCGCGCAGCGCGAGCAGGGCGCCGGGCGGACGCGGCGCACTGCCCCAGGTCTCGAGGACGGTGACGAGCCAGACGCGGTGGCCGGCGACGAACCAGTCGCGCGCCTGCGTGAGGACCTGCAGGTCGAGGCTGTCCATCGCGGCGCGGTCAGGATCGCGACGAGGGGCGCCGGGCGGAGCGTGCGGGAACCGGGCGGCGGCCCGGGGGTCACTCGACCGTGGTCGGCGCGTCGGCCGGGGTGGCCTCCGCGGCGGCCGCGGCCTGGGCGGCGAGCTTCTTGGCGCGCGGGTTCTTCTCGCACAGCGGCTCGCAGACCGGCTGGCTGCGGCCGAGCACCTTCTGCATGGTGCGGCGGTTCGGGGGCTGATGCGCGCCGCAGAAGAAGCAGGACATCGTGTTCGTCGCGCCCGAGAAGGCGCCGGGCCGCGGAGAGAACGGCGATCCCGGGGCCTTGCTGGTGTAGCGAAGTCCGTCTTGCTGGATGCGGGTCGTGGTGTCTTTGCGTGAGGCCATTCCCTATTGTCTCAGGTCGAGAGAAGCCTTGTGCGCGCGGGGCAACCCGCATGCGCGTGTCCGCCGGGTGGCGCGCGCCGCGGCGCGGCTCAGCCGTCGATCGAGCGCAGCAGCGACTCGGCCGCAGCGGCGGAGAGGTTCAGCAGCCGGCCCGCGTCGGCCAGGTCGTCGGGCAGCGCCGGGTTGTCCCAGCCCTGCTCGGTGTGGCGGGCGACACGCAGCGCCAGCTCGACGCTGCGCACCTGTGGATGGTCGGCGTGGGCGTCGTCGGACACTCGCACCAGCAGCTCGGGCAGCCACCAGGCGCGCATCAGGGCCTGCTGCAGCGCGGTGAGCTCGATGCCGAGCAGCTCGCGCTGCACCGACGCCGAGCGCAGGCCGGGATCGGCGCGCTGCAGACGCTCGATCTCCAGCGCGAGCTCGGGCGCGTGGCAGCACAGCAGCATCTCGGCGAAGTCGTGCAGCAGCGCGGCCAGGTGCAGCACGGGCGCGTCGTCGTCCATGCGATGCACGGCGAAGCCGAGCGCGAAGTTCGCGCCGCGGTGCGCGCGCCGCATCACCCGGCGCAGCCGCTCGAGCGCCTGCGGCTGCCCGGCGAGCAGCGTTTCCACGCTGGCCGTGCCCTCGAAGGCGCGGAAGAAGGGGCCGACGCCCATCATCACCAGCGCGGCGGTGACCGTCTCCGGGCCGCCGCGGCTGTCGGGCGCGCGGCGAGTGGCGGTGAGCCGCGCGACGTCGGCCATCAGCTTGAGCGCCATAAGCGGGTCGCGGCCGACCGGCTCGGCGAGTTGGTGCGCATCGACGTCGCCGCGCTGCGCCTCGGCGCGCGCCAGCAGCGCCAGCTCCTCGGCGGTGGCGGCCTGCACCGGGATCGGCGCGTCGCGAAAGCACGCCGTCCAGGCGGCGAGGTCGTGGGGCGGACGGATCGGCATGGGAGGCGGGCTTCGGGGCGTACGACCCTTATCGGCGCCGCGCGGCCGCGCTTGAACCCGGGCTGACCCCGGGGTGGCGTGCCGGGACGTCGCCGGCGCGGCGCGGCGTTGGGCGAGACGAAAGAGGCCCGCCGCTCGCGCGACGGGCCCTGAGAAAGTCGGCCGGGGTCACAGCCGCTGGACCCCGTCGAGCCAGCCGAGGAAGCGGCCGTCGGCGTAGAGCGCGCCCTCTGGGGCGCCGGCCTCGCGGTGGAACTCGACCGACTCGGGGCGCGGCGCGGGGGCCGGCCGGGGGCGATGCTGCAGACGCACGGCGGCGTGCAGCAGCAGGGCGCTGGCGTGCAGCAGGGCAGCGACCAGCTGGTGGCGTGCGCCCTCCAGGCGCAAGGGCCAGACCGGCGCGGCGGCGTAGAAGGAAAGCGGATACATGGCGGTCTCCTCGCGGTGCCGCCATCTCCGGGCGACGTCCGCGTGATCGGGTCAGTAGTGAGGCGGATGCAGGTCCTGCAGCTCGTGCCGCAGCGCGCGGCCCATGCGCTGGCGCAGGGCGCCGCGCGCGGGGCCGTGGCGGCCAGCGCCGCCGCGACGCAGCGAGGGCGCGACGAGCGGATTGCGCGGCGCCAGGCCGGGCAGCGGAATGGGGCGGGTCGTCTTTGTCATGGCGGTCTCCTCGTGGTCCCGCTCGGGGCGGGGCGGAAATGCGAACGGCCCGGGGCGGTGGCGCAACCCGGGCCGTGGACGCAGGCGGAGCGAGGCTCAGCCTGTGGGCAGCGGGCGGGCGGCGCGGCGATTCCGGCGCACGGCGTTCGGCAGGCCGGCGCAAACCGCGGGAAGGCGGCGGTTCGGTCGACGTCTGGACGAGCGCGGGGTCGGTTGCATGCGGGCGCGGCAGTGGCGGGGCGGTGTCGCCGCGGCGGAAGGTCTGCAGGAGCCTTC
>Ga0207691_10004160_pt1 | contig 14057 bp, 15 predicted proteins | sample KBSM13metaG_FD_184327 | JGI IMG/M metagenome (GOLD analysis project Ga0207691, IMG submission 184327) | Miscanthus rhizosphere microbial communities from Kellogg Biological Station, Michigan, USA - KBS M1-3 metaG (SPAdes) (version 2) | ecosystem: Host-associated > Plants > Roots > Rhizosphere >... | reverse complement strand
TTCTTGTCGAGGGTCGAGCACGCGTCCGCGATGTCGCGGGTCAGCCGTTCGACCTGTTCGCGACTCATGGTCTCCTTGACCAGGGCCCGCATGATCTTCACCTTCTCGGCATTGGGGGGAAGCGTGTACGCCGGCACCATCCAGCCACGCTCCGCCGAGAGCTGCCACGCGATGTCTGACTCGTCGTACCCCGTGTGGTCCCCGGACAGCCGGAACGCCACGAGCGGTAGCTGTTCCAGGTCGTCGCCGATCACCTCGAACCGGCCGCTCTCGCGCAGGTTCGCCGCGAGCGACTGGGCGTTCTGCTGCATCTGCTTCATCACGTAGGTGTAGCCGTCGCGGCCCAGCCGGATGAAGTTGTAGTACTGCGCCAGCACCATCGACGCGCCAGTGGAGAAGTTCAGCGTGAACGTCGCGTCGGTCTTGCCGAGGTAGTTCTCGTAGAACACGAGATCCTGTGCGAGGTCGGACTCCTCGCGGAAGATCAGCCAGCCGATTCCCGGGTAGACGAGCCCGTACTTGTGACCTGACACGTTGATCGAGCGGACCTGCTCGAGCCGGAAGTCCCACTTGGAGTCTGGATAGAGGAAGGGCCACACGAACCCGCCGCTGGCGCCATCCACGTGGAGCGGGATGTCGAGGCCGCGCTCCTTCTTGACGTCGAGCAGGAGGTCGTTGATCCCGACGATGTCGTCCATGTGCCCGGTGAAGGTCGTGCCCAGGACTCCCACGACACCGATCGTGTTCTCGTCGAGGTGCGGCTCCACGTCCTCGGGCCCGATCGTGTACTTGCTCTCCTCCAGGGGCACGATCCGTGGCTCGACGTCGAAGTAGCGGCAGAACTTCTCCCACACCACGTGGACGTCGCCTCCGAACACGAGGTTTGGTCGCTCTGTCGACATCTTCTCTGCCTGGCGGCGCTCCTTCCACTTCCACTTCAGGGACAGGGCGCCGAGCATGATCGCCTCGGACGACCCCTGGGTGCGGCATCCGGTGGTGGCGCCGGGCGCGTTGAACAGGTCGGCAAGCATCCGGACACAGCGCTGCTCGATCTCGGCCGAGATCGGATACTCGGCATGGTCGATGAAGTTGCGGTGCAGGTTCTCGGCGATGATCTGCTGGGCCTCCGGCTCCATCCAGGTCGTGACGAACGTCGCCAGGTTTCGCTGCGGATCGCCCTCGAGGTTGAGGTCCTCGGCCAGCAGCCGCCTCGCGTCGATCGGACGCATCCCGCCCTCCGGGAACACCGTCGCCGGCGCCGGTTCGGTCAGGAACCGATTACCGAAGAGCGCTACCGCCTCTGCTTCAGTCAGTTTCGTCATGACGTTTGTTGAACCGCCGTTCTTGTTGGAGTGGGTTTGTCGAACACCTGGATGAGCCCGCCGAACGCGAAACACACCGCCCCCGCGAAGGTCCCCCAGTTCACGAGGCCGATGTCGACGGCCCGGGAGGTCGCCGGTCGCGTGAATGCTGCGAGTCCCGCGAGGAAGAACAGGACCGAACCGATCTGGTTGACAGCCACCACCCACCAGTCGATCTGGTGCGCACGCACCCCGATCCTGCCCCCGCACACATCGAGCAGCGCGAGGTGTCCCGACACGAGGAAGCAGAGGCAGCCGAGGATGTCGGGGAACCAGATCCATCCGTTGGACTGACGTGGCGTGAGCCCAGAGGCGAACGCCGCCACGAGGCTCACCGCGAAGAGCAGGGTCCCGACGAACAACACGACGGCACTGAGCCATCCGAGGTGATGGGGCTGGAAGCTCCACCAGCGCATCCGCCTGGCCGTCCCGGGCGCTACCTGGGCCATGTTGACGAGGACGATCGACGTGTAGCCGCCGAGGCTGAAGAAGAATCCACCGACCAGATAGGTGATGTTGACCGTCTCCAGGCTTCCGACCCCCAACTGGGCGAAGGCTGCGCCCAGCGCGAACAAGGAACCGCCGATGGTGAAGGCAACGGCGGCGACGCGGTTGATGTGGCCCAGCCGCCTGGCTCCCGCCACAGCGACCGAGTCGGAAAAATCCCGACGCTGTGCGGGCTCACCCACCGTTCGCTCCTTCCGCAGTTGTCGACCACCCTTCCCCCTCCCTGTCCCGGTCGGCCTCATCCACAATGGGTGAGACGCTCAGTTCAGTGAAGGTTGCTCCGCGGTTGGCAGCGCCAGCTCGATCTGGGCAGCGACGTCGTCCAGGTCAGCAGCCAACGTCTGTTCCGTGCTCGTCGTGACGACCGTCGCCATCCGGGCGCGCGCAGCCCGGACGGTGTCACGGAGGACGAGCGCCCGGTCCCGGGATGCCTCGTCGGGAGCAGTGGCCTCCAGGGCGGTGAGCCGGTCCTCGGTCTCGGCGACGCGGGCCTCCCCGGCCACCCTCCACGCGCCCGCGGCAGCCTCGGGTGACCCGGCCCCGCGCACCTGCGGGATCAGCACCCGTGCGAACCACGCCACCTCTGTCTGGTTCGCGGAGAGGTCCGCGAGCCAGGCATTGCGGCGCCGAGCCCGGACGATCAACGGGATGCTCACGGCGCCGGCAACGAGAAGGAGGGCGAGGAGCCACCAGACCCAGGCCGGGACGCCTGAGGACTCTTCCGGCGTCCCCTCCACCTCATCAGAGGCCTCCGCGGTGGCGCTGGCAGTCGGGCTCGGCAGCTCGGTCGGCGAGTCGCTCGGCGTCTCGGTCGGCGTCTCGCTCGGCGAGTCGCTCGGCGGCTCGGTCTCCGAGTCCGGGCTCCGCGAGGAGGTGGGCGACGCCGCGGTCGTCGGGGGGCTGGATGGGCTGGACGGAGGGGACGTGGCCGATGGGGCCGATGGGGTCGCCGTGCGCGACTCCCGTTCCCCCACGGACCGCGTTGGGCTCGGCAGAGTCGGCGATCTGGTGGCTGACGCGGTCACCGAGGCCGTGATGCTCGGCGTAGGTCGCTCGCCGCCGCTCTCACCGCCGCAAGCGACCAGCAGGAGGAGCATGCACGCCGCTGCGCCGACCCGCACGCCATGAGCGAACATGACACCTCGATCGCGCTCCGGGTCTGCGCTCATCTCGGACCTCTCGACTGCCCGTTCGAGCAGTGTGCTCCGACTGGGGGCACCCCACGTTAGACGTGCCCGTCGTGTTGGGAATCACCCGCCGTGGAGGATGGACGAGACGCAGAAACCCGAGAGCGAGCTCACCTGTTCGGGCTGAGCTCGCCCGCGACATCCCGCTGCATGGTGTCCGCGACAGCTGCGACGTCGAGGCCCTGGCCGAGCAGGACCGCGAGCTTGGTGAGGGCGGCCTCGGACGTCATGTCGAAGCCCGGCACAGCCCCCGCGCGCAACAACGCCCTCCCCGTCGCGTAGGCACCCGGTTGCACCGACCCCCTCACGCACTGCGTGACGACGACAACCACGATGCCTTCGGCCGTGGCGGCCTCGATGGCTGCCAGGAACTCCCGGTCCTCCGACGGGCCGTTGCCCGCGCCATAGGCCTCGATGACCAGACCACGCAGTGGCGGTCGGCAGAGGTTCGCGAGGATGGACGCGGAGAATCCTGGGAACAGGCGCATCGCTGCGACGCGCCCCAGTTCCCCGATGGCCAGCCCCGGGATCCCGTCGGGGGACCGGACGAGGGCGTGGTTCACGACGATGTCGATGCCGATCCTGGCGAGCGGCGGGAACCGAGGTGAGTCGAACGCATCGAGTCCCGAGGCATCCACCTTCGTGGCCCGGTTGCCCCTGAGCAGTACCTCCCCGAACAGCAACGTGACTTCGTCGACCTGTGACCCCGCCGCGACCTGGAGTGCCCCGATGAGGTTCTGTCGGCCGTCACTGCGAGTGCGGGTAATGGGAATCTGCGAACCCGTTACGACGACCGGCTTGCCGAACGACGGCAGCAGGAACGAGAGCGCCGAGGACGTGTACGCCATCGTGTCGGTCCCGTGCAGGACGACGAAGCCGTCGTGGTCCGCGCGGTGCTCGTAGAGGAGCCTGGCGATGTCGCACCACTCGTCGGGAGTCGCGTTGGCGGAGTCGATCGGCGGGTCGAGCTCGAGGAACGCGATCGGCGGCAGCTCCCCCCTCGAGCTCTCGACGATCCAGTCGAGGTACGGCGCCAGTGCACCCGCCTCCGGAGCACGCCCCTCGGGGCTCTCGACCATGCCGATGGTCCCGCCCGTGTGCAGCACGAGAACGCTCCCGCTCATGGCCCGGCTCCCTCCATCGGGGGTGAACCCACGCCGCTCGCAGCGGGTTCCCGCCCGGGCTACTGCCCGCTGGCTTCCTTCGCATCACGCTCAAGTGCCTCGGCGTCGGCCTTGAGCTGCTTCTTCTGCATCTTCTCCGAGCGGCGCATGGACTCCTCGATTCTCGCCTCCATGTCCGTCACACCGACGACGATCAGGCCCGCCTGCCCCTCGTCGAGGGACTCGCCGAGCTCCTTGAGGTCGCTGCGGCTCATCCCGGCGGCTGCATGCCCGGCGACCGCACCCAGAACGGCACCGCCTGCGGAGGTGGCGGCGAGAAGTCCGCCACCCACGGCGGCGAACGGGAACAGGGCAACCACGAGGCCGGTGGCCAGCCCTGCGCCACCACCGAGCACGCCACCCACGCGCGTGGGAGTCTCGTGCTTCCGGGTGATCTTCACCTTGCCGTCCTCCCGGCGGTGGATGACCGCGGCGTCGTAGCCGTCCATCAGCCGCTCCTCGGCGTGGAGCTCCTTGACCAGGTCGTAGTCCGCCTCGGCGGACTCCACGTCGGGGTAGATCCCAACCAGGACCGTGAACGTGTCGAATGCCATCTGTACCTCCCCGGCCCGACGGATGCCGGGCACCCGGACACGCTAGCCGCAACCGGGGTGAGCCGATCAGGGCCCTGTCGTTGCGCTCGGTGTCGTGGCGGTGTTGGCTGGACCCGCCACCCCGCTGCGGGTGGCGCTGCCACCCGGATCCGGCGCAGGGGTCACCGAAGATGAGCGGATGATCGCATCATCGGCCTGCGACGTCGTCCGGCTGAACCTGACCAGGCCCGAGGACGACCAGCGGCTGCTGATGTCCCACACGTTCGAGCAGAGGAGAGAGTAGTGACCACCTTCACGGTCTGGAAGTTCGAGGAACCCGACGGGGCGGCGCACGCGGAAGCCCTGTTGAAGACCGCCGAGGCCGACGGTCTCGTCACGATCGTCGACCACGCCGTCATGAGCTGGCCGCACGGCGCTTTGACGCCGGAGACCCACCATCGCCACGACGACTCCAAGCGCGGTGCCGGCTGGGGCGCGCTCTGGGGAATCCTGGGCGGCGCGCTGTTCGCAGTCCCGGTCGCCGGGGCGGTGGTGGGTGCCGGTCTGGGCGCTCTCGCGAAGGCCACCTCCGGCACCGGCATCACCAAGGACGACCTGGAGCGGATCCGCACGCAGGTCGTGCCTGGGACGTCGGCTCTGTTCATCGTCACTGAGAACGCCGACCTCGACCGCCTCGGCGAACGAGTTGACCGCCGCGAGGCGACGCTCATCTCCACCAACCTGACCGAGGCCGAGCGCAGCACCCTGCTGGAAACCTTCGGAGGTGGCTGAGCCGTCGAGACGACCCGACCTGCTCGGCCTCCAGCGAGGAGGAGAGGGGGCGATCACCGGCACCGTCGTGTGTGCGGCAACGATCGCCTACAGCGCCGGTCAGGTCGACACCGTTGGCCGCCTGTGCGCGACCATTCTCGGCGCGGTCGCCGTGTACTGGGTCGCGCACTTGCATGCGGTGACGATCGGCAGCGCCCTCACGCACCGACATCACCCGCTGGTCGCCGTTCGGCACGGACTCGCGGAGACGTTGCCCATCGCCGGGGCGTCCGTGGTGCCACTCGGGGTCCTCCTCGTCACCACCTTCCTGGGAGCCGACCTGGGTGACGCGGCATGGGCGGCGCTGATCACGGCGATCGCTCTGCTCGCGACCTACAGCTACCTAGCGGGCGCACGCGGCGGGATGGACATGTCGGAGCGCCTGTGGTGCGCCGCCGCGGGCGTCGGTGTCGGACTCCTGGTCGTCGCGCTCAAGGTCGCCCTGCACTGACAGGGTGCCGCGCCGTCGATCACCCTCGTCGCTCGCTCCTCTGGCCCATGTACAGTGCGCTCAGCCCGCCGTCTCGCGAAGGATCTCGCCATGCAAGAGCCAACCGCCGGGAAGCCGGAGTTCCGCCCCCTAGCCGAGCTCGAGTTCGAACCCACCGCGTGTCCGGTCTGCGGAGCAAGCGAGGTTCGAAAGCCGCTGGAGAAAGAGTTCCAGGGACTCACCCTGCGCTTCGCCACCTGCGTCCGTTGTTCCACGCTCTATCAGAACCCGCGGATGACCGTGGACTCCCTGCGCACGATGTACGACTCCGAAGAGTTCTTCGAGGGTGGCGAGCAGAACGTCAATTACTACTCCTTCCTCAGTGGCGAAACCTACCTGCGACGCACGGCCAAGGGCCGAATCGAACGGTTTCGTCCCGAGGTCCGCGGGACCAGGCTGCTGGAGGTGGCCTCGGCGGCCGGGTTCTTCCTGGCCGAAGCCAAGGCCGCGGGTTTCGACGTCGCGGGCGTGGAGTTCTCCAACCCGATGGCCGCCTACGCCCGGGACCGGTGGCAGGTCCCGGTCACGGCCGGCTCCATCGAGGAGGTCGAGCTGAGCCCCGAGACTTATGACGTGATCGCGTCGTGGGGCGTGATGACGATCCTGCGCGATCCTCGAGCGGTGATGGCGAAGTTCCATGCCGCGCTGAAGCCGGGCGGTGTATGGGCCTTCAACACCTACTCGCGCAACTCTCTGTGGGGGCGCGTGTTCGGCCGGCACTGGTACATCCTGGTGGCCAATACCAGTCAGATCCACGACGACGCGACCCTCCGACGACTGCTCGACGAGGCCGGGTTCGACCTGGTCGCCCGCCGACGCGACCGACCGTACGCCAGCGTCGAACGGTTGCTGTTCGTGCTGCTGTCACACGCCCCACACGGCGTCCGGGACGGGTTCTTCAAGCGGATCCACTTCCTCAACCGGTGGGTGGTCCCGATGAGGGCACCGGACGCCTTCGAGTACGTGTGCGTCAAGCGCTGAAGCTCGGCGCCGTCGGCCCGCTCGCTTCCGGTCGCGTCTGGGTCGGTCCGCGCTATCTCACCGACCGGGCATGAGAACGGTCTGGACGGGTACCAGACGATCAGGTGAGCGGTCTCCGCGTAGGTGCTGCTACCGAGGGGTCGAGACCGCCAGGAGGTCTCGACCCCGCTCCCTTGGTGCGAGATCGGTCCTGCGACCGCACATGGTGCTAACGGGTCAGCGTGATCCGGGGGTCTGTGGCGAGGCCGGGGAGCGCCTCGTCGACGGGAAGTTGGGACCATGACCGCGAGCTCTGCGGCAGCTTCCGCAGCTCCTTGGTATACCGGGCGAAGGTGCTGAAGCGCGGGGAAGGCCCTCGTGCCAGGGCGACGAGCCGACCTCGACGACGCGCGCGGTCAGCGAGCCGCTGCCAACAAAGCGGTGCCGGCCAAGCCGACGGATTCGGTCCCGTGATTGAAGAGCATGACGTCGATGTCGTCATACCTGGCACCTTCGAGGTATCAGGCGAGCTCGCGGGCGGCCGAGCGCACCGGAAAGGAAGGTCCACAAGTGCACCGAGGCCGTGGTGATCGTGCACCACGGGTCGTGAACGACGAACGAACCGAACAGAAGGCGCTCTGCTGCCTCACCCCGCCGTGCAGCCACGCCCGAGTGGTCTCCGCCACCGCGGCCGCAGGTGCCGGTGGATGGCCGTAGCGGATTCCACGACAGGATGGTGGCATTCCCGCTCCCGGCGTAGCCGGCAAGGTCCAGCAGGTGCGCCTCGGTCCAGGCCCCGAGCTTGGCGCAGGCGGGCAGCAGGTAGCCGAGACCGCCATGCCCTGGACGACCACCACCGGTGGCATGTCGTTCCGGGGCTCGCCCAGCACCCGGGTGCGGCCCGTCCCTCCGGCACGCCGGTGTAACGCAGCAGCATCTCGGCGGGAAGCTGGGGGGCTGTCGGCACATCGGTCCTTTCTGGTGCCGCTGGCCTACTCGTGGCCGAGGGCGCGGGCGAGCTCGTCCCGGCCCATCTTGGAGCGCCCCTTCAGCCCACGCCTCTTGGCCTCGTCGTACAGCTCCTGACGAGTCTTCGGCCCACTCGCGCCGGTGCGCTTGCGCTGGGCGACAGCTGCCCCCTGCTTCCCCAACGCGGTCTTGGTCGAGGATGACATGTGAGCCAGCGAACGCTTCTCCTTGGCCGCCGTCGCGGCCTTGCGCACGTTCTTCCTTGCCGCTTCCTTCTGCTTGTGGGTCGCCATCGTCGCCTCCTCCACTGGACTGGTATTCGAGAGGTACCCGTCCCTGACCATTCGATGCTCTCGCGCGCACCCACCAGCAGGTGTGCCTATCGCTTCGGGGGGAGCCGGGTTCCCACTGCTGTTAGGCCGAACAAGTGAGCCCGCGCGAATCGGTCCTCAGACCTCGCGCCAACCCGTCGCGCCGTCGTGGCCGTGAGCGGCCATCAGCATCAGTCCGCCGTCTACGGCGTACGAAGAGCCGGTGACGTACGCCGAGCGAGGCGAGGCCAGAAACCCGATGACCGAGGCGACCTCCTGGACGTGACCCGGTCGACCGAGTGGGTTGCCCGGCCGCTCCTGTCGGTAGGCATCGGACTCGTCCATGCCGGTCATCTCCGTCGCGATCTCACCCGGCGCGACCGCGTTGACGGTGATGTCGTACTCAGCAAGCTCGAGCGCGAGAACCTTGGTCAGCATGCCCAGCCCCGCTTTCGCGGCGCAGTAGGCCGCAGCACCCAGACGTGGAACTTGCTCATGGACGCTGGTCACGTTGATGATGCGGCCGCTGCGGCCGCCCGCGATCATCCGGCGGGCAGCCGCCTGTGCACACAGGAATGGTCCGTCCAGGTCTGTCGCGAGCACGTGTCGCCACGTTTCCAGGTCGAGGTCGAGCGCCTTCGATGAGTGTCCCGTACCAGCGACGTTGACCAGCACCCCGACGCCACCGAGCTGCTCGGCGAGCCCGTCGATCACCGCGCCCGCCTCAGGCGCGTCGGCGTCGAGCTGTTCGACGATGCACCGCTGGCCCCGCTTCTCGATCTCCTCGGCGGTCGCCCGGATGCCCTCCGAGTCCGTGTGAAACGTGACACCGACGTCGTAGCCTTCGGTCGCCAGGAGCTTCGCGGCCGCCTGCCCGATGCCGGAATCGGCACCTGTGACGAGGGCCAGTGCCTGATGGTGTTCGCGTGTCATGACTCCCGGTAACCAGACAGCACGTTCCCATGCGGCGCACTCCCGGGCGTCGCGGAGTCCTTGGACCGCGCCGCGCGACTTGCTGGCTAGTACCGCACACTGAACTCCGAGCTTCTGCTCGGCCTCACCTCGCGCACTTCGAGGCGGTGGACATCAGCCGAGGGAGACCCCTCACGACACCAGACCAGCATGCTCTCCACTGCGTCTGCGGGCCCCTCGAAGTGACCGAGCACGGCACCATCCGGCTCGTTCTGCACCCACCCGACCAGCTCGAGTCGCACTGCCTCCTGAGCGGCGTACCCCCGGAAGGAGACCCCCTGCACCTCACCCGAAACTCTGACCTCGACCGCACGCGACATGCCATCCAGAATGCCCTGTGCACGGACTCACGCACAGCCCAAGTCGGTGACACGGCGCCTGAGTCGCCGCAACGGCGCGTAGGTAGGTCTCCGCGACTCTGGGAGTATCTTTTCGGGAGTGACGACGCGTGTAGCGGCGGCGATATCGGGCGTTGTGCTGGCCGTTCTCTCGGGATGTTCCTCGAGGTCCGAGGCTGACGTGGAGAGCGTGGTGAGCCGGTTCTACGCGGCCTATGACGGTCACGACGGGTCGGCGGCGTGCGCGTTGTTGGCCCCGGCGAGCCGAAGAGCGGTGGTGAGCGCGGCCGGCAAGCCGTGCTCTGCGGGGCTGCTTGACGAAAAGCTGCCCGGCACCGGGCGGCCCGCGACGGTGTCGGCGTACGGAGACCAGGCGCAGGCCCGGATGAACGGCGACACCGTCTTCGTCGCGAAGTTCCCCGGCGGGTGGCGCGTGGTCGCGGTCGGCTGCACCCCGATCGCCGGAAAGCCCTACCAGTGTGAAGTCGAGGCCGGCTGATGCGCCTTATGTTCGTGACCTACCTCGCCGTGATCACTGTGGGCTTGACCTACTTCTTCGTCATCGGCCTCCTGGATCGGTAGGGGTGACATGCGCACCTTCGTCAAGCACAACGGCCTGAGCCTCTTCTTCTTCGCGCTGTTCCTCGCCGCTCTGGTAGGGCAGTCCCTGACCGGTATGGCGGAGTTCAACTCCCAGCAGATCGCCGATCACATGGCCACGCTGAACTATGGCCAGTACGTCACCTCCTCTGACTTCGCCGTCGACGTCGCGGAGAACTGGCAGAGCGAGTATCTCCAGTTCCTGCTCTACATCGTGGCCACGGTGTGGCTGCTCCAGCGAGGGTCACCGGAGTCCAAGTCGCTCGATCAGGCCGGCCTCGAGTCCGATCGTGAGCAGAAGGTCGGCCGCTACGCCGAAGCCGGATCGCCTGGCTGGGCCAAGGCCGCCGGGTTCAGACGATTCGCGTTCTCAACCTCCCTCGGACTCGTCATGGGTGTCGTCTTTCTCGGCTCCTGGCTTGCCCAAGGCGTCGCCGGTACGGCGTCCTTCAACCAGCAGCAGCTCTCCCAGCTCGAGAACCCGGTCTCCTTCTGGGGTTACCTGGCGACCTCGGACTTCTGGAACCGCACCCTGCAGAACTGGCAGTCGGAGTTCCTCGCGGTGGGCTCGATGGCTGTCCTCAGCATCTACCTGCGACAGCGCGGCTCACCGGAAAGCAAACCAGTGGGGGCTCCTCACGAGTCAACTGGAGTCGAAGGGTGACCTTCCCGTACGGCTGCGACCCGCAGGCGGGTGGACCACCGCCCCATTCCTGAGCGTAGATTGTGCTGGTGAGTACCACTGGACCCGTGCGGATCGCCGTCGCCAACGACTACGAGGTGGTGGTCCACGGTCTGGTGAGCATGCTCGAGCCTTTCAGGGACCGCGTCGACGTGGTCGAGGTGGCCACCGACAGGCCCGTCTGTCAGCGTGTCGACCTGGTGCTGATCGACGTCTTCGGCCGTAGTCGGAGTGTTCGCGAGCTACGGGAACAGGCCAATGGCAACAGGGTGGCTGTCTACGGGTGGGACCTCACGCCCGCGCTCATTGAGGCGTGGTCGGCTCAGGGGATCACCGACTTCTTGCACAAGGGACTGCCCGCTAGCAGGCTCGTCGAAGCAATCGAAGCCATCCACGCTGGTGAGCACGTGGTGGTGGGCAGCCAATGCGCACCCCAGACCACGATAGGAGACTGGCCGGGACAGGCCTTCGGGTTGAGCGAACGCGAGTCGGAGGTCGTCGCGCTGATCACCCAGGGCCTGAGCAACGACGAGATCGCCGAACGGACGTTCCTGAGCATCAACACCGTCAAGTCCTACATCCGCACCGCCTACCGCAAGATGAACGTCGGCAGCCGAAGCAAGGCGGTCCTCTGGGGTCTCCAGCACGGATTCGGCATCGCCACACCGGAACCGTCGCGGGCTCTCGAGCCTGACGAACTGTGACGCGGCCCGAGCCCAAGCCCGCTGACCTCAGCCGAGCATGATCCCGATCACCGTGCGCGCCACATCCTCGGCGGGCAACCCGGCACGCGCGGCCGAGTCGTAGAGGCGCTGCGCCGCGGCCTCACGCTCAATGCGCTCTCGTTCGGCGATGAGCGCGACCGCAGTGTCCAGGTCGGCGCTTCTCGCCAACGTCCCCGGAGCCTCTTGGGCGCGCAGGCGGCTGCTGAACGTCAGATCAGCATCCCTGACCGCGCCCGGTCCCCATGCGCCCAACAGCAGTGCAATCTCCTCCACGTGCCCCTCGAACGCATCGACCTCGGAGGCGTAGACATTGAAACCGCCCGCCACCTGTTCGTCGTGAACCAGAGGTAGGGACAGGCTGCTTTGCACGCCCGCGACGGCGGAAGCGCGGGCGAACATCGACCACCGCTCCTCGCTGTCCGATTCGATGTCATTGACGAGAAGGCGCTGCTCCTGTTCGACGGCGTCCAGGCAAGGCCCACCGTCGAGGTACTGCACCGCGTCCAGGGGGAGAGCCTGGACGCTCGACGCGGCCAACGTGAGGGTGATGTCGTCGTCAACCAGGGTCAGGCTCAACCCAACGCACTCAGGGATGATCGTCGCCAAGGCCGAGGCGACCTGCTGCAACTGCTCTCCGACGTCCTCGATGCCGAGCCGTCCCAGTTTCTCGAACGCCTCAACGGTGGCTGGCACCGGCTCCAGCATCGACGCCCCCTTCTCGCTCGCGGTACCACTCGCGGCCATATTCTAAGGATCGGTGCCGCCGCCCGAGTCCACCCGAGAGGCGGTGCTCAGGGTCGCGCTGACAAGCAACGCCTGGCCGTTTGACCTAGGCCGGGCCGGCCAGATACACGGGTCGGACTCGACTAGACCGCTGCGACATGTGGGGCCTCGATGTCGACACCAGCGCAACACCGGGCGCCTGCGGGTGTAGCACTGGAGGTAGTCCCACCTGAGGAGAGCCCAGTGCGTCACGCTCGTGTCCTTGGTGCGAAGTTCGTCGCTCCCGCGGCAACGCCGTCGAACGCCACCGCGGAGCTGGTCGGCTGGAAGTTCATCACGCTGTACGCGCTGGCCTACATCGGCACCATCTTGCTCTTCCTCGCGCCCCTGCTGGTGAGCCTGTCGTTGAAGGTCAACGCGCTCGTGGGTACCGACCGGGCACCCAACAGTCTGTCGCTGGTGGCCGGCGTCGGTGCGTTCCTGGCCATGTTCGCCAACCCGTTCTTCGGCAAGCTCAGCGACCGCACCACCTCACCCTTGGGGATGCGGCGACCCTGGATGGTGATCGGCGTGCTGGGCGGGTCGCTCGGCATTCTCGTGGTCGCGCTCGCGCCGAACATCGGAGTCGTGCTGCTCGGTTGGTGCATTGCTCAGGTGTTCTTCAATGCGCTGCTCGCGGCGCTCGTGGCAGTGCTGCCCGACCAGGTCCCGGTCTCCCAGCGTGGCCGGGTCGCCGGCGTGTTGGGCATCTGCCTGCCCATCGCGTCAGTCAGCGGCACCTACGTCGTACAACTGTTCACCGGCAACACCCTCGCGATGTTCCTTGCCCCGTGCGCCATCGGCGGGTTCTTCATCGTGGTCTTCGCCGCCGCGCTGAACGACCGTCGTCTGGACGCGGCCGAGAGGCCTGCCTGGTCGGTGCGGGAGTTCGCGCGCTCGTTCTACGTCAACCCGCGCAAGAGTCCCGATTTCGCGTGGGCGTTCGTCAGCCGCTTCATGTTCGTCCTGGCCTACGCCTTCCTGACCACCTATCAGGCCTACTACCTGCTGGAGAAGCTCGGCAGCGCCGAGGACGAGGTCCCGCGACAGTTGTTCCTCGCCACGTTGGCCATGTCGAGCGTGGTCGTGGTCGCCTCACTGCTCGGTGGTTTGCTCTCGGACGTAACCGGGCGGCGCAAGGTGTTCGTGTGTGCTGCGTCGTGCGTGTTCGGTCTCGCCATGTTCCTGATCGCGCTGGCCGACAGCTTCAACGGCTTCGTGGTCGGAATGGCCGTGGGCGGGCTCGGGTTCGGCCTGTACACCGCCGTTGACCTCGCGCTGGTGACCGACGTCCTGCCTGACCCCGGCAGCGCCGCGAAGGACCTGGGGGTGATGAACATTGCCGGTGCGCTGCCGTCCTCGGTCGCACCGGCGGTCGCGCCGGCCATCCTGGCCGTGGGCGACGGCAGCTACAGCGTCCTGTACGCGGTAGCAGGCGCCTGCGCCGTGCTGGGGGCCGGCGCGATCCTCCGTGTCAAGCGGGTCCGCTGATCGTGCTCGCTGTCAGCGGAGTTCATCGCCACCGGTCTCCCGGGGGCCTGGACGTAGGTACGGCACAAGCAGGCAGCCGACACGCATCCGGTGCAAACGCGTCCGGAACGGTTCGGCGCGCGAGGTGGGAGCGGGCATCGCGGTGGTGTGGACGGCGTTGTCGGTGGTGGCGTGG
>Ga0207691_10004159_pt1 | contig 14058 bp, 12 predicted proteins | sample KBSM13metaG_FD_184327 | JGI IMG/M metagenome (GOLD analysis project Ga0207691, IMG submission 184327) | Miscanthus rhizosphere microbial communities from Kellogg Biological Station, Michigan, USA - KBS M1-3 metaG (SPAdes) (version 2) | ecosystem: Host-associated > Plants > Roots > Rhizosphere >... | reverse complement strand
ACAGGTAGCGATAGGCGAGCGGGTCGTAGCCGCGTTCGATCAGCGTCTGGATACGCAAAAAGCCACCCGCCGACTTCGCCATCTTGGCATCGTTGGTGAGCAGGAAATAGCCGTGCATCCAGAAGTTCGCGAGCCGGGTACCGCTCCTTGCCTCGGTCTGCGCGATCTCGTTCGTGTGATGGACCGGGATGTGGTCCTCGCCGCCGCAGTGAATGTCGAAGTAGTCGCCGAGATACTTCTGCGCCATCGCCGAGCATTCGATGTGCCAGCCCGGAAAGCCCTTGCCCCACGGGCTCTCCCATTCCATCTGCCGGGATTCGTTCGCCGGCGAGAACTTCCACAGGGCGAAATCGGTGGGATTGCGCTTCTCGCCGAGATCGATTCGGCGGCCGGCGTCGAGACCCTTGACGTCGAGGCGCGCCAGGTGACCGTAGCCGGGCTGGCGGCTGGTGTCGAAATAGATGCCGTCGGACGTGCGATAGGTGTAGCCGTTGCGCTCGATGTCGGCGATGAAATCGATCTGCTCGCGGATGTGGTCGGTGGCGCGGCAGAGGGTCGACGGTTCCTCGATGTTGAGGCGGCGCATATCGTCGAGGAACGCATCGGTATACATCCGGGCGATCTCCCACGCCGTCTTGCCGGTGCGGCGCGAGCCCTTCTCCATCTTGTCCTCGCCGGTGTCGGCATCCGAAGTGAGATGGCCGACGTCGGTGATGTTCATCACGTGCCGCACGCGGTAGCCGTTCCATTCGAGCACGCGCTTCAGAAGATCCTCGAACAGGAACGTCCGGTAGTTGCCGATGTGCTGATAGTCGTAGACCGTCGGGCCGCAGGTGTACAGGCCGACGGCGCCGCCTTTCTCGAGCGGCTCGAAGGGGCGCAGCGTGCGGGTGAAGTTGTCGTAGAGCTTCAGCGGGTTCGACATGCCGGGAGGATCGTAACGAATCGCGTGCGGCGCAGCAAGGCAGGAAGTCAAAGTGACCTCGCCATCACGAAGTCGTCCATCACGAATCCTTCGCCAATGTCGACTACGACGGACTCGCGGATCGCGAAGCCATGCTTTTCGTATGCCCGCACCGCCTTCGCGTTGCGCTTGTTGACGTTGAGGATCAGCGTCGTCGCGGCCGCGGCCCGCGCCTTGTCCGCCACGTGCTCCATCAGGCGCCCGCCGATGCCCTGCCGCTGAAGCGACTGCGCGACGTAGAGCTTCTCGAGCTTGGCTTCCCTCGAGGCGTCGAGCATGTACCACGCGGCGAACGCGGCGAGAGTGTCGCCGGCGAAAGCAAGCTCGAGCCCGCGATCGGGCTGGCCGACGAAGCCCTTGAGCACGTCGGCCGCATAGCCGCGTGCAAGCATGTAGTCGATCTGGGCGGGCGTCACGATTCCGGGGTAATGCGCGCGCCAGATCGCATCGGCCAATTGCTGCACGGCGACGATGTCGTCATCGTGAGCGGGACGTATCCGGATCGCGGGCGGCGGCATCGGCGGGGGCGAGGCGGCTTGGAATCGAACGGCGTGGAGGCTACCACGAAGAACCAGAGGGCGAAGGGCGACACGTGCGCGGCCAATCAGGACGATCGTCGGCCGCGGTAGAATCCGAGTGCTTCTCTCGCTCGACATTGCCTGCAACGCCTCGGGCAATCTGCGTAAACGCGAGCACGAGGACCCGTCCATTTCGATGCCCGCCCCTTCCCGGCCGTTTCCGCCAACCCTCTTGTCAGCGTCCGCGTCCCCTTCCGTTGCACGCTCCGATGGCGCTACCTGGGCGCCATCCGTGCCGGTGCTATGGGCGCTCGTCGCCGCAGTCGCGCTGCTGTGGTTCGTCACGCTCGACGCTCGCCTCCTCACCCACCCGGACGAGGGGCGTTACGCAGAGATCGCGCGTGAGATGGCGGCGACGGGCGACTGGGTGACGCCGCGCCTGAACGACCTCAAGTACTTCGAAAAGCCGCCGATCCAATACTGGTTGACTGCCGCCGCCTTCAGGACCTTCGGCGTGCACGAATGGGCGGCACGACTGTGGCCGGCGCTCGCGGGATTCCTCGCCGTGCTGGCGATCGCCGGTGCAGGGTACGCACTGGGCGGCATTGCACTCGGCGCGTGTGCCGGACTCGTGCTCGCGGCCACCTTCTGGCAGGTCGCTATTGCGCAGATCGTCACGCTGGACTCGGGACTGTCGTTCTTTCTGGCACTCGGCTTCAGCGCCGCCGTGATCGCGCAGCGGGAGGCAACGAGCGAGAGCCAGCGCCGGCTTTGGATGTGGCTCGCCTCGGCGGCGCTCGCGGGAGCCACACTGTCGAAAGGATTGATCGGCATCGTGCTGCCCGGCGGCGCGCTCGTCGTCTACACCGCGCTCACGCGCGATTTCGCCGTGTGGCGACGGTTGCACCTCATCTCGTGCCTCGCTCTCTATCTCGCGCTCACGGCACCCTGGTTCGTCGCCGTCTCCCGCAAGAACGACGAGTTCTTCCAGTTCTTTTTCGTGCACGAGCACTTCCGGCGCTTCCTTCATGGCGGGGACGAGCGCCCGGGCCCCTGGTACTACTTCGTGCCGTATTTTCTCGTGGGCGTGTTGCCTTGGCTGTCGATCGTCGTCTTCGGCGCCCGGCGCGCGTGGCGCGACGGCGCCCCGAACGCGCTCGGCTTCTCGTGGCAGCGATTCGCCCTCTCGTGGGCGATGTTCGTCTTCGTCTTCTTCAGCGCCTCGGGGTCGAAGCTGCCGTCGTACATCCTGCCGATGTTCCCGCCGCTCGCGCTCGTCATCGCTTGGCTCCTCCTGCGCATCGAGACGCGGACCCTGGTGCGTCTCAGTTGGCCTGTGCTGGCGGCGGGAATCGTGCTGGCGTTGACGGTCTTCGCCGCGTGGAATCACTTCGTGACCCAATTCGCCGACGACCGGGTGCCCGTGCTCCTTGCGTTCGGCCCCTGGGTTAAGGCCGCCATCGCAGTCGGCGTGGCGGGCGGCATCGGCTTGCTCGTCGCATTGCGCATCGCGCCGTCGTCGCCGAAGGCGCGCTTCGCCGGCATCGCGGTGCAGTCGCTCGCCGCATTGGCCGCGCTGCAGATCGCGGTCGCGGGATTCGACACGCTGAGCCCGATTCGCTCGGGTTACGGTATCCTCCGGGCAGCCCAACAAGCGGAGGCGTTCGCCATCGACGCGCCCTTCTACCAGATCGGAATGTACGATCAGACGGTGCCGTTCTACCTGGGCCGCGCGACGCGCCTCGTCGACTACCGTAACGAGCTCGGGCTCGGCATCGACGCCGAGCCGCAGAAGCAGGTGCCGACGCTCGAGGCGTGGTTTCCCGAATGGCAGTCGCTTGCGCGAGGCTATGCGCTGATGAGCCCGGAAGTGCACGCGCTGCTGGCGGGGCACGGCGTTCCGCTGCGAGTGCTCGCGCGCGATGACCGCCGCGTGCTGGTGAGCCGCCGATGACGTACGCGGCGATGACGTTCCTGATGGCCGGCGTGCTGCTCAATGCCGGTGCCCAGCTCCTGCTCAAGGCCGGCACGAACGTGCTGGGCGTGCTCACCCTCTCCCGCGACACGTGGCCCGACACGCTGTTGCGCATGGCGACGCAGCCTTACTTCGCGCTGGGCATCGCCTGCTATGCGCTGTCGGTGTTCGTGTGGATCCTCGGCCTGTCGCGCGTTCCGGTGTCGGTCGCGTATCCGCTCCTGTCGGTCGGTTACGTCGTCAATGCCGTCGCCGCGCACTTCCTGTTCGGCGAAGCGGTCACCTTGACGCGCTGGCTCGGCATCGGCTTCATCGTGATCGGCGTCACGTTGGTCGCGCGAAGCTAGGGCCGACGCAAGCTGTCGTCCGCGATGAGCGCGCCGCCCTACCTCAAGTTCGCCGGACCCGTCCTCGACGAGGCGACGATCGCGGGCGTCGCCGACGTGCTGCGCTCCGGGTGGATCACGAGCGGGCCGTGGGTGCAGACCTTCGAGCGCGCGCTGTCGGACTTCTGCGGCGGCAGGCCGGTCAAGGCAATGACTTCGGCAACCGCCGCGGTCGAAGTGGCGCTCCAGCTTGCAGGCATCGGCGCGGGCGACGAGGTGATCACGCCGGCGCAGAGCTTCTTCACGACGCTCAACATGATCGTCAAGGTGGGCGCCAAGCCTGTCTTCGTCGACTGCGACCTCGTCACCCGCAACGTCGATCTCGCGGCGGTCGAAGCGGCCATCACGCCGCGCACGAAAGCCATCGTGCCCACGCACTGGCCCGGGTCGCTCGTCGACCTGGGCGCGCTCTACCTCCTCGCCCGGCGCCGCGGTCTCCGCGTGATCGAGGACGCCGCGCTGGTCATCGGCTCGCAGTGGCAGGGAGCGAACGTCGGCGCCATGGGCGACCTCGTCGCGTTCAGCTTCCATCCGAACAAGAACATGACGACGATCGAGGGTGGCGCGCTCGTGGTCAACGACGACGCCGAGGCACGGCGCGTCGACGCGTTGCGCTTCCACGGCATCACCTACCGCGACGACCGCACGCGGGACGTCGCGTTTCCAGGAGGCAAGTTCAATCTCCCCGACGTCAACGCGCGCATCGGCGTCGCGCAGCTCGCGCAGCTGCCGGCGTTCCTCGCGACGCGGCGAGCGCTTGCGTTGCGATACTTCGAGCGCTTCGCAACGCATCCGCCGTGCGTGCTGCCGCCGCCGCCCCGTGACGGCGACGGCCAGACGTGGAACATGTTCTCGGTGCTGTTGCCGCTGCCGGGGATGGCGAGCTCCCGCCAAGAGTTCCGGGCGGCGCTCGACGCGGAAGGCATCGGCACCGGTGTATCGTACGAGGCGCTGCACTTGAGCACGCTCGGCCGCGGGTACGGGTACAAGGACGGCGACTTTCCGGTGACCGAGCGGATCGCCCGCGAGACGGTGACGCTGCCGTTGCACGCGGCGATGACGGTTGCGGACGTGGATCGCGTTTGCGCAGCGGCGGCGGCGGCCATCGCCCCCCCGCGAGCGTGACGGGAATCAACGCGACTCGAGGAGCACGGATGGCGACGCCGAACCTGTCGGTCGTGATCCCCGTCTACAACGAGGAGGCGAGCCTGCCGACGCTCTTCGCGCGCCTCTATCCCGCGCTCGACGCGCTCGGCACCACCTACGAGGTGATCTTCGTCAACGACGGCAGCCGCGATCGCTCGGCGGCGCTCCTGCGCGAGCAATGGGAGCGGCGTCCCGACACGACGCGCGTCGTGCTGTTCAACGCCAACTACGGCCAGCATCCCGCGGTCGTCGCCGGCTTCGAGCATTGCCGCGGCGAGCGCGTGGTCACGATGGACGCCGATCTGCAGAATCCCCCCGAGGAGATCGCGAAGCTGCTCGCGGCAATGGACGCGGGACACGACTACGTCGGCGGCGTGCGACGCCGCCGAGAGGATTCGTGGTTCCGCCGGCTCGCGTCCCGCGCGATGAACCGGGTGCGCGAGCGCATCACGCGCATCCACATGACGGACCAGGGATGCATGCTGCGCGCGTACAGCCGCGAAATCGTCGCCGCCGTCGCCGCGAGCCGCGAGGTGAGCACGTTCATCCCGGCGCTCGCCTATACGTTCGCCAGCAACCCGACCGAAGTCGACGTCGAGCATGCGGAACGCGCGGCCGGGAAATCGCACTATCCGCTGTACAAGCTGATCCGCCTCAACTTCGACCTCATCACCGGCTTCTCGCTGGTGCCGCTGCAGCTCTTTTCGATGTTCGGGATGCTGGTGTCTGCGCTGGCGCTCGCCACCTACGTGGTCGTCATCGTCTATCGGCTGTACCACGCGGCCTGGGAGGACGCGGCCTCGGTGTTCTGGGATCGCGACATCCTCGCCTTCTTCCTGGTCGGGATGATGCTGTTCGGGCTGGGCCTCATCGGCGAGTATGTCGGGCGCATCTATCACCAGGTTCGCGCGCGGCCGCGCTACATGATTCGCGCCGTGCTCGAGCGAGACGCGAAAGAGGCGGTCGAGCGCGAGGCGAAAGAGACGGTCGAGCGCGCGAGCTCCGCGGACCGCCGATGACCCGCGCGGTCGTCTTCGCGTACCACGGCGTCGGGGTGCGCTGCCTGCGGGTGCTCCTGGCGCACGGCGTCGACGTGCCGCTCGTCCTGACGCACGAGGACGATCCGAAGGAGCGCGTCTGGTTCGCTTCGGTGGGCAATACCGCCCGCGAATGCGGAATCGCGACGCTGGTGCCGGGCGATCCGAACGCAGCGGACGTGGTCGCCCGCGTCAGCGCGCTCGCGCCCGATTTCCTGTTCTCGTTCTATTACCGGGCGATGCTCAAGGCACCGATGCTGGCGACGGCGCGGCGCGGGGCGCTCAACATGCACGGGTCGCTCTTGCCGCGATATCGGGGACGAGCGCCGGTGAACTGGGCAGTGCTTCACGGCGAGCGCGAAACCGGGGCGACGCTCCACTACATGACCGAGAGACCCGACGCCGGCGACATCGTCGCGCAATCCGCGGTCCCCATCCTTCCGGACGACACTGCGTCCGAAGTGCTCGACAAGGTGACCGTCGCCGCGGAGTTGGCACTTCACGGCGTGCTGCCCGCGCTCATTGCCGGCACCGCGCCACGCGTGCCGCAGGACCTCACCAAGGGACGTCAATTCGGCGGGCGGCGGCCGGAGGACGGCACGATCGACTGGAAGCGCGATGCGCAGTCGATTCACGATCTCGTGCGCGCGGTGGCGCCGCCCTATCCCGGTGCGTTCACAACGGTGGCCGGCGTGGCGGCGCGCGTCCTGCGCACGCGTGTGCACGATGCGGCAACGCCGCCCACATCCGAGCCGGCGATCGAAGTCCGCGACGGCCGGCTCCTCGCCCGGTGCGGAGGCGGAGGAACGCTGGCGGTGCTTCAGCTGGAGCTTGCCGGAATCCCCTGCGACGCCGCGTCGTTCGTCGCGCGCTTCGGCAATGCGCCGGTGCTGCTGCCCTGATGCCAAGGCGTGCCCTCGCGGGCACGTATAATTCCACCTTCCCGGGGCGCGCCCTCTTGGCGTTGGAAACCGACGCCGCGGCGTCCGCCGCTTTCGGCCAACTCTCCCGGACATGGCATGCGCAAAATCCTGATCCTCGGCGTCAACGGCTTCATCGGCCACCACCTGTCGCGACGCCTGCTGGAGGACGTCCCCGACGCGGAGATCTACGGGATGGACATGCAGTCCGACCGGGTGACCGAGCTCCTGCCCGACAAGCGCTTCCACTTCTTCGAAGGCGACATCACCATCAACCGGGAGTGGATCGAGTACCACATCAAGAAGTGCGACACGGTGCTGCCGCTCGTCGCCATCGCCACGCCGGCCACCTACGTGAAGGAGCCGCTGCGCGTGTTCGAGCTCGACTTCGAGGCGAACCTGCCGATCGTGCGCGCCTGCGTCCGTTACCGCAAACGGATCATCTTCCCGTCGACGTCCGAGGTCTATGGCATGTGCGCCGACGACGAATTCGATCCGGCGACCTCGCCGCTCGTGATGGGGCCGATCGACAAGCCACGGTGGATCTACGCGTGCGCGAAGCAGCTCATGGATCGCGTGATCCACGCCTATGGCATGCAGGAAGGCCTCGACTACACGCTGTTCCGGCCGTTCAACTGGATCGGCGCAGGGCTCGACTCGATCAACACGGCGAAGGAAGGCAGCTCTCGCGTCATCACCCAGTTCCTCGGCCACATCGTCCGCGGCGAGCCGATCAAGCTGGTCGACGGCGGAACGCAGAAGCGCACGTTCACGTACATCGACGACGGCATCGCCGCGCTGATGACGATCATCGCCAATCCTCAGGGGATCGCCACCGGGAAGATCTACAACATCGGAAACCCGGCCAACAACTACTCGGTGCGCGACGTCGCGACGATGATGCTCGATCTGGCGCGCGCGCTTCCCGAGTACCGCGACCTCGCGACGGAGGTCAGGATCGTCGAGACGACGGCGGACGAGTACTACGGCAAGGGCTACCAGGACGTGCAGAACCGCGTGCCCAAGATCGACAACACGCGGGCCGACCTCGACTGGCAGCCGCGCGTGGCGATGGACGAAGCGCTGAAGCGAATCTTCGACGCCTATCGCGGGCAAGTGGCCGAAGCGCGGCGGCTGGTGGACTAGGTCGCACCGCGCAAGCCCGGCAATGCTTCTCGCCCTCAAGATCGACGTCGACACGTTGCGCGGCACGCGCGAGGGCGTGCCCAACCTCGTGCCGCTGCTCAAGAAGCACGGCGCCGACGCCACGTTCCTGTTCTCGCTCGGGCCCGATCACACCGGGCGCGCGATCAGGCGCGTGTTCCGGCCGGGCTTCTTCGGCAAGGTGCGCCGCACGTCCGTCGTGCGGCACTACGGCCTGAAGACGCTGCTCTACGGCACCGTGCTGCCCGGTCCCGACATCGGACGGCGCGCCCGCGACGTGATGCTCGACACGCGCGACGCCGGGTTCGAGACGGGAATCCATACGTGGGATCACATCCGCTGGCAGGACGGCGTCGCAGGCGCGGATGCCGCGTGGACGCGCGCCGAGATGCAGCGGGCGTGCGACCGCTACACCGACATCTTCGGGACTCCTCCCCTCGCCCACGGCGCCGCCGGCTGGCAGATGAACGTGCACGCGCTTCGCCTCACTCAGCGGCTGGGATTCGAATATTGCTCCGACGGGCGCGGGACGCATCCGCATCTGCCGGTGTGGAACGGCGAGCTCATCCGCTGCCCGCAACTGCCGACCACGTTGCCGACGCTCGACGAGCTCATCGGGCGCGACGGTATCACCGAAACCAACGTCGCCGCGCATCTTCTCGAGCGAACGAAGCGGCCCGCGGCCGCGCATGTCTACACACTGCACGCCGAGCTCGAAGGCATGCGTCTCGCGCCGGTCTTCGCGCAGTTGCTCGCAGGCTGGAAGGCGCAGGGCTGGCGGCTCGTGTCCATGCGGACCTTGCTCAATACGCTGCAACCGCTTGCGCTGCCGCGATGCGTGGTCGGTCCTGGCGCCGTCGACGGCCGCTCCGGCACAGTGCTCGTGCAGCGCGAGGAGTTCCTGGCCGACGTCGATCCCAGACCTTCCAGTGTTCCGGCGCGCGCGAAGTCTGCATCAGGCGAGTCGCTGACGATCGCTCGTGGATAAGGCGCCGCTCCCCTCGAACCGCTCGTTCGGCACGCTGTTCGTCGTCGTCTTCGCGCTCATCGGCGCCTACGGATGGTGGCGCGGCGGCGCGACGTACCCGTGGGCGTTCGCGCTGTCGGCGCTCACGCTGCTCCTGACGCTCGCGAAGCCGGACTGGCTCGCGCCGGCGAATCGCGCATGGATGAAGCTTGCGGAGATCCTCCATCGCATCGTCAGCCCGGTGGCGCTCGGCATCGTGTTCTTCGGCGTGCTGACGCCGATGGGATTCGCGATGCGCCTCTTCGGCCGCGACGCGATGCAGCGCCGGTTCGATCCGTCGGCCCGGACCTACTGGATCGAGCGCGATCCGCCCGGGCCCGATCCGTCCGGGCTGCCGAATCAGTTCTGACCGGAACCGCGCAGCCCTTTCATGCGCATTCTCGGCCTGTCCGCCTACTACCACGATGCGGCGGCGGCGCTCGTCGTCGACGGCCGCATCGAGCACGCCGCGCAGGAAGAGCGCTTCACCCGGAAGAAGCACGATTCGGCGTTTCCGCACGGCGCCGTCCGATCGTGCCTCGAGGCCAGCGGGATCCGGCCCGCCGACATCGACGTCGTCGCCTTTTACGACAAGCCATTCCTCAAGTTCGAACGGCTCCTCGAAACGTATCTCGCCTTTGCGCCGCGAGGCTTCGCCTCGTTCCGGCGGGCGTTGCCGCTGTGGCTCAAGGAGAAGCTCTTTCAGAAGAGCCTCCTCGTCAAGGAATTGAAGACCGTGGCGCCCGCCGTGGACTGGGAGTCGAAGCTCCTCTTCTCCGAGCATCACTTGAGCCATGCGGCGAGCGCATTCTTTCCTTCACCGTTCGAGCGTGCCGCCGTGCTGACGATGGACGGCGTCGGCGAATGGACGACCACGTCGCTCGCGCTTGGCAACGGCAACGGCCTCGAAGTCATCCGCGAAATCCACTTTCCCCACTCGCTCGGGCTTCTCTATTCCGCGTTCACCTACTACACGGGATTCAAGGTCAACTCGGGCGAGTACAAGGTGATGGGGCTCGCTCCCTATGGGGACCCCAGGTACGCCGATCTCATCAGGCAGAAGCTCGTTGACATCAAGCAGGACGGCAGCTTCCGCCTCGATCTCGATTATTTCGACTACTGCACCGGCCTCACGATGACCAATGCGCGCTTCGATGCGCTCTTCGGAGGGCCGCCGCGGCGGCCGGAGGCTCCCCTCACGCAACGCGAGATGGATCTCGCGGCGTCGGTGCAGGCGGTGACCGAGGAGATCGTGCTGAAGCTCGCGCGTGCCATTGGCCGCGAGACCGGCGAGCGCAACCTCTGCCTCGCGGGGGGCGTCGCGCTCAACTGTGTCGCCAACGGCAAGCTGCAACGGCAGGGGTGGTTCGACGCGCTGTGGCTGCAGCCGGCCGCCGGCGATGCCGGCGGCGCCATCGGCGCTGCCCTGGTCGCGGCGCATCTCTACAAGCAGGAACCTCGGGCAGCGCATGCGACCGGGGACGGCATGCAGGGATCGTATCTCGGGCCCGCCTATTCGCAGGACGAGATCGAGCGGCGGCTGAAAGCGGTCGGCGCCGTCTTCGAATCCGTCGACGATGCCGCGCTCATCGATCGGGCGGCGCACGCGCTCGCCGACGGCAAGGCACTGGGCTGGCATCAGGGCCGGATGGAGTTCGGACCACGGGCATTGGGTTGCCGCTCGATCCTCGGCGACGCGCGCTCCCCGACGATGCAAAAGCTCCTGAACCTGAAGGTCAAGTACCGGGAGTCGTTCCGGCCTTTCGCGCCGTCGGTGCTGCGGGAGGATGCAAGAGACTGGTTCGACCTCGACACCGACAGTCCCTACATGCAGCTCGTCGCCGACGTGTCGGCGAAGCACCGCATTGCGATGACTCGCGAGCAGCAGTCGCTCTTCGGCATCGATCGCCTCAACGTGCCGCGATCGTCGATCCCTGCCGTCACGCACGTCGATTACTCGGCGCGCGTGCAGACCGTCCATCGCGAGACCAACCCGCGCTATCACGCGCTCCTGGAGCGGTTCAAGGTGTTGACCGGATGCCCGGTAGTCGTCAACACGAGCTTCAACGTGCGCGGCGAGCCCATCGCCTGCACGCCGGAGGATGCTTTCCGTTGCTTCATGGGCACCGACATCGACGTGCTGGCCGTAGGCAACTGCCTCCTGCGCAAGGAAGATCAGGATCCGTCCCTCGCCACGCGTTACGAGCGCACGTTCGAGCCCGACTGATCGTTCGAAGCCGCAATCCCTTACCCGCGTTTGCCCCGTCCGTTAAGAAAGGAAATCACCGATGCCAGGCACCAAAGTCCCCGACTTTTCGATTCCCGCGACCGGAGAGGCGACGTTCCGCCTGTCCGATCACCTTGGCCACCCCGTGGTCCTCTACTTCTACCCGAAGGACAACACGCCGGGCTGCACGACCGAAGGCGCCGACTTCCGCGACCTCCACAAGCAATTCGCGAAGCTCGGGGCGGTGGTCGCCGGCGTGTCGCGGGACTCGATCAAGTCGCACGAAGGCTTCAAGGAAAAAATGGCGTTCCCGTTCCCGCTCCTCTCGGATGCCGACGAAAAGCTCTGCACGCAGTTCGACGTCATCAAGATGAAAAACATGTACGGCAAGAAGGTCCGCGGCATCGAGCGATCGACGTTCCTCGTCGGAGCCGACGGAAAGCTCGTCCGGGAATGGCGCAAGGTGAAGGTCGACGGCCACGCCGCGGAAGTCCTGGCGGCGGTGAAGGAGCTAGCAGCCTGATGGCAGGGCTGCGCCATTTTGACCACAACTGCTGCCCGTCGCCCGCCCTATCGGGCCCCAGACCTTGTGTTCACGAAGGGCGGGCGCTAGGATCGTCCGGAGTGTCCCTTCCTTCAGATCCGCCACCGCAACCGACGCCGCCAAGGAGGCTCATGGTCGAGCGCAAGATCCGTCCCGCGCCCTTAACCCTCGTCACCCGCAGGTCCGCCAAATCCTCGGCCAAGCAAGGCCCGGCCGCCCGCCTCGTTCCCGCCAGCAAGCTCTTCGTCCTCGACACCAACGTCCTGATGCACGACCCCACGAGCCTTTTCCGGTTCGAAGAGCACGACATCTACCTGCCGATCCTCACGCTCGAGGAGCTCGACAACAACAAGAAGGGGGTCACCGAAGTCGCGCGGAACGCACGGCAGGTCTCGCGCTTCCTGGACGAGCTCGTCACGGGGACGGCTGACGGAATCGTCGAAGGCATCCCGCTCACCGAGAAGTCGGGGGGCGCCGCGACCGGCAGGTTGTACCTGCAGACCGAGGTGATCACGACCGTGCTGCCCGCGTCGCTCGCCAACGGCAAGGCCGACAACCAGATTCTCGCCGTCGTCATGCACCTGCAGCATCTGCACACCAAGCGCAGCGTCATCCTGGTGTCGAAAGACATCAACATGCGGATCAAGGCGCGTGCGCTCGGCATCGCCGCCGAGGATTACTTCAACGACAAGGTGCTCGAGGACACCGAGCTCCTCTACAGCGGAATGCGCGAGCTGCCGGCGGATTTCTGGGACCGGCACGGCAAGGGCATGGAGTCGTGGCAGCAGGGAGGCCACACCTACTACCGGATCACGGGGCCGCTCGTGTCGTCGCTGCTCGTCAACGAGTTTCTCTACCAGGAGAAACCCGGCGAGCAGCCGCTCTACGTGCTGGTCAAGGAGATCACGGGCCGCACGGCGGTGTTGCAGACCCTCAAGGACTACACGCACCAGAAGAACAACGTCTGGGGGATCACGGCGCGCAACCGGGAACAGAATTTCGCGCTCAACCTGCTCATGAACCCGGACGTCGACTTCATCTCGCTTCCCGGCCAGGCGGGCACCGGCAAGACGCTCCTGACGCTCGCCGCGGGGCTCATGCTGACGCTCGAGTTCAAGGTGTACTCCGAGATCATCATGACGCGGGTCACGGTGCCGGTCGGCGAGGACATCGGCTTCCTGCCGGGCACCGAGGAGGAAAAGATGAATCCGTGGATGGGCGCGCTCGAGGACAATCTCGACGTGCTCAACAAGACCGACGACGACGCCGGCGAATGGGGCCGGGCGGCGACGCGCGACTTGATCCGCTCGCGCATCAAGGTCAAGAGCCTCAACTTCATGCGCGGGCGCACGTTCATCAACAAGTTCCTGATCATCGACGAGGCGCAGAACCTCACGCCGAAGCAGATGAAGACGATGGTCACGCGCGCCGGGCCGGGCACCAAGGTCGTGTGCCTCGGCAACATCGCGCAGATCGACACGCCGTACCTGACGGAGGGAAGCTCGGGCATCACCTACGTCGTCGACCGCTTCAAGGGCTGGACGCACTCGGGTCACGTGACATTGCAGCGAGGCGAGCGCTCGCGGCTCGCCGATCACGCGGCGGAGATTCTCTAGGTCGCGCGATCAGTAGCTGCCGGGGCCGGCGGCGTTCTCGAACCGCGTGTGCTCGCCGAGGAACGTGAGCCGCACGGTGCCAATCGGGCCGTTGCGCTGCTTGCCGATGATGATCTCCGCGACGCCCTTGTCCTGCGTGTCGGGGTTGTACACCTCGTCGCGATAGATGAAGAGAATCACGTCGGCGTCCTGCTCGATCGCGCCCGATTCGCGCAGATCGGACATCACCGGGCGCTTGTTCGGCCGCTGCTCCAGCGAGCGGTTCAACTGCGACAGCGCGACCACCGGAACCTTGAGCTCCTTCGCGAGCGACTTCATCGCGCGGGAGATCTCGGAGATCTCGGTCGCGCGATTCTCGCCCTGCGTGGACGCCTGCATCAGCTGCAGGTAGTCGACGACGACGAGCCCGAGCTTGCCATAGGTCTTCGCGAGCCGGCGGGCACGCGAGCGAACCTCGATCGCGTTCAACGCAGGCGTTTCGTCGATGAGGATCGGCGCATCGTTGAGACGGCCCAGCGCGGCCGAGAGCTTGTCCCAGTCCTCCTGCACGAGCCG
>Ga0207691_10004157_pt1 | contig 14064 bp, 8 predicted proteins | sample KBSM13metaG_FD_184327 | JGI IMG/M metagenome (GOLD analysis project Ga0207691, IMG submission 184327) | Miscanthus rhizosphere microbial communities from Kellogg Biological Station, Michigan, USA - KBS M1-3 metaG (SPAdes) (version 2) | ecosystem: Host-associated > Plants > Roots > Rhizosphere >... | reverse complement strand
GGTTACGGGAACGGCTGACCAGGCTGCCGTCACGCCGCAGCTCATCGGGAATCCCGATCTCAAGCCCGAGCGCGGCACGGAGTTCGAGGTCGGCTTCGACGCCACCATGTTCAACCGCCTGAGCCTCGAGTTCACGTACTTCGACAAGACGACGAAGGACGCGATCCTCCTGCGACCGGTGGCGCCGTCGTTAGGCTTTCCCGGCAGCCAGTACGTCAACATCGGGGAGGTGACAAACCACGGCCTCGAGGCTCGCGCGACGCTTCAGGCGCTCACACGCGACAACTTCGGCTGGGAGGTCACGGGGAACGTCGGCACGACCAAGGACGAAATCACGAACCTTGGCGGCATTCCGTTCATCGCGACCGGTGTGGGGCAGCGACACGTGCAGGGATACCCGATCGGCGGGTACTGGGCGAAGCGCGTCACCAGCGCGACGCTCGACGCTAATGGCCGCGCCCAGAACATTCAGTGCGACGGCGGGCCCGGTGCATCACCCATGCCGTGCGCGTCGGCGCCGTTCGTGTTCCTGGGGACGGTCACGCCGAAAATGACCGGCGCAGTGGCGAACACCTTCACGTTCTGGAAGCAGCTCAGCCTGTACGCGCTCGTCGACTTCAAGAACGGGAACAAGATCCTCAACGCCGACGATTTCAACCGCTGTGCAGCGCTGAGCGTGTGTGAAGTGAACGTGAATCCCACGAAATTCGACCCGACGTGGGTCGCCAACGCGCAGAACGGCTCGTCGCTGGTCATCGCCGATCAGTTCTACCAGAATGCGTCGTTCGCGATGCTTCGCGAGGTCTCGGCGACGTACAGCGTGCCGGACAAGTTCGCGCACTACGCACGGGCGTCGCGGGCCACGTTCACGCTGGCTGGTCGCAACCTCCACCGGTGGACGGGCTACAAGGGCCTCGACCCGGAGAGCCGTTCTCTCAACACCACGTCCACGATCGGGAATACGAACACGAACCCGTTCCAGACCACCTTCTCGCAAGCCGTCACGCCGTCGCTTGCGCAGTTCCTCGCGACCCTCAACCTGACGTTCTGACCATGCGGATTACACAGAAGCGGGGCACGACCCCAGTGGCCAGCCGTTCGCGCGGGTGGCGATTCACACACGCTGCGTATCTTGCGTTGTTCGCCGGTACGCTCGCCGCCTGCGATCAGATCACGAGCCTCGATCAGGAAGCTCCGAGCCGAGTCATCGCGACCGATCTGTATCAGCCGGAGAACGCGCAGCTCCTCGTCACCAGCGCCATCAGTGACTTCGAATGCGCGCTCACGCAGTACATCGTCGCCGCCGGGCTCGTCGGCGATGAGCTGATCGACGCACAGCTTTCGCAGGCGGGTTGGGACTACGACCGCCGCACGGTCGTGCCCTCGCTCGCGGCCTACTCGACTGCCGGGTGCGGGTCCGCTCAGGTCCCCGGCTACTACACCCCACTCGCGATCGCGCGCGCGACGGCGGACAAGATCACCACGGCACTCGAGGGATGGACGGACGCGCAGGTGCCGGGCCGGCAGTCTCTCATCGCCCAGGCGGCAGCGCACGCGGGATACGCCCTCGTACTGCTTGGCGAGTCCAGTTGCTCCGCGGCAATCGACGGCGGACCAGAGCTCACGCCGGTGCAGGTCCTCACCGAGGCGGAATCGCGCTTCACCAAGGCGATCACCGCGGCGCAGGCGGCTAGTAACACGGACATCCTGAACATGGCACGTGTCGGGCGAGCACGCGCCCGCGTCGGTCTCAAGAAGTTTGCCGATGCGAAGACCGACGCGTCACTCGTGCCGGACAGCTACGTGCATAACGCGACCTACTCGGCGGCGAACGCCCGGCGTGAGAACCTCATTCAAACGCAGTTCTTCCGCGGCTTGTTCTCCTCCGTCGATCCGTTCTTCCGTAACCTCACGGTGGGTGGCGTTCCGGATACGCGAGTACCGGTGGTCGACGCGGGTGTGAGCGGCCATGACGGGCAGACGCGCATCTGGCGCACCACGAAGTACCCGTTGATTTCCTCGCCCATTCCGATCGCGAGTGGCGACGAAGCAATCCTGCTGACGGCGGAGGCGGATCTCGAGGCCGGCAACCTCACGGCCGTGGTCGCGGGCATCAACAAGCTCCGCACGAAGTCGTCGCTCCCGCAGTACGCCGGCGGCACGGCCGCGGAGGTGCGCGCGCAGTTGATCGACGAACGGCGCCGCGAGCTGTACCTCGAGGGCCAGCGCTTCAGCGACATCATTCGATTCAATATCCCGCAGTCACCGGCAGCGGGGACGCCGTTCCCGGTCAAGGGCGGCGTCTACGGGAACCAGATCTGCTTCCCGCTCCCGGACGTCGAACGCAACAACAATCCGACGTTAGGCGGCAAAACCAGCTAGCGTACGGATCGTGCAGCAGGCAATCAACGGCCCGGTGATAGACATGTTGCTATCATCGGGCCGTTGGTTGCGCGGATCGTTCCTCGCGCACGAACTGCACATCACGAACTTTACGAGGCGAACGTCCGTTTTGATGTACCGCAGTATGTAGTAACCCACGCAGCAACGTAGCACGGAGTTGTAGCACGCAGCGCACGGCAAGTAGCACAATGCATCAACACGTATCTCACATCGACAGGAGTAACGCATGACAACTGCGCTTGGTCAGCTCATCGGCCACCGACCGCGCATCACAACGTGGTTCGTGATCGGGGCCTGCATTCTCCTCCCTGGTCACAACCTCCGCGCGCAAAACGCGGCGAACGTGCCCAACGACCCGCCGGCGGCGGGACCCACCAACCCATTCGCGCCTCGCGCCGCCGGACGCCGAGCATTCACCGGGACCGTCACGGGACGCGTGACGGACGCGCGCACCTCAGCTCCGGTGTCCGCTGCGGCCATCGAGGTCGAGGGTGCGCGCCTCGCGACGACGACCAGCGATGACGGTCGTTTCCGCCTAACGGCTGTCCCGGCCGGCTCCCGCGTGATCATCGTTCGCCGCCTCGGCTACGCGGCCATGCGGAAGACCGTCACGGTCACCGACGACCAGCAGACCACGGTCGACTTCGCGCTGCAGTCGGCGGCCGTCGCGCTCGACCAGGTCGTCGTCACCGGCACGGCAGGCGGCGAGACGCGCCGGTCCATCGGCAACGCTGTCTCGACGATCAACGCGACCGAGGAGTTGTCGAAGTCCGCCGCACCGAACCTGAGCAGCCTTCTGGCTGCCCGGGCGCCTGGTGTGGTGATCGCTCCAACGACGTCACGTCTCGGCGCCGGTCCCACCATTCAGATCCGAGGGCGCACCAGCCTCTCGCTCGACAACAGTCCACTGCTCTACGTGGACGGCGTTCGCGTGAGCAACGCGACGGCAGTCGGCGCGACGTCCGTCTCCGGCGGCGGCTCGAGCTTCGGCGGGCAGAACTCGAACGTCGGGGGACGCCTCAATGACATCAATCCCGAGGACATCGAGAGTATCGAGGTGATCAAGGGACCGGCCGCGGCAACGATCTATGGAACCGAAGCGGCCAACGGCGTCATCCAGATCATCACCAAGAAGGGAGCGCCCGGCCGGACCGACTTCAACGTCTCGGTCGAGACCGGATCGCTGTATTTCCGCGACGCGGAAGGTCGCATGCCGACCAACTACGTGAAGGACCCTACGTCGGGTGCCATCGTGCCGTGGAACGGCGTTCAGCAGGAAGAGGATCGTGGTACACCGCTCTTCAAGACCGGACAGACGCGCCAGTACACCGCGTCGCTGTCCGGAGGGCGCGATCTGACGCGGTACTACGTCTCGAGCCAGTACGAGAACGACCTCGGCATCGAGCCTAACAATTCGCTCCGCCAGTTCGCCCTGCACACGAACCTCAACGTCGCGCCGACCTCGAAGCTCGATTTCGGGACGAGCCTCAACTACGTCGACCTGTCCGCGCACCTCGGCGCCGACTACGGTGTGTCCTCGATGCTGGGCGCGACCGTCGGACACGGGTTGCTGTTCAAGGCCGCACGCGGGTTCTATCCGAATTTCGCGCCGGAGATTCCGCAGCAGCTCTACGACAATTCGCAGGCGGTGAGCCGCTTCACCGGAAGCGGAACAATCAACCACCGCCCGATCGACTGGTTCAATCAGACTGTCATCGTCGGCGTCGACTTTTCCGGCGATGATAGTCAGGCCCTCGAGCGGTTCGCACCGCCGAACCTCGCCGTGATGCTCCCGCCAAGCTCGGCCGGCGGCCGCGTCCGCCAGACGTTGCGGCGCAATACCATCATCACGGCGACGTACGCCGGCACGGCGCGCGCCCGCATAACGTCGTCCCTCTCCTCCGCGACATCCGTCGGTGGACAGTTCTACCGCACGGACCTCAACACCAGCACGCTCGGCGGGTGGGGCTTCCCCGGACCCAGCATCGAGACAGTGTCGGGCACGGCGAACAAGGAGGATGCGACCCAGACGAAAACACTGAACACGACCGTTGGCGCGTACGCCGAGGAGAAGATCGGGCTGAACGATCGGCTGTTCCTGACAGCGGGTCTCCGCGTGGACAACAACAGTGCGTTCGGCGAAGACTTCAAATGGGTGACGTATCCGAAAGTCGGCCTCGCCTGGGTCGTGAACGAGGAGCCGTTCTGGGGGGTCGACAAGGTGATCAACACCCTGAAGCTGCGCGCAGCGTACGGGGAGTCGGGACGGCAGCCTAACGCGTACGCGGCGTTGCGCACGTTCCTTCCCGTTCCGGGCCCTGCCGGGTCGAACGCGGTCACGCCGAACTCCTACGGGAACCCCGACCTCAAGCCGGAGCGCGGCAAGGAGATCGAGCTTGGCTTCGAGACTGAACTCTTCAATCGGCTCAGCCTCGACTTCACGTACTTCAGCAAGCAGACCGACGACGAGATCCTGAATCAGCCGCTGGCGCCGTCGAGCGGGTTCACCGGCAACCAGTTCGTGAACCTCGGCCGCGTAGATAACCATGGCATCGAGGTGCAGGCGACGCTTCGCGCGCTCACGGCGAAAAAAGTCTCCTGGGACATCGGCGGCAACATCGCGACGAACCAGGACGAGATCAAAGACCTCGGCGGCCTTCCGAGCGTAATCGCGAGCGCGGGGCAGTACAACAAGGTCGGCTACCCGATCGGCGGCATCTTCACGCGCCGCGTCGTCTCGGCGGATCGCGACCCGACCACCGGCCTGGCGACCAACGTGTTGTGCGAGGGCCCAGCTGGCCAGCCAGGCGTGGCGTGCGCGACGGCGCCGTTCGTGTTCATCGGAACGCCGACGCCGAAGATGACGGGAGCGGTCACCAACACGGTGACGATCATGAACAATCTGCGGCTGTATGCGATGGTCGATTTCAAGCGCGGTAACAGGCAGTACAACGCGAACGAGCAGATTCGCTGCCAGGGGCTCATTGGCGCACCGCTCTGTCGCGCGAACTACTACCCTCTCGAGTACTCGCCGATTTACCTCGCCGAAACGGCGGGGACGGCGGCAGCGATCGGCAACGTCGACCAGTTCTTCCAGGACGCGTCGTTCGCGAAGCTCCGCGAGATCTCAGCAACGTTCACGTTCCCGAACAAGTGGTTGTGGGGTGGCGGTTCGCGCGCCTCGCTCACAGTCGCGGGCCGCGAGCTGCACACGTGGACCGACTACAAGGGACCGGATCCCGAAGTGAACGCCAACAACATTGCAACCACCGCCGTGCTCCAGGACCAGGGGCTCGTTCCACCGCTCAGTCGCCTCATCGCGACCTTCAACGTGAGGTTCTGACCGATGCGTACCCTCAAACTCACACTGCCACTCGCCGTCGCGGCCTCGGTCACGCTCGCGGCATGCACGGAGCTCACGACGCTCAAGCAGGAAAATCCGGGGCAGCTCGACGCCTCCACCTTGTATGTCCCGGTGAATGCGCAGCTACTCGTGAACGGCGTCATCGCCGATTTCGAATGCGCGTACTCTCGCTACGTGGTGGGCTCCGCCATCTTCACCGACGAACTGACGAACGCGTTCTCGTCGTCCAACAATTTCGACTACGACCGGCGGACGTTGCCGTCGAACGCGCCTTACGGAACGGCTACGTGCGGCAACAATCAGCAGCCGCCGATCTACTCGACGCTGTCGATCGCGCGATCCGCGGGCGACACGGTCGCCGCGCATCTGGAAACGTGGACCGATGCCGAAGTCCCCAATCGATCGAAGCTGCTGGGCCAGGCGTACGCGTACACGGGCTACAGCATCGTGCTCCTCGGGGAGGGCATGTGCTCCGCGGCGATCAACGTCGGTCCGGAGCTCACACCAGCGCAGCTCTTCGCGGAAGCGAAGACGCGATTCGACAAGGCCATCGCCGCGGCGACCGCGGCGAACGATGCGGTAACGCTCAACTTCGCCACACTCGGTCGCGCGCGGGCGCAGCTCGACCTCGGCAACAAGGCCGCGGCGGGCGTCGACGCCGCGAAGATTGCCCCAGGGTTCGTCGTCAACATCTCGACCGACGCCGGCAACGTCCGGCGCAACAATTTCGCCTTCCTGGCGTTGAACCAGAGCTCCTGGGCCTCGATCGATCCATCGTTCCGTGGCCTGACGATCAATGGTGCGCCCGATCCGCGCGTGGCCGTGACGAACGCGAATCGCAACGGAACGGTGGGCGTAGCCATCTGGACGGCCGACAAGTACCCGTCGCTCGCGGCGACGATGCCGGTCACACGTTATGCGGAAGCGCAGCTCATCGTCGCCGAGTCGAAGCTGGCGGCGAACGACATCCCGGGCGCGGTAGCGGCGATCAACGCCGTGCGTGCGACGCGCGCCGGCGTGCCGGCGTACGACGCGACGGGACAGACGGCGGCACAGGTGCTGACTCAGATTATCGAGGAACGGCGCCGCGAGCTGTTCCTCGAGGGGCATCGGTTGGGCGATCTACGTCGCTACAACCTGCCAATACTCCCGGCAGCAGGTACCCCGTTCCTGTCGGGCGGCACGTACGGCACGCAGACTTGCTTCCCGCTGCCTGACGTGGAGCGCATCAACAACCCGAACATCGGAAACCCGTAGTCGAGGTCATTCCGAGCGAAGCCGCGAAGCGGCGAAGTCGAGGAATCGAGGCTCTGCTGGATAGAGGTCCCTCTACAAAACAGAATCGCGATTCCTCGACTCGCTTCGCTCGCTCGGAATGACAACTCGCTCGGAATGACAACACTCCACGGACACCCTAGTCCAATACGACTGTGCCTCGCTTAATCGTTGCTCCACTCGCCCTCGCGTTCGCGGTTTCGTCTGCCGCCGCGCAGGTCTCGCTGCCGCCGTTTCTGGAAGTGCGCGTGCCGAAGCCGCCAACCGTCGCGACGGCGGAAGGCGGATCGTTCCTCGCGTACGAAGTGCACGTCACGAACTTCATGCCGCAGGCGGTGACGCTCAAGAAAGTCGACGTCATGTCGGCAGCTGGCGATCACCGCGTGCTGTTGTCGCTCAGCGACTCATTACTCGTTCGAGCGGTGACCCGGCCCGGCGCCGCGCCGATGGGCGGGACCGAGCGCCTCAAGCTCGCGGGTGGCACACGCGCCGTCGTGTTCATGTGGGTTCCCGTGGAGACGAGCGGCGCGCCGAAGAGCATCCAGCATCGCCTAACGATCGAGACCGGCACGGGCGATAGCGCGAAGACCCAACAGCTCGACGCTTCGGTCGTGCCGGTGACGGCCGAGGCAGTGGTCATCGGGCCGCCGCTCAGAGGCGGTGTGTGGCTCACGGGCAATGGGCCGGCAGCCGAGTCCGGCCACCGCCGCGCGCTCATTCCGGTGGGTGGCGTGCCGGCGATCGCGCAGCGCTTCGCGATCGACTACGTCATCGTCGGTGACGATAACAAGACGTTCACCGGTGACCAACTCAAGAACGAGAACTACCACGCGGAGGGCGTCGACGCACTCGCCGTCGCGAACGGCGTGGTCGTAGAAGTGAAGGACAGCATTCCGGAGAACATCCCGGGCGTCAACTCGCGCGCGGTCCCGATCACGCTCGAGACGGTGGGCGGGAATCACGTCGTCATCGACATCGGCGGCGGACACTACGCGTTCTACGCGCACGTCAAACCCGGCAGCCTCCGCGTGAAGCTCGGCGATAAGGTCAAGCGCGGGCAGGTCATCGCCCTGGTGGGAAATACCGGGAACTCGACAGAGCCGCACCTGCACTTCCACATCTCCGACGGCGTCTCGCCGTTAGGCAGCGAAGGCCTGCCTTACCGGTTCGAGTCGTTCGAGATCGTCGGACACTGCACGACGTTCAACATGGGGTGTCAGCGTTCGGCGCCGGTGACTCGTAAGGGTGAAGTACCACTCTCGAACGTGTTGTTGCGCTTCCCGTAGCTCCGGTCTGTCATCCCGAGCGATAGCGAGGGATCTTTTGTGAATGTGATTGTGGCCATGCCGGCTACGATTGCTTCACAGGAGATCCCTCCCTTCGTCACTGCGCTCCTCAGGGCAGGCGCTAGCGCTCGGGATGACACACACCCTCGTGTGGCTATTTCAATGACTATTCGATTCGTTCGATCCTCCCTCGCTGTCGTCGGTACTGCACTTCTCTGCTCGACGATTGCCGTCGCACAAGCTCCCGTCGCGACCTACGACGTCGTCATCCGCAACGGCCGCGTGCTCGACGGCGCAGGGAACCCATGGATTCTCGCCGACGTCGGCATCAAGGACGGACGCTTCGCGAAGATCGGCCGCATTGCGGAACGTGGCACGAAGGAGATCGACGCGACCGGCAAGTATGTCTCGCCAGGCTGGATCGACATGATGGACCAGTCCGGTGGCGTGCTGCCACGGAACGGCATGGCCGAGAACAAGCTGCGGCAGGGCGTGACCACGGCGATCGGCGGCGAGGGCGGGTTCCCCGTCGGCGCATCACGGATCCCCGAGTATTTCGCCGGCCTCGAGAAGAACGGCATCAGCATCAACTTCGGGTCCTACTTCAGCGAAACGCAGGCCCGCGGTGCCGTTCTGCAGAACTCGGCCCGCGCACCGAACGCGGCGGAGCTCGACCGGATGCGCGCGATCATGGACACGGCCATGCGCGCGGGCGCCATGGGCATGACAACCGCGCTCATCTACCCGCCGAGCTCCTATGCGACGACGGACGAGCTGGTCGAGATGGCGAAGGTCGCCGCGAAATACGGCGGCGTGTACGCGAGCCACATCCGCGGCGAAGGCCCGGAGGTCGTGCAGTCGGTGGCGGAGCTGATCACGATCGCCGAGAAGGGGGGGCTGCCTGGCGAGGTGTTCCATCTAAAGGTTGCGCACAAGCCGTCGTGGGGCGTGCGGATGGATTCGGTGCGGCAGATTATCGACGCCGCGCGTGCGCGTGGCGTGGACGTCGCGGCCGATCTCTACGTCTACACGGCGGGCGGCACTGGTCTCGAAGCGACGATTCCGAGCTGGGCGTTCGAAGGCGGAAACGACTCGCTCAAGGCACGGCTGGCGAATCCCACGATCCGCGCGCGCCTCAAGAATGAACAAAAGACCGGCTCGCAAGGCTGGTGGAACATCATCGAGGCGGCCGGCGGCTGGGACGGCGTCATCCTCGTCAACGCGCGCAACCCCGCCAACGCGAAGTACGAGCAGAAGTCGCTCACCGAGATCGCTCGGCTCATGAACAAGGAGCCCGCTGACGCCGCGATGGACCTCGTGTCCCAGGGTCAGGGACGCGTCATGGCCATCTACCATATGATGGGCGAGCAGGACATCGAGACGGCGCTCAAGTTCCCGTGGACGAGCATCGGCAGCGACGCGGGCGCCATCATGACGTTAGGCCAGCCGGATCAGACGGGCCTCCCGCATCCGCGCTCGTTCGGCAACGCGACACGCGTGATCGCCGAGTACGTGAAGAAGCGCCACGTGCTGACGCTGGAGGAGGCGGTGCGGAAGATGACGTCGTGGCCGGCGACGCGGATGCGCCTCGCGAATCGAGGCCTCATCAAGGAAGGTCAGTGGGCCGACGTCACGGTCTTCGACCTCGACCAACTGCAGGACCGCGCGACCTACGACGAGCCAATGCTGTTCCCGACGGGCATCGAGTATGTGCTCGTGAATGGCGTGGTGACGATCGATCATGACAAGCACACCGGTGCCAAGGCGGGCAAGGTTCTCTACGGACCCGGCAAGCAATAAGTGGAAGTCAGGCGGTTCTGAACTGCGTCGGCAACCATCTCAGGCCAAGGGCGAACGGATTTACCGGATCTGACGGATTGGTTCCGGGAACGCAAGAGATGCTGTTGCAACAGCATGCAAAGGGTGAACGGCTTCGGGACACTCCGGTGTCCGAGGCCGTTCACCCTTTTTGACAGCTCATGCGCAAGCATCTGTCTCGTACTCGGAGTCAATCCGCAAGATCCCCGGCATCCGTTCGTGTCCTACGTCTGAGATGCTTGCCTCCGCAAAACTACGGAGGCTCGCCTCCGGTTCAATGCGAGTGCCCCGCTCTCTCGACGCGCGCTATCGTAAGCGAGCAGCGTCGTTGCTGTTCGCGACGCGAAGTCACAGCGTGCGGAGAGGGCGAACCGGTGCAGCTCGTCGCCGTCGGAATCAACCACACAAGCTCGTCCGTCAGTCTCCGTGAACGGTTCGCGGTAACGACAGACGCGATTCCCGAGCTGTCCGCGCAGCTGCGCGACCGCGTGGCCGAGGCATTCGTCCTCTCGACCTGCAACCGCGTCGAGCTGTACGCGGTATGCGGCCACGAGTCGTCCGGGGCCGACGTGCTTCGCGACGTTCTCGCGTCGTACGGGAATCTTCCGGTCGCCACCGTTCGGCAGGCGAGCTACGCGTACGGACACGAGTCCGCGGTACGCCACCTCTTCCGCGTCTCGGCCGGGCTCGACTCGATGGTCCTGGGCGAGAACGAGATTCTGGGCCAGGTGCGCAGGGCACTCGGCGCCGCGCGCGAGGCCGGCATGACCGGCCCCATCCTCGACCGACTCGGCGACGCCGCGCTCGCGTGCGGCAAACGCGTGCGCACCCTGACGACGCTCGGGCGGAATGCAGAGTCGATGACCGCTGTTGGCCTTCGGATGTTGGCTCGCGTGCGTGGCGGGCTCGATGGTGCGCACGTCGTCGTGCTTGGGGCAGGTGAGACGGCGAGGCAGGTCGTCGAGCAACTGGCGTGCGTCGATGGCGCGCGTGTGACGGTGGTGAATCGCACGCCGGCCCGTGCCCTCGCGCTGGCCACATCACCTAACGTGACGGCGATCCCCTGGGACGACCTTCCTGCGTCGCTCGCGACCGCCGATGTCGTGATCGGATGCACGGCATCGCCTGCGCCGCTGCTCTATGCGTCCACGCTTTCGCACGCCCGCGAGACGAGCGACCGCGGGTTGGTGTGTCTGGACTTCGGCGTGCCGCGCGACATCGATGCGTCCGTCGCGTCGCTGCCCGGCGTCACGCTGATCGATGTGGACCGTCTTCGCGAGGAGGTCACGGTCCGCGACGCGGAGCGCACCCGCGAGGTCGCTCGTGCCGAAGCGATCGTGGGTGACGAAGTCGAGCGCTACATGGACTGGTGGCGTGCGCGCGGTGTGACGTCGACGGTCGCGCGCCTGCACGCCCGGGCCGATGTGATTCGACGCGCCGAGGTCGAGCGGGCGTTGGCGCGTCTTCCAGGCCTAACGCCGTCCGAGCGTTCCGTGGTCGGCGAGCTGGCGTCGCGCGTGGTCGCGAAGCTCCTGCACGAGCCGACGCTCGCGCTCAAGCGAGATCCCGAAGGCGCGAACATGGCCGTCGTCGTCGAGCGCCTGTTCGCCCTCGCCGACGCCGAACGCATGGCTGCAGCGACGCGCCGAGGAGATATGCAGCCAGAACATGACTACCACAGGGAGACGAGGGCATCGTGACCAGCTCGCTGATCGCGACAGGTACGGAGACGCGCACTGAGGAGGCGGCGCCGGTCGCCTCGCAATTCGTGCAGTACCTGTTTCTCAAGGTCGATCCACAGTGGCGACGGCTCGGCGCGCCGGAACGCACGCGCGGTCGCGCCGAGTTCGCAGAGGTGGTCACCGGCGCAGAGCGCTCGGTCACGACGTACGCGTACAGCACGCTCGGTCTCAAGACCGGCGCGGAGCTCATGCTGTGGTGGAAGAGTGACGACCCCGCGGTGGTGCAGGACACGCTCGCCGCGCTTCTCTCGACGGGGCTCGGCCGCTACTGCGAGGTCGCGCACTCGTTATGGGGGCTGACGCGACCGTCGATCTACACGAAGCGGCGCACCACGCAGGAGCAAGCGATCGACGAGACCACTCGCCTCCGGTACCTGGTCGTGTACCCGTTCACGAAGACGATCGAGTGGTACCTGATGAGCCGCGAGGCGCGACAGGGAATGATGAACGAGCACATGCGCATCGGTCACGACTTCGGTGACGTGCGTCAGGTGCTGCTCTACACGACGGGACTCGACGATCAGGAGTTCATCGTCGCGTACGAGACGGAGACGCTCGAGCGACATCAGGATCTCGTGATCGCGCTGCGCTCCACGGAGGCGCGCCGCTACACGCTCCGAGACACACCGATCTTCACGGCGGTGCACCGGCCGTTGCCGGAAGCGCTCGCGCTCGTCGGCTGACGCGGCAGGTCGACATGACATCATCTCCGCTACTCGTCCGCGCCGCCAGGCGCGAGCCCGTCGATCGCACGCCCGTCTGGTTCATGCGTCAGGCAGGCCGCATCCTGCCCGAGTATCGCGCGCTTCGTGAACGCCTGACGCTGATCGAGATATCGCAGCGCCCGGAGGTGGCGGTCGAGGTGACGCTGCAGCCGTTGCGCCGCATGCCGCTCGACGGAGCCATTCTCTTCGCCGACATCATGACGCCGCTCCTCGGCGCCGGCGTCCCACTCGATATCGTGGACGGCGTCGGGCCGGTGATCGAGTCGCCCGTGCGGGATGAGGCGGCGGTGCGCGCACTGCCGGCGCTCGAGCCGGAGCGCGACGTGCCGCACGTGCTGGAAACGGTGCGCCTGCTCCGCCGTGCGCTCGACCCCGACGTGGCGTTGATCGGGTTCGCCGGTGCGCCGTTCACGCTCGCGTCGTACCTGATCGAAGGGCGGCCGTCGCGCGACTTCGTGCGCACGAAGTCGCTCATGTACGGGGCGCCGGAGACCTGGCGCATGCTGATGCACCGACTCACCGAGCTCACCGTCGCGTATCTCCGCGCGCAGATCTCGGCCGGCGTCGACGCGGTGCAGCTGTTCGACAGCTGGATTGGCGCGCTGAGCCCTGAGGACTACGCGCGCTACGTCCAGCCGTTCATGCGACGGATCTTCACGTCGTTAGGTCCGGCGGGTGTGCCGATGATTCACTTCGGCGTCAACACCGCCACACTGCTCGAGGAGATCAGCAGGGACGGCGCGGGCGTGATCGGTCTCGACTGGCGTATCCCGCTGGACGAAGGCTGGGCTCGCGTAGGACATAACCTCGCTGTGCAGGGTAACCTCGACCCCGTCGCGCTGTTCGCGCCGAACGACGTGCTCGAGGCGAAGGCGCTGGACGTCCTCGAACGCGCGGGGAGACGCCCGGGCCACATCTTCAATCTCGGCCACGGGGTGCTGCCCGGAACCCCGCTCGACAACGCGATCCGGCTCGCCGAGTTCGTGCGCGACGAAAGCGCGCGCATTCGCGAGCACGACTCGGTCCTCGCATCCCGCGCGAATAACTCATGAGCACACCAACTGGCGTCCTGCTACTCGCGTACGGGTCGCCCGAGACGCCCGATCAGGTCGAGCCATACTTCCGACACATTCGTGGCGGACGTACGCCGTCGCCGGAAGCGGTCGAGCATCTCCGTCACCGCTACGAGTTGATCGGTGGTCGGACGCCGCTGCTCGCGATCACGACCGCCACCGCGCGCGGCTTGCAGGCCGCGCTCGACCAGCGCGCGCCGGGCGAGTATCGCACGTACGTGGCGATGAAGCACTGGCACCCCTACATCGCCGACATCATTCCGCGTCTCGCCGCCGACGGCATCCGTCGGGTCATCGCGATCGTCCTCGCGCCCCACTACTCGCGCATGAGCGTCGGCGGCTATCGGCAGTATGTCGAGCAAACCATCGCGAACCTCG
>Ga0207691_10004153_pt1 | contig 14071 bp, 5 predicted proteins | sample KBSM13metaG_FD_184327 | JGI IMG/M metagenome (GOLD analysis project Ga0207691, IMG submission 184327) | Miscanthus rhizosphere microbial communities from Kellogg Biological Station, Michigan, USA - KBS M1-3 metaG (SPAdes) (version 2) | ecosystem: Host-associated > Plants > Roots > Rhizosphere >... | reverse complement strand
CTGAAGCGCACGAGGCAGGCTTCGTACATCGCTTCGGCGGGCGAGGCGTCGTGCTTGCGCTGCGTCTCGATCGCGAAGTCGATCATCATGATGCCGTTCTTCTTGACGAGGCCGACGAGCATGATGATGCCGACGAACGCGTAGATGTCGAGATCCGCCTTGAAGATGAGCAGCGTCAGCAGCGCGCCGAAGCCTGCCGAGGGCAGGCCCGAGAGAATCGTCAGCGGGTGGATGAAGCTCTCGTAGAGGATCCCCAGCACGACGTAGATCACGAAGATCGCCAGCGCCAGGATCAATCCCAGGCCGCGCATCGACTCCTCGAACGCCTGCGCGGTGCCCTGCGGCGTCACCGTCACCGTCGCCGGCAGCGTCTGGCGCGCCATCTCCTGCACGCGCGCGAGGGCGTCGCCGAGCGCGACCCCCGGCTGCAGGTTGAAGGACAGCGTGACCGACGGCAGCTGGCCGATGTGATTGATGGACTGCGGGCCCACGGTCTGGCGCGTGGTGACGACGGCCGACAGCGGGATCAGGCGATCGCCGGAGCCCTGCACGTAGAGCATCGACAGCGCCGCCGGGTTCTGCTGGTATTCCTGCGCGACCTGCATCATCACCTGGTACTGATCGTCGGGAGCGTAGATCTGCGAGACCTGGCGTGAGCTGTAGGCGGCCGACAGGGCCGACTGCACCTGGTCCACGGTCAGGCCGAGCGCGGCGATCTGCTCGCGATCGAGGTCGACGCTCAACTGCGGCGTGCGCAACTGCAAGTCCGAGCTGATGTCCTGCAGGCCGGAAATCTCGCGCAGCCCCGTTTCGAACTGCGGCGCGACGCGGTAGAGCTCGTCGGTGTCGGGGTCCTGCAGCGCGATCTGGTAGTTGCCGCCGCCGCCGCGTCCGCCGCCGGGTCCGCCGCCGATGCGGATCGCGGGCGGGTTGCTCAGCGTCACCCGCACGCCGGGCACGCGGTTCAACTTCGGGCGGAGCTCCTCGATGATCTGATCGGCGGTCTTGTCGCGCTGATCGCGCGGCTTCAGATCGACGTTCAGGCGGCCGCCGCCCGAGTCCCCCGTGAACGCGGCAACGTTGGGATCGTTCCTCAGGATCTCCATGATCTGCCGCATCCGCAGCACGGTGTTGTCGTAGCCCACGCCCTGCGCGAACTCGACGCCGCCGCTGATCTGGCCCGTGTCGACGCTCGGAATGAAGCCCTTCGGGACGACGCCGAAGAGGTAGATGGTGCCGGCGAGGAGCAGCGCCGAGACCAGCATCGTCACGGCCCTGAAGCGGATCGTCTGCTTCAGCGTCCAGGCGTAGCCTTTCAGCCAGGCCTCGAACGTCCGCTCGACGGCGTTGTACGCCCAGCCGTGGTCCATCGAGTGCAGCGGCTTCAGGAAGCGGCTGCACAGCATCGGCGTGAGCGTGAGCGAGACCAGCCCCGACACGAGGATCGCGACGCCGATCGTCACCGCAAACTCGTGCATCAGCCGGCCGACGATGCCGCCCATGAACAGGATGGGGATGAAGACGGCGGCGAGCGAGACCGTCATCGCGATGATCGTGAAGGAGATCTCTTTCGAGCCGTCGAGCGCCGCCTGCATGCGCGGCTTGCCCATCTCCATGTGGCGCACGATGTTCTCGAGCATGACGATGGCGTCGTCCACGACGAAGCCGACCGACAGCGTGAGCGCCATCAGCGACAGGTTGTCGAGGCTGTAGTTGAGCGCCCACATCACCGCGAACGTGCCGACGATCGAGAACGGCAGCGCCAGGCTGGGGATGATCGTCGCCGAGAGGTTTCTCAGGAACAGGAAGATGACGAGGACGACGAGGACCACCGTCAGGATGAGCGTGAACTTGACGTCGTGCACCGACTCGCGGATCGAGACCGAGCGGTCGCTGCGGACCGCCATCTGGATCGATCCGGGCAGCTGCGCCTGCAGCTCCGGCAGCAGCGCCTTCACCGCGTCCACCACCTCGACGGTGTTGGTGCCCGGCTGCCGCTGGATGCCGAGGTAGAGCGCGGGCTTGCCGTTGTACCAGCTGCCGTTGCGCGGGTTCTCGACGCCGTCGTAGACGTTGGCGACTTCGCCGAGGCGCACCGGGTTGCCGTTGCGATAGGCGACCACGATCGGCCGGTACTGCTCGGCCGACATCAACTGGCCGCTCGCCTGGACGACGTAGTTGCGCGCCGGGCCGTAGAGCGTGCCGGTCGGCTTGTTGACGTTCGATCCGTTGATCGCCTGCGCGACCTGGTCGATCCCGATCTGGCGCGCCGCCAGCTGCGTCGGGTCGACGTCGACGCGCACCGCGTACTTCGCCGCGCCGAACACCATCACCTGGGCCACGCCGCTGACCATCGACAGGCGCTGCGCCAGCGTGTTCTCGGCGTAGCGATCGACCTGCGACAGCGGCAGCGTGTCGGAGGTCAGCGTCAGGAACAGCACCGGCATGTCGGCCGGGTTGCTCTTGTTGTACGACGGCGGCGTCGGCATGCCGGGCGGCAGGCTGCGCGAGCTGCGCGCGATCATCGTCTGCACGTCCTGCGCGGCCGCGTCGATGTTGCGATCGAGGTCGAAGGTCAGCGAAATGTTGGTGCTGCCCTGGCTGCTGCGCGAGCTGATCGCGGTGATGCCGGAGATCGTCGAGAACTGCTTCTCGAGCGGCGTGGCCACCGACGAGGCCATGGTGTCGGGGTTGGCGCCCGGCAGGTTGGCGTTGACCTGGATGGTCGGGTAGTCCACCGTCGGCAGATCGGCGACCGCCAGCTGGAAGTAACCCATGATCCCGAAGATCAGGATCGTGAGGACGAGCAGCGTCGTCGCGACGGGTCGGCGGATGAAAAGTTCGGCGACGTTCATGATGCGCTCCTGCGGCCGCGGCCCTGGCCGCCCTGCGGCGCGGCGCTTCCCTCTTCAGGGTTCCCGGCGCCGCCTCCGCGCGGCCCGCCGGTGCTCACCTGTGCGCCAGGCGTCAGGCGAAGCTGGCCGTCGGTCACCACTTCCTCTCCCGCCGACAGCCCGCTGGCGATGATCATCTCCTCGCCCTGCTGACGCGCGACCGTCACGGGACGAACTTCTGCGGTGCGATCCGCCTTCACGACGTAGACGTACTGCCCCGACGCCGACGGCTGCACGGCCGCCGCCGGAACGACGATGGCATTCTGGTCGTTGGTCAGGTGCAGCGTGACTTGGACGAAGAGGCCCGGCCACAGGCCTTGATCGGTGTTGTCGAAGGTCCCCTTCAACTTGATCGTGCCGGTCGACGCGTCGACGCTGTTGTCGATGAAGCTGACGCGTCCGGTCTCGAGGACCCCCGCCGGCACCGGCGCGGTCGCGCCCTGGCCGGGCGACACCTGCTGCGCGAGCGACGGCGTCAGCACCTGCGGCGGCGGCGCCTGCGCCCCCGGCGGCAGCGGCGACTGCCCCTGCGCCTTCACGACGAGCGCCTTCTGTGCCTGGAAGCGGCGGATGTCGCCGACGTAGCGTCCCGGTACCGAGAACGTCACATAAATCGGCGAGACCTGGTTGATGACGACCATCGGCGTGGTGTCGTTGGCACGCACCAGATCGCCCGTGTGCACGCCGAGCGCGCCGGTGCGTCCGGTCATCGGCGCCATGATGCGCGTGTAATTGAGGTTCAACTTGGCGTTGTCGACCGCGGCGCGGTCGGCCTCGAGCGTCGCCTGCAGCGACTGGTTGCTCGCACGCTGCGTCTCGTACTGGTCGCGCGGAATCAGCCCGCGCTTGAAGAGGTCCTCGTAGCGCGTCGCCTGCTGCTGAGCGTTCTGCTGCGTCGCCGTGTCACGCGCCAGCACCGCCTGCGCCTGCGCCAGCGCGGCTTCGAACGGGCGCGGGTCGATGGTGAAGAGCAGCTGCCCCTTCTTGACTTCCTGCCCTTCCGCAAAGTTGACCGCGCTCAACTGGCCGGTGACCTGGGCACGGATCTGCACCGTCGACAGCGGCTCGGCCGTGCCGACTGCAGGGATGGTGACGGGGACGGATTTCGACTGCACCTTCGCGGTGACGACCGGGACCGGGCCGCCGCCGCCGCGCCGGCCACCCGGGCCGCCGCGCCCCCCCGCCTGGCCCTGGCCCTGGGCCGCGGCCGACGGCGAGGGGTCGGCCGACTTCTGCCCCGAACAGGACACGAAAGACAGGGGAATGAGCAGGAAAACGACGAGCTTGTGAAGATTGCGTGGCATCAGATCAGAAAGAAAGACCGCTCTCTGGAAAACGACGGCAGGACCGCCGTCGTTTACCGCCGGCTGCGTAAACCTCCATATTACGGGAACTTCCCTGCAGGCGGGGCCGTCATCTTGCCGCATATGCGCCAGCTGCTGCAGGACGTCCGTTTCGGCACCCGGACCCTCGCCAAAACGCCGGGATTCACCTTCGTCGCCATTCTTGTCCTGGCGCTCGGCATCGGCGCCAACAGCGCCATGTTCACGCTCGTCAACGCGCTGCTGCTGAAGCCGCTCGCCGGCCGCGCCGGCGAGCTGGTCGGGCTCTACAGCCACGAGCGGACCAAGGAAGGAAGCTACCGCGCGTTCGCCTACGCCAATTACGTCGACATCCGCGACAGCAACGACGTCTTCGACTCGCTCATGGCGCACACCTTCTCGATGGTGGGCGTGCCGGCGGGCGACACGACGCGGCAGACCTTCATCGAAGTCGTCTCGGCGAACTACTTCGACACGCTGGGCGTGCCGCTCGAGGCCGGCCGCTCGTTCACGCCGGACGAAGAGCGCCCCAACGCGCGCATCCCGGTCGCGGTCGTCACGCATGCGAAGCGCGACCTGCTCGGCAAGACGATCAAGATCAATTCGATGGACTTCACGGTGGTCGGCGTCGCGCCGCAGAACTTCACCGGCACGATGGCGCTGATCACGCCGGAGATGTGGCTGCCGCTGGGCATGTTCGACGTAGTCGTCAACGACATCTTCAAGAACCACAACCTGCCGTTCGCGGATCGGCGCAACCAGACGCTGGTCGTCGCCGGACGGCTCAAGCCGGGGGTGACAAAGGCGGCTGCGGGCGCCCGGCTCGACACGCTCTCGAAGCAGCTCGAAGGCGCGTATCCCGCCGACAACAAGGATCAACTGCTGACGATCAACCCGCTGCCGCGCCTGGGCACGAGCACCTCGCCGTCCGACGACACGGGCCCGACGGCGGCCGGCGCGCTGATGATGGCGCTCTCGTCGGTGGTGCTGCTCATCGCCTGCCTGAACATCGCCAACATGCTGCTGGCGCGCGGATCGGCGCGGCGCCGGGAAATCGCCATCCGCCTCGCCGTCGGCGGCTCGCGCGGCCGCATCGTGCGGCAGCTGCTGACCGAAGGCCTGCTGCTGGCGATCGCCGGCGCGGCGGTCGGGCTGCTGCTCGCGTCGTGGTCGATGGCGGCGCTGGCGCGCTCGTTCGCGGCGGTCATGCCGCTGGGCGTCACGTTCGAGCCCAGGCCGGATCTCACCGTCCTCGCGGTCACCACGGCGTTCGCGGTGCTGGCCACCGTCGGCTCGGGCCTCGGGCCGTCGCTCAAGCTGTCCAAGACCGATCTCGTCGCCGATCTGAAGGCGCTCACCACCGACGGATCGCCGCGCCTCGGCCGGCGCTTCTCGGGGCGCAACATCATGGTCGTCTGCCAGATCGCGCTGTCGCTGATGCTGCTCTCGGCCGGCGGCCTGTTCGCGCGCGGCGCGCTCAAGGCGGCCTCCGCGGATCCCGGCTTCAGCTACGACCGCCAGCTGCTGGTCGGCATCGATCCGACGCTGGTGCAGTACGACGAGAGCCGCGGCCGCGCGTCCACGAGCGAAGTGCTGACCCGCGTGCGCGCGCTGCCGGGCGTGGCGTCGGCGGCGCTCGCCGCGACCGTCCCCTTCGGCGATTTTCACGAGGGCAATCCCGTGGAGCGCGTCGGCGGCCCCGCGCGCCCCGATCTGCCGCAGCACGTCAACGCCGCGTACCGCGTGATTGGCTCGACCTATTTCAAGACGCTGAACCTGCCGATGGTCCGCGGCCGCGAGTTCACTGAAGCGGAGGAGCGCTCGCCGACCGCGCCGCGCGTCGCCATCGTCGACGAGCGGCTGGCGCGGCGGCTCTTCGGCGACGACGAGCCGCTCGGCCAGATGATTCGCTACTCCGAGCGTCCCGGCGAGCACACCAAGAACGACGGCGAGGCCATGGAGATCGTCGGCATCGCGGCGCCGATCCGCGACGAGCTGTTCGATCGCGAGGCCGGTCCCGCGGTTTACGAGCCGTGGGGGCGCAACTACCGCGGCAACATGTTCGTCCACGTGCGCGCGGCGCAGGCGGGCAGCGAGGGGGATCTGCTCAACGCGATCCGCCGCGAGATCCGCGCCTTCGATCCGCGCCTGCCGCAGGTCGAGTCGACGACGATGACGGCGTTCCACGATCGCAGCATCGAGCTGTGGGCGGTGCGATCCGGCGGACGGGCGTTCCTGACGGTCGGCCTGCTGGCGCTGCTGCTCGCGGTGGTCGGGCTGTACGGCGTGAAGTCCTACATCGTCTCGCAGCGGACGCGCGAGATCGGGATCCGGATGGCGCTGGGGGCGCGCCCCAACGACGTCCTCGGCATGGTGCTGCGCGAAGGCGCGATGCTCTCCGCCGCCGGGGTCGCGCTCGGCCTGCCGCTGGCGGCGCTGCTCGGGTTCCTCTTGAGCCGCCTGCTCTACGACGTGAAGCCGCTCGATCCGATCGTCTTCCTGTCCGCGCCCGCCGCGCTCGCAGTGGCCGCGCTCGTCGCGACCCTGATCCCCGCGCGCCGCGCCACGCGCGTCACACCGCTCACCGCCCTGCGCACGGAGTAGGTCGCCGGTCGCCGGTTCGGGGTCAGGCCTGCAAACCGACACTTCGGGGGCTCTTCGGGGTCAGGTCTGTAAATCAGCGCCCCCCGGGGGTCAGGTCTCCAAACCCGCACGTCGGGGGTCAGGTCTGCAAAGCGGCGGCTCGGGGGTCAGGTCTGTAGATCGTCCCGAGCCCTGACACGATTGGCTGTCCCGGCCTGACACCCTCGAACTGCAGGTTTACAGACCTGACCCCCGAATCGCCCGGCCTGGCACCAGGAAGTGCAGGTTTGCAGACCTGACCCCCGAACTCGCCCGGCCTGGCACCACGAAGTGCAGGTTTGCAGACCTGACCCCGAACTTGCGGGCGTGGGTATGATGCGGGGATGCGGTGGCTGGCGCTGGCGTCCCTGATCGCAGTTTCTGCACTGGTCGAACAATCCACCGGACGGCCACGGGCGCGCGATCTCGGGATCGCGCCGGGCGCGCTGACGCCGGGGCCGCTCAACGCGATCACCGACGTCGCCGGCGTGCGCGTCGGGCACACCACGATCGTCGAAGGGGACGCCGTCCGCACCGGCGTCACGGCGATCCTTCCCCACGGCGGCAATCTCTTCCAGGAGAAGGTCGCCGGCGCGGTGTTCGTCGGCAATGCGTTCGGCAAGCTCGCCGGCTCCACGCAGGTGCAGGAGCTCGGCACGATCGAGACGCCGATCGTGCTCACCAACACGCTGTCGGTGGGGACCGCCGTCGACGCGGTGGTGCGCTGGACGATCGCGCAGGCGGGCAACGAGAACGTGCGATCGGTGAACGCGCTCGTCGGCGAGACCAACGACGGCACGCTGAACGACATCCGTGGCCTGCACGTGACGCGCGAGCACGTGGCCGCGGCGATCGCCGGCGCGAAGAGCGGCGCGGTGGACGAAGGGGCCGTCGGCGCAGGGACCGGCACGTCGCGTTCGGCTGGAAAGGGGGCATCGGCACCTCGTCGCGCACGCTGAAACAGGGACCGCAGAGCACCGACACCTGGACCGTCGGCGTGCTGGTGCAGAGCAACTACGGCGGCAAGCTCGTGATCGACGGCGTGCCCGTGTGGAAGGAATTGACTCCGCGCGGCGAGCGCGCTGGCGAACTTCCGCCTGAAGGCGATCGACTTCCGCCTAAAGGCGATCGACTTCCGCCTAAAGGCGGAAGCCACAGGAGCGCGGTGGATTCCCGTGGCTTCCGCCTTCAGGCGGAAGACGCTTCGGCGGACGGATCGTGCATGATCGTCGTCGCCACCGACGCGCCGCTCGACGCGAAGAGCCTGCAACGCCTCGCCGCGCGCGCGATCTTCGCCCTGGCGCGCACCGGCTCGACCTACTCCAACGGCAGCGGCGACTTCGCGATCGCGTTCTCGACGCACCCGTCGCAGCGCGTCACCGGCGCCGCCGGACCGCAGCCGCGCAGCGTCCTCCCCACCGACGGCGTGTCGGGGCTCTTCGAAGCCGTCCTCGACGCCACCGAAGAGGCGGTCGACAACTCCCTGCTCAAGGCCACCGACGTCACCGCGAACGGACGCACCATCCGCGCCCTGCCGATCGACGCGCTGACGGCAATCCTGAAGAAGTACGGCCGCGGCAAATAGGAGCGGCCGGCGCCGGTGCTGGGCGCGCTTCGCGCGCGGTGCTAAGGGTGCAAGGGTGCTAAAGGTGCTGGTGCAAAGCAGACTGACGCTGCTGGTGCAAGGGGTGCAACGGGTGCGCCCTCACCACCTGTAGCACCCTTGCACCTCTAGCACCTCTAGCACCTTTTCGCACCTCTAGCACCCTTGCACCCTTAGCACCCTTAGCACCGACACCGACATAGGGCTAGAATGTCGGCACTTCTGGAGGGGGAGAGCATGCGAAAGCCGCTGCGCGGCCGCGCAATCTGGATCATGGTGGGCGCGATCGCCGCCCTGCAATGGACGCTGACGGCACAGACGCCGTCGCCCGCCGGCAAACGCCCGCTGCCGTACGACGTCATGGATTCCTGGAAATCCATCCAGGGCACCGAGCTGTCGCAGGACGGGCAATGGCTGGCCTACGCCACGTCGGCGCAAGGGGACGACGGCGAGCTCGTCGTCCGCAACCTGCGGACCAGCCAGGAATTCAAGCATCCGCGCGGCACCGCGCCGGCCTTCACGCCCGACGCGAAGTTCGTCGTCTTCACCATCGCGCAGCCGAAGGCGGAGGAAGAGCGCGAGAACGCGGCGAACGCGAACGCCGGCGCCAACGCGGAGCCCGGCGCCGAGCCCGCACAGGGCGGGCAGGGACGCGGCGGCCGCGGCAACGGCCGCCCGCGCGAGCCGCGCACCGGCCTCGGCATCATGACGCTGCCGGACGGACAGGTGAAGACGTTCGAGAAGGTCGGCAGCTTCAGCCTTCCTGAGACCTCGTCGGTATGGCTCGCGTATCACAAGGGCCTCGGCGGCGGCGGCGGTGGCGGCGGACGCGGCGGCGGGCGCGGCGGACGCGGCGGCGGTGGTGGCGCGGCGGCAGCGGGCCGCGGCGCGGGCGCCGCGCAGCCGGCGGAAGGCCGGCAGAACGCGTCGCGCGAGAAGCGCAAGGACCCCGGCGCCGATCTGATCATCCGCAACCTCGTCACCGGCGACGAAGTCACGGTCCCCGAGGTCAACGAGTACGAGTGGAACAAGCACGGCGACTGGATCGCGTACGCGGTGTCGTCGGCCGACGCGGCGAAGGACGGCGCGTTCGTGCGCCACATCGCCGACGGCGCGGTCAAGGCACTGCACACCGGCCGCGGCCATTACAAGAGCCTCGCCTTCGACGAGGGGGGCACGCAGGTCACCTTTCTGAGCGACGAAGCCGAGTACGCGCAGAAGGTCTCCCCGTATCGCCTCTATTACTGGAAGAGCGGCGACGGCGCCGCCGCCGAGATCGCGTCCGCGTCCACGCCGGGCATTGCCAAGGGAATGGTCGTCAGCGAGTTCGCCGCGCCGCGCTTCTCGAAGGACGGCGCGCGCATCTACCTCGGCACCGGCGCGCCGCCGGCGGCGCCGGCGGATCCCGACGACAAAACGCCGTCGCCGACCAAGGTGGACTTGTGGAACTACAAGGATCCGCTGATCCAGCCGATGCAGAAGGTGCGCGAACAGCAGGAGCGCGAGCGCACCTATCGCGCCGTCGTCCACGTCGCCGACAAGAAGTTCGTCCAGCTGGCGACCGAGGACCTGCCGACGGTGAATCCGGGCGACGATCCGACGCAGGCGATCGGCCTGTCGGACATGGCCTACCGGCAGGAGATCTCCTGGGACCAGGACTACAACGACGTCTACCTGCTCGATCTCAAGAGCGGCAAGCCGAAGAAGGTGCTCGAGCACTGGGGCAGCAACGCGACGGCGATGTCCCCCGGCGGCAAGTACGTGCTCTACTTCGACGAGCGCAACGGGCACTGGTTCAGCTACCGCGTCAGCGACGGCGCCCGCGTCAACCTCACCGAGAAGATCCCCAGCAAGTTCCAGCAGGAGAACAACACGCCCGATCTGCCCGGCCCGCACGGCAGCGGCGGCTGGACCGCTGACGACAAGTCGGTGCTGCTCTACGACAAGTTCGACATCTGGGAAGTGAAGCCGGACGGCAGCGGCGCGCACATGATCACCAACGGCGAGGGGAAGAAGCAGGCGCTGATCTTCCGCTATCGCTCGATGGATCCCGACGAGCGCGTCGTCCCCGCCAACAAGCCGCTGCTGCTCTCCACGGTCAACGACGCGACGCGCGCGAGCGGCTTCTACCGCATTGCCAGCCTGACCACGACCGCCGCGCCCGAAAAAGTCGTGATGCTCGACAAGGCGTTCGGCGCTCCCGCGAAGGCGAAGAACGCCGACACCGTGGTCTTCACGCTGTCGCGCTTCGAGGAGTTCCCCGATCTGTGGATCAGCGACAGCAGCTTCAAGGACATGAAGAAGGTGTCGAACGCGAACCCGCAGGCGGCCGACTACCTCATGGGCAAGTCGGAGCTGATCGAGTACGTCAACGCCGACGGCAAGAAGCTGCGCGCAATCCTGACCAAGCCGGAGAACTTCGACCCGAGCAAGAAGTATCCGCTGATGGTCTACATCTACGAGGAGCTGACGCAGGGGCTGCACGGCTACAGCGCGCCCAACGTCGGCACCAGCATCAACATCCCGCGCTACGTCAGCAACGGCTACGTGGTGCTGCGCCCCGACATCGTCTACGAGACCGGCTACCCGGGACAGAGCGCCGAGAAGTGCGTGATTCCCGCGGTCAACACGGTGCTGGCGATGGGCTTCATCGATCCCAAGCGCATCGGCATCCAGGGGCACTCGTGGGGCGGCTACCAGATCACTTATCTGGTGACGCGGACCAACATGTTCGCGGCGGTCGAGGCCGGCGCCTCGGTGTCCAACATGATCAGCGCCTACGGCGGCATCCGCTGGGGCACCGGCATGTCGCGCGCGTTCCAGTACGAGAAGACGCAGTCGCGCATCGGCGCTCCGCCGTGGGACGCGCCGCTGCAGTTCATCGAGAACTCGCCGATCTTCTGGGTCAAGAAGGTGCAGACGCCGTACCTCACGATCCACAACGACGAGGACGACGCGGTGCCGTGGTACCAGGGCATCGAGTGGTTCAGCGCGATGCGCCGCCTCGGCAAGGAGGCCTACATGTTCACCTTCAACGGTGAGAAGCACGGGCTCCGCAACCGCGACAACATGAAGTACTGGACCGTCCACATGGACGAGTTCTTCGACCACTACCTACTCGGCAAGCCGCGGCCGGAGTGGATGGACAAGGGCGTCTCGTACCTCGATCGCGGCAGGCGCGACGTGACGCCGCTCTTCAAGAAGAAGGGGTCCACGTCGACCGCGACCATGCAGGAGAAGCCGTAATGAAGATCCTCGCGTCGGCGCTCGTGGTGCTGCTCATCGCCCCGGCCGCCTTCGTGGGGGCTTCGGGGCCCGAGCAGAAGCCGGGTATGCCGGTCCGGATCGACTTCCGTGCGCTGACCGAGGGTGGCCAGCAGGTCGCCGATCTGAGACCGGAAGACGTATCGATCAAGGTCAACGGCAAGCCGCGGCAGCTCCAGTCGCTGTCGCTGGTGCAGAGCAATGCCGGGCCCGCGCCCGGCGCTGCCGCGCTGCCGCCCCCGTTCGCGAGCAACGCCGAGAGCCGCGGCAGCCGCAACGTCCACCTGATCATCGACGACGACTCGATCTCTCCCGGACGCGAGGGCCAGGTGAAGGAAGCGGTGCGGCTGCTCGCGTCGGAGATGGCGCCCGGCGATCGCCTGGGCGTGCTGACGACGCAGGGCGTCCTGAACATGCGGCCGGCCGAGGATCTCACCAAGGTGCGGCTGGCGGTGGACGAGCTCACCGGGCACGCGCCGAGCACCGAGACCGACGCCGATGCGCAGTGCCGCACCACCCGCCTGCTCGCCGCGTTCGGGTCCACGCTGGCGCTCACCAACGGCGACCCGACCACCATCGTCATCTTCTCCGGCGGCATCAGCCCGCCGGCGGTGAAGCAGCTCCAGCTCGGCGCGCGCACGCGCACCGCGATCGGCGGATCGCAGGCGTCGCCCAACGGCGTCAACGACATGTGCCCGATCGAGCCCGACACGTTCTCGAACATCGGCATGCTCGCCTCGACGGCGCACGCCGACATCTACATGTTCCACCTGACCGAGGCGATGGCATCGCGCTCGAGCGCGCAGGACGCCGGCTTCGAGAGCCTGGCCGGCGTCACCAACGCCGAGTTCGTGCGGCTGACGGCGAGCCCGCAGACGGCGATCTCGCGCCTGCTGCGCGAGACGGCGGCGTACTACACGGCGTCGTTCGAGGCGGATCCGTCCGAGCGCGGCCAGTCGCTGCGCCTCGAGATGCACGCCACGCGCGACAAGGTGCGCCTGCGCTCGCGGCCGTCGATCGCGATTCCCAAGGGGGACGTGCCGAAGAACGGCGCTTCGCCCAAGGACATGCTGCGCACCTCGACCGAGTACCTCGCCCTCCCGCTGCGCGCGACCGCCTACACTTCGCGCATGCCCGGCAGCGAGGAGCTTCGCGTGGTCACGCTCTTCGAGGGGGTCGATCCCGGCGCGATCACCGCGGCGAGCGTCGGCCTGTTCGACGAGAAGAACACGCTGAAGAAGCAGTGGACGGCGCAGAAGGACGACCTGGCCAAGCACCCGGTGCGCGCCGATCTGCAGGCGCCGCCGGGCGTCTACCGCGTGCGCGTGGCCGCCGTCGACGGCGCGGGACGCGCCGGCACCACCGACTACGACCTGATCGCTGAAGTCGTGCGCGCGGATCCGCTGAAGCTGAGCGCGCTCGTGATCGGCACGCAGCAGCAGGGCGCGGGGTTCGTGCCGCGGCTGCAGTTCACCAACGAGCCGGTGGCGATCGGGCTGCTCGAGATCTACGGCGTGCCGAAAGGCGCAACCGTGAACGTCGATCTCGACGTCGTGGCGACGCCGCAGGGCGAGCCGCTGGCGACGGCGCCGACGCAGCTTGGCACCGGCAATGGCGAGGATGCGCGCCTCGCGATCGGCGGCTTCAGCATCGCCAGCCTGCCGCCGGGCGACTACCTGATGCGCGCAACCGTGACGCTCGACGGCAAGCCGGTCGGCAAGGTCGTGCGCACGCTGCGCAAGACCCAGTAGCTTGAGCTGTGGCTTCCGCCTTCAGGCGGAAGCATCTTATTCTGGCGGGAAGCTCCTTTACTTCGGAGCGTAGGCCAGCCGCGGCTTGGCCGCGGCGAGCCGTTTCGCGTCGAGGCCGGGGACCTTCTTGACGTCGGTGTACGACTTGAACGCGTGCCCCGCCTCGCGCCAGGCGACGATGGCGGCGGCTTCCTCGGGGGTGAACTCGGCGATCTTCACCAGGTCCTCGGCCGTCGCCCGGTTCACGTCCACGGCCGCGAACCAGGTCGACAGGTACTTCGCCGCGGCCTGCGCCTGCTCGTCGGTCCCTTTCGCCCCCTTCACGCGCATGTCTTCGACGCTCGCCGACCACGCGAGCGGCGTCTTGCGCGCCGCAACCGCCACCAGCACGCCGTGGCACGGCACGCACATCGTTGCGACCGCGTCGCGGCCCTCGCCCTGCGGCAGCGCGGCGTTCTCCGCCTCGTTCAGCTCCCGCATCTCGAACGGCAGGGTCGGCGCCGGCTGCTGCATGCCGGCCGGTGCGTGCGCCGGGACCGGCGCCATCGACGGCAATCCCGATCCGAGCACGAGAAGCAGCGGCAGCATCATTTCGTCGCACCCGGGTACGGCCGC
>Ga0207691_10004152_pt1 | contig 14071 bp, 7 predicted proteins | sample KBSM13metaG_FD_184327 | JGI IMG/M metagenome (GOLD analysis project Ga0207691, IMG submission 184327) | Miscanthus rhizosphere microbial communities from Kellogg Biological Station, Michigan, USA - KBS M1-3 metaG (SPAdes) (version 2) | ecosystem: Host-associated > Plants > Roots > Rhizosphere >... | reverse complement strand
GAAGTGCACTCACCGTCTCGACCGGTTGATGGGTCGGACCGTCTTCCCCCACGCCGATTGAGTCGTGCGTGAAAATGTAAATGTTCGGCAATCGCGCCAGCGCTGCGAGTCGAATCGAGGGCCGGGCATAATCGGAGAAAACAAGGAAGGTCGCGCCCGAAGCCCGGAAAACCCCATGGTAGGAGACGCCGTTCAGGATTGCGCACATCCCATGCTCGCGGATACCGAAACGGATGTTGCGGCCGCCCGGATTGTCACGAGTGAAATCGCCGCTCTCCTTAATGTAATTCATGGTTGAGCCGTAGAGATCGGCGCTGCCACTGATTAAATTCGGCATCGCTTTCGCGATTGGCTGAAGCACTTCGCCACCAGCCTTGCGCGTCGCCAGTTTTGCATCCGAGGGAAAGGCCGGAATTTTCTCGAGTAAATCCTGCGGAACTTTCTTATCGATGGCGTCGTCTAAGGCGCGCGCTTTCTCCGGGTTTTTTTCGCGCCACCCTTCCCAGGTCTTTTCCCACCTCGCAAAATCCGCGAGCAATTCCTTTTTATGTTCGACGAAATATTCGCGCGTCTCTTTTGAAACAAAGTATCGCTCGTCCGGGAGGCCAAGTCTTTTTCGCGCGGCATCAACATACTTGGCGCCGGCTTCGCCATGGGCTTTCGCCGTTCCCTCAATTTCCGGAATTCCTTTCCCCGCGAGGGTATGGATAATAATGAACTGCGGTTTCCCGTTGTCGCGCTCTTTCGCGATGTTACAGGCATCGAGGAATTCCTGCATGTCGTCACCCTGGATTTCCTGCGTGTTGAATCCGTAGGCCTCATAACGTTTTCGCGTGTCCTCGCTCTGCGTCTGCTTGGCCATGGCATCGAGCGTGATGGCGTTGGAATCGTAAATCAGAATTAGATTATCGAGGCCGAAATGCCCGGCGAACGCGCTCGCTTCCGCCGACACGCCTTCCTGGAGACAACCATCTCCCGCCAGACAAAAAATATGCTGATCGAAAATGCGATGCTCGCTGGTATTGAAATGCGCCTCCGCCATTTTCGCTGCCATCGCGACACCAACCGCATTGCCAACGCCTTGCCCCAGCGGACCAGTGGTGCATTCGACTCCCGGCGTTTCAAAATATTCCGGATGTCCCGGCGTTTTCGAATGCAGCTGACGAAAACGCTTAATGTCCTCGATCGAAACGTCGTAGCCGCTCAGGTTCAGCCAGGCGTACAGGAACATGCTGCCGTGCCCGGCGGAAAGAATGAAATAGTCGCGATTGATCCAGCGCGGTTGATCTGGATTATGTCTGAGCAAATAACCGTAGAGCACCGCCCCGATCTCCGCGCATCCCAGCGGTAGACCAAGATGGCCTGATTGCGACGCCTGCACCGCATCCATTGCCAGGCCGCGCGCTTCCGTGGCCGCGCGCGAGAGAGCCTCGAAATTCATTTGCATAGCGTTCTATAATCGCAGCACGACCGCCGACAAAACGTTTTTGCCATCTTGCATTCGCGACCAAATCGCCGGTCATTGGCTGAGGTGAATCGGTCCGCATTGCTCCACATCGTCGAGCGTCTCGAGGGGTTGCTCGGAAAACTGCCGGCGGCAATCCAAAAACCGGTATTGCACGAATTAACGCCGTTGAAGGAACTTTTTTTGCAACAACGCCCCCCGCGTCTCCTCCTCGCCGGGGCGGGGCGCTGGCCCATGCCGCAAGTTGTAAGCCTTCTTTTTAACGGTGTCGCGGTTGAAGATTCCAGCCAGGTCGTCTTCGAGATTCTTCGTTGGCAGGACATTGAGATCAAAGATCGCGGCACGATTTCTGTGCTCGATGCCCGCGGCGCCGATGATAAAGCGGAAAAGACGATTCGCCGAGAACTCGAACGCGAATCAGCGGACGCGATCATCATCCTGAGCGACGCCTCCGAAGGCCGCACCAAGGTGAAACGAAGCGCCGAAAACGGCATTGAATGCGTGCATTGGAACGATGCCGTGCGCAAAGAAGCCGGCATTGTAGCAATTCACCTCGAGCCGACTCCAAATGCGGGCCACAATGGGGAACCGGTCAGGATGGATTGGTCGGAAAGAATCCAGCCCCAACTACACGGTCGCGTCTGGGGCGGGTTCGAGTTTTCCGGCGAACCAGGGTACGCCTTGGCCGACCGGGCAGCGTCACATCAGTTCGTTTCCGTTCTGGGGAAAAAATTACCGAATGAGTGCCGGGTCGAAATTGTACGCATTTCGGGCGACCGGGAAGCCCAACGCGAGATCGCAAACATTCTCATCAAATCGACGAGCGCAATTTGCACCGCGGTCGGCGCGCAACCGATCCCTCTCGCCGACCTCCCTGTCCTCACCACCCTGCAATTGGTCATGGTCTCCGGGATCATGTATCTGAGCGGGCGCGAGCGAAGCCTGCGCGCGGCCACCGAATTCGTCGGCGCGCTCGGGGCCAACGTCGGGGCCGGAATGCTCCTGCGTGAGGGTGCTCGCGCGCTTCTTAAATTTTTCCCCGGTTGGGGAAATGTGGTTTGTGGCATGGTGGCAGGTGCGGGCACTTACGCGATCGGACACGCAGCATCCGCTTATTTTCTGGAAGGAGTGACGCTGGGTGAAGCGCGTCGCACTTATTTGAAGGGGCGGAAACGCCGGAAGTCATCGATCCTGCAGCTCAAATGAGGATTAGAGAACTGGATTCCGGGGCGGTGAATAACTTGTGTACAAATGCGCAATGCTCTTCGCACTTTGTTCACAGCTTTTTGTGAACAGCAGGCGCGCTCCCAGCCTTTCTGGCTGATCGGCGGATGAATCTTTCACAGATTCGCGTAGCGCTCGACGACGCGGGCGTGCGACCGGCGAAAAAACTGGGACAGAATTTCCTGCACGATCAAAACCTGGCGCGCTGGATTGTCGAGCAGGCCCAGATCAGTCGGGACGATTTTGTCCTGGAAATTGGGCCGGGGCTTGGCGCCCTCACCAGCGAGATTCTGAAGCGCGGCGCGCGTCTGCTGGCGTTGGAGAAAGATGCGCGGCTGGCGAATTTTTTGCGCGAAAAATTTCGCGACCCGCGATTCGAACTGCACCACGGCGATGCGCTCGATTTCGACCGGCGGATTCTATTCGCCGAACGCAACGTCAAATTGATTGGGAACCTTCCGTATTACATTGCGAGCCAGCTGCTCTGTCGCTTCGTGGATTTTCCAAATTGTATCTCATTAGCATTGTTCATGTTACAAGATGAGATGGCGCGACGTCTCTCGGCGAAGCCGGGAAGCGCCGATTACGGCGCGCTCACATTGCGACTCCAACTTCATCACCACGTTGAGTATTTGCGAAAGATTCCGCGCACAGTTTTTATCCCCCGGCCCGAAGTCGCTTCGGCAATTGTTCGCTTTACCCCGCGCGACGAAAAACGAATCGGAATTTTCGATCCGGCGGTATTTCGCGAGATTGTGAAACACGGCTTTTCGCAACGGCGAAAGCAATTGCGAAAACTACTCGCCAGTCATGTCGGCGATTGGGAATGCATCTCCAAAAAAATTGCTGCTCCACTAACGGCGCGCGCAGAAGAGCTTTCGCTTAAGCAATGGATCGCGCTGGCCAACCACATCGCTCCGCGCGATGAAAAAATTGCGGCCCGGGCGTCAGCTGAACGCTTTCCGGTGGTGGACGAAAACGATCGGCAAATTGGCACCTCCAGTCGCCTGGAAGTCCATGAGAATAACTTTCGTCATCGTGCCGTTCATATCCTCATTTTCAATCATTCCGGGGAGATCCTGTTGCAAAAGCGTTCACCTTGGAAAGACCGGCATCCTCTGCTCTGGGATTCGAGCGCAGCGGGTCACGTAGAAGCTAACGAAGACTATGACGAGGCCGCCATGCGCGAACTCATGGAAGAACTTGGAGTCAGCGCAAGACTGGAGCGCCTTGGTAAGCTGGCGGCGTCGGAAAAAACCGGTCAGGAATTCATTATGGTTTATCGCGGCAATCACGATGGACCATTCACCTTTCCGTGCGAGGAGATCAGCGCAGTCGAGTTCTTTCCGACTGAAATTGTGGAGCGATGGCTGCAAAACAAGCCCGAAGATTTTGCACCAGGATTCATCGAGTGTTGGCATTTATTCAATGCCATTTCGCCTTCAGCCAGTTCGTTGTAGCTGTTGCTGTCTCAGCGGCGGAAACTAGAGGCGGCCGGTGACGGCAGCAGCTACAAACTGACGCGCAGGCGCTCCTCGAAATCATTTCAACCCAACCAATTCCGGCTCAGGCAGATTCCAGCTCCGCCATTTTGACAAATAATCCGCCTTCGTGAGCAACGCATAGCAGGGATGCTGGGGCGCGCGCAACCACGCGACTAGCCGCACCAAGTCCGGTTCCGCCATTGTCGTGCAACCAGTGGTTGGCCGATTTACTCCACGACGAATGTGAAAGAAGATCGCACTGCCATCGCCGGGCACGGGCGGATCAGAATTGTGCCGAATCTCAACTAGCCAGCGATAAGCGAAATCGCCACCCCGCATTTTTTCATGGCTATAATTGTCGGGCGGATTACGTGGATCGATCACAACATGGCGGTTGTAATTGGGAGAACGCGGATCGTCGCTCCAGACATCAGCGTCGGTCACCTGATGAAATGGATAATTTGCTCCCGGCGGCAATGCCGAATCGTAGGTAAAGACCTCGCCGATGCGAAAAATGCCAGCGGGTGCCCGACCATCACGCTCGTGTTTTCGCAAACCCGGCTCGTCCTGACCAGCAATCCCACTTCCCCAAGCCAGACCGTTTTTTCCGAACAATACCGGCATCGGCCCAGCCTGCGCTTGCCATTTGCCTCCGGTCTTTGCCAGCAGATACAAACGGCCATGCACGGAGTTCCAGTCCGGCGCGAGAGCGACGATGAGCTGGGCGCATTCATTCGGGAGCGCGGCGGCATGAGCGTTGCTCGCAACTAGCCACGCCATCAGCGAAATGAGGAATCCTCCGTAATTCACGCTTAACCTAGACCCTGATCAGGCCAAAACTGCAACGCGTTTCCTCAATGAAACAACGAATGATCATCTGCGGGGTGCTCGTCATCCTGATTTTCACTGCGCATGCTCCGGCGTTACGAGCGACGTTTGTTTGGGATGATACCGCGCTGGTTCTACGCGATCCCCTCATCCGCAGTTGGCGGCTGATCCCGGAAGGCTTTCAACGTTTTCTGTTTGCCGATGCGACCCCGTCGAATTTTTATCGCCCCGTTCAACGGCTGAGCTATACGCTGGAATATTGGGCGTTCGCCTTTCGTCCCGCGCCTTATCATTTGACCAACATCCTGCTCCATGCTGCGACCGCGATCGCCTTGTTAATTTTTGCGCTGGCGTTTTTGAGGCTCTATCAAGTTGATGAACGAAAAAGCTTGGGTGTTGCGGCCATCGCCTCGCTGGCGTGGGCATTGCATCCGCTCCATTCCGGAGTCGTTGACTATGTAGCGGGCCGGGCTGATTCGCTCGCGGCTCTTTTTGGTTTCACGGCATTATATTTTACAGTTCGGGCACTCGATCGGGAATCCACTTGGAAGTTCTACGCTGTGACCGGATTTGCGCTTCTGGCCAGCGCGCTAAGCAAAGAGAGCGGGCTCATTTTTTCCGCGTTGGCGATCACTTTGATTCTTCTGAGGAAAAACTGGAAAGGAATTGTGCCGATTGGAGTGGCGATCGCCTTTGTTCTCACCGTCTACGTGACCCTGCGCAATCAGGTGCCGCCGGTGGATGTGCCCCGGCTTTCGCCGCCGGCGCCGGCATTGGTCCGTCCAATTATCGCGGCCCGCGCGCTGGCGGAGTACGCCGGTCTTTTGATAGCGCCAGCGAATTTGCACATGGATCGCGATGTGGAGAATCATCCTTGGGGATTTAATCCTGTTAGTCTCACGGCCGGCGCCTGGCGGGAGTTAGAAACGCTGGCAGGGCTTATCGTCTTCGGTGTGCTGCTGTGGTGGGCGCGCCGCGCATACAAACGTCAACCGGCAATCTTCGTGCTTCTTCTCTGCGCCGGGATATCGTATTTGCCGGTATGCGGTCTTTTTTCCTTGAACGCAAACATTGCGGAACACTGGGTCTACGTCCCGTTAGCCTTTATTCTTCTCGCCGTTGCACTGCAAGTCGCGTTAATCGTCCGGACTCGGACCACTTTTTTCTCGGCCATGACGTTCGCGGCTCTCTGGATCGCTTTTCTTGGGGTGCGAACATTTTACCGCGCACAAGATTGGCGGGACCCGCGAACGTTCTTCACATGCACCATCGCCGCCGGGGGCGATTCCGCTCGGATGTTGATTAATCTGGGAGGGCTTGAGTTATCGGACGGTCATCTCGAACAAGCGGAGATGTTTTTGCAACGCGCACTCGCGAAAAATCCCGAGCAGCCGTTCGCTTTGCTCAATCTTGCCGCCATCGCCTTGAAACGAAATGATCTGCCCACCGCGCAAGGTTTTCTCGAACGAGCGCAGAGAAATCCGTTAAGTCTGGCGCAAGCAGAAGAGATGCTGGCGCTGGTGGAACAAAAAGAAAAGGGCCGGATCGATTTGTCGCGTTTGCACATGGCTTCGCGAAAAGATCCGCCATCGTGGTCGATCATGCGGCGTTATCTTGCCGCCTTGTCGATCACCGGGCAGACAAAAAAAGCAGTGGTGGAATTGCAAACCTTGCTCAAGACAGAATGGTATCGGGCGGAGTCCTGGCAGCTTCTCAGCGAATACCTAACGCGTCTTGGACAAGCCGACGAAGCCGCTAAAGCGCTGGCCCAGGCACGCGCCTTCGACGTCCATTTAAACGATCACTGATCGCACATTCAGCCTTCGATGCTTGAGATTTTCTCCTAATCCTATTCCTACTCTTAATCCTCTCCGCAAATCCGAAACAGCAAAGAATAGGAATAGGATTACGATTAGGAATAAGATGAATTCTTAGTCGACCCCGCACCACCGGCTCCTTCGATCGCATCGGTATCCGCCGGCAGATATTTTGCGCCCCAAAACCAAAGCGCACCGGCCACGATCATCAGAACCGCAACGCCCCACAGGGCGACATTCATGTTCCAGCGATCACGCACTACACCGATTAACGGTGGTGAGGTCGCATCGCCCAGGAGGTGAATGATAAAAATATTCAGTGCGAATGCGCTCGCCCGCACCGTTGGCGGGGTCACATTGGCCAACGCGGTGTTGGACGGACCGGTATTAAAGAAAAGGAAAAAGACTGCAATAAAGATCATCAGCCAGGCCATCGGGAAACGAACGTAAATCACGGCGATGGTCGCCGGAACGCAAAGCAACATTCCCATTCCGGAAACGAGAAAGTAAGAGCTGGGAAAACGCTCCCGCAGTTTGTCGCCAGCCCAGCCGCCGAACAACGTGGCCAGCAACCCGGCCGCGGCAGTTATCCCGCCGAAAGTTAAATCAATGTTTCCTAACAGATTTTGGCTCGGCGGAAACTCAGCGCGCCGATCTAGAAAAATGTAATCAGGCATCCATGCGGAAAAGCCACCAATCGCAAATGTCATTACCGTCATGGCGGCGGTATTAAGGACGTAGGATCGAATGCGAAATAGACCACGATAATCTCTCAGCCGCGGCGGTCCCTTCGCCACGGACGCCGCTCGCGGTTCGCGCATAAAAAAACAACAAGCCGCCAGGAATAATCCTGGCGGCACAACGAGACAGAACGCCCAGCGCCAACCGAGAAGATCCGCTATCTTTCCGCCGAACGCGTAGCCCAGTGCGCTACCGACCGGAATCGCCACATAAAACCAGGCCAAAACACGCCCGCGTGTCTTTATTGGGTAAAGATCGGCAATGATTGTCGGCGCCGCTGGCCCATAACCCGCCTCACCAATGCCAACGAACAATCTTGTGCAGAGCAAAACCCCAAAGGATGTCGCCAGCCCGGACCACCCGCTGGCCAGGCTCCAGATCGCGACACTCGTTCCGATCAATATCCAGCGCGAAAAACGATCGGCCAACCAACCGAAAATCGGAGCGGTAAACATGTAACTGACCAAAAATGCCGTCGTCCAAAGGCCGGCTTTACCATTTTGGTTCGGATCGCCTGCCAAAAATTCGTGCTTGAGCGTCGGCAACACCGACGCCAGAACGTAACGGTCGATGTAATTAAAAAGGTTGATGGCGAGCAAGAGTGCCAGAGCGGTGCGGGCGCCTGATTTTTGCTCGTTTGTCATAACGCGATTGCAGAGTGAGATGGAGCGATTGTAAACGTAAAACAAATGCCGGGAGATTCTGCCGCCGAGCGCGCTTTCTATCTTTGCGCGCTTTCGATCGCGCGCTCGATTTATCGCGTGAAAGCGCTCGGCCGGGAAAATTTGCCGACCGGCGGCTGCCTGATCGTGCCCAATCACATCACCTGGGTTGATGCGATCATCCTTCAACTAGCCTGCCCGCGGCCGGTCCGCTTTATCATTGACGAGGAATTTTATCGCAAACCGGCACTTCGGCCGGTGCTGCGAATGGCGCGCGCCATCCCGATCGATCGTCGTAAGCCGCGCGAGGCAATTCGACGAGCCACTGCGCAGATTGAAGCCGGCCAATTCGTTTGCATTTTCCCAGAAGGCCAACTCTCGCGCACCGGCACGCTGGCGCGGCTACAGCGTGGATTCGAAATGATCGCGCGTCACGCCCAGGCACCGGTGGTACCGGTTTTTCTCGATCAACTCTGGGGTTCGATCTTCTCATATCGTGGCGGAAAATTTTTTCGGAAGTGGCCGAGACATTTTCCCTACCGCGCCACAGTCGGCTTCGGCGTGCCTCTTTCCGCGGAGGAGGCAACAATCCCACGCGTTCACGAAGATTTACTAAAGCTTGGAGCCGACTGCTTCGAGCAACGGCCCGAATTGCGGCAGCATATTGCGCGACGTGCTGTGCGCGGACTCAAACGCTCGCCTTTCGCCACCCTGGTCATCGATGGAATGGACGGCAGCAAGTTGAGTCGCGGAAAACTCCTCGGAGTTTCGATCGCACTCAGTGGTTACCTTCGGAAAACATTCCCGGAGAAACGAATTGCAATTGTGTTACCAGCCAGCAAAGGCGCTGTCGTTGCCAATCTCGCGGTGACATTGGCCGACAAAGTTCCTGTCGGATTGAATTTCACCGCCTCCGCTGATGCCATCGCCAGCGCGATTGATCGCGCTGAAATTAAAACTGCCATTAGCGCCAGGCAATTCCACGGACGGCTTACCAATCTTCCGTGGCCACGCAACATCGTATTTCTTGACGAGTTACTGCCGAAATTGAAGGGGCAGATTCTGTTTTGGTGGATGGCGGGAATTGTTACGCCCAACTTCTTGTTAGCTCGCTGGCTCGGGCTTCCACGCCACGGCGGACACAAAGAAGCGGTCTTGCTTTTTACCAGCGGCAGTTCGGGTGAACCCAAGGGTGTGGTTCTTTCTCATCATAATCTCATCGGCAACGTCACGCAGTTTACCGTCATGCTCGATGCCGGACCGGAAGATAGTCTCCTTGCCTCGCTTCCCTTCTTTCACAGTTTCGGATGCACCGTCACCCTCTGGTATCCGCTGATCGAGGGCACGCCAATAGTCACCTATCCGAGTCCACTGGAAGCGGCAAAGAACGCTGCCCTGGTCGAGAAGTACAAAATCACGGTGCTACTGGCGACGCCGACTTTCTTGCGCGCGTATTTGCGCAAGGCTGAACCGGAACAGCTGCGGTGGGCACGCCTGGTCATCGTCGGCGCGGAAAAGATGCCGCTCGATCTGTCCGAGAAATTCTTCGAACGCTTCGGCAAACGCGTGATGGAGGGCTACGGCTTGACAGAAACGGCGCCAGTCGTTTCCGTCAACCTGCCCGATCCAATTCCGGAGCGGCCCGATGTCACGGTGCAGCCGCTCTATCGCCTCGGCTCCGTCGGAAAAATGGCTTCGGGTATTGCCACGGAAATTCACCACCCGGAAACCAACGAGAAATTATCTATTTACGACAGCGGGATGCTCTGGTTGCGCGGTCCCAACATTTTTGAAGGCTATCTGAAGGATCCAAAGCGGACCGCAGAAGTTCTGCATAACGGCTGGTTAAAGACAGGCGACATCGGCCGGCTGGACGAAGACGGGTTTCTCTACATCGAAGGCCGGCTCTCCCGTTTCTCCAAGATTGGCGGTGAAATGGTGCCACACGAAGTAGTAGAGCAGAAGATTATCGGCGCGCTCGGTTTGGAAGGAAGCGAGCGACGCATTGCCATTTGCGGAGTGCCGGACGAAGCGAAAGGCGAGGCGCTGCTTCTGTTAACAGCCGATCCCATCGAAATGGATAAACTGCGCGCCCTACTGACTGAAAGTGGCGTCCCAAATCTTTGGATCCCGAAGCGTTCCGTCGTGGTAGAAAACATTCCCGTTCTCGCCTCCGGCAAACTTGATATCAGACGATGCCAGGAGCTGGCTGCCGGGCGATAAGACTAAACATGCCTATTAACGATTTCTCTTTTGTCATGTCGAGAGAAGTCGAGACATCTCTAATCATTTTCTGAAAGAGAATAGTTAGAGATTCCTCGACTTCGTTCGGAATGACAGAGGTGGCGGCAAGCGGAAGCGCTTGCCCTGCAAATCTAGAACGCTCTAATCCAGCCAATCCATCGCGGCGAGAATGCGGCGGAATTGTTCGTCGTCGCCCGACAGGGCGGGTAGCCACTCGCCGATTGGTTCACGTTTCCACCAGGCTGGGTCGCCCGGCGGCGCGAAATGATAGCGATAGAGTTGCGCGCGAATGTAGTGCGGCGGTCTAACTGGAAATGGATTACCGGCGAGAAGGGAAAGCGTGCCAGGATCGTTGTGCAGTAGTTTCCAGACGAAATGCAGCGTCCATGGATATTCCGCTGGTGATGCCATGGCGGCGAACCAAATTTGCCAATCGATGCGCGGTTGATACGGCGCGATGAACGGAGGCCGCAGATCCGGATTACCCGGTTTGGCTTTGAATTCGTATTCCTTCCATTTGGTATCGCCGGTAATAATCGCGTCGTCGGTTCCTTCGAAAATGATCTCGTCACGTTCCTTCCCGACGGCGCCGAATGCGCCGTAGGTGTTAACGAGACTAAGCCGATCGAAGGACGTGTTCATCATTTGCCGTTCCGAAATGAGATTGGCGACTGGCGCGATGCTCAAATACGCGACCAGGAGTGACAATGCGATGGCGATGGTGTTGTTGATGCGCGACGGCTCCGATTCCTCCGCCGCGCGTTCTGCGCGCTTAACGATCGAACGTGGAAGAATTCGCCGAAGGAAGGTGTCATCAAAACAAGCGAGAAATGGAATCATCGTCACGTAATTCAAGAACGAGAGGTTGCCGCTGATGATGAGAACGATTTGAAAACTCACCAGCAAGATCCCAGCGACATGGCGCGCGTGGCGGGGCCCGAATGAAAACCAGGGGACGATAAGTTCAATAAAATGGTTCCAGGCTGTGCCGAATTTGTGGAACCAGTGCGGCGCGAAATGCAGATAGCGGCTAAGCGGACTTGGGATCGGCTGCGTTTCGTAATGATAATAAAGACAGGTAAGATCGCGCCAACATGGATCGCCGCGTAGCTTGATCAGGCCGGCACCAATCATGATGCGAAAACCGAGCCAACGAAAAAGCCAGATCACGAGCAGCGGCGGACGGCATCTCGGGAATGGGCGACCATCGAGCAACGGACAAAGAAAGATCGACAGGAACCCGGTCTCGAGCAATTGCGTTTCCCAGCCATAGCCGTACCAGATTTGCCCGACGTGAATGATGGACATGTACATCGCCCAGAGAATGGCGAGCAGAATCGCATTGGCGTAACCGCCAAGGACAACGAGCGACAAGCCGAAACCAACCCAGGCAAAGATCGAGAGACCTTGATCGGAAATACCGAACCAGAAGAGCGATGGTAACTGCAAGGCTGCGGCAGAGCGCGAGCCGAAATGCGCCTCGACTGTTTGAAAAAAATGATTAGCCGGGGTTAAGCCATGTTCGCCGACGAGAGGGACGAGTTGCTGTGCTGCGATCAAAAAGGCAACTGCATAAACAAAACCAAGCAGGCGCAAAATAGCGAACCGGGTGAGCCAATAAGAATTCCCGCCATGGAAAAGTTTTCCGAAGATATTTTGAGCCATCACAACATCATGGGAGCTGGCCCCATTTGGTCGCTACTGGAGGCCAATGCGCTTGAGGATTTCGACGAAACGGGGTTCCGAACGCATCGAATCCCATTTTGAGTCGACTTTCAGGCGACAAAGTCGAATATCGTGGTCTTGATACGCCTTTTCTAACCAGCTGAAAGCCTCATCCTTCTCGCCCAGGACATAAGAGAGGAGCGCGAGATTGGAAGGCGGAACGTAGCGTTGGCTTTCGAGAGATTTTAATTCCTGTAGTACCGCCCGTCCTTTCGCCGTGTCGCCGGACAATACCGAGGCATAACCATTCAGTGCTAGCGGCTCTGAATTTCCGCCGGACAATTTTACGGCCTGACTGAATTCGGAAATGGCTTCGGGGTACATTTTCTTCTCGACATAAGCCATTCCCAAAAATTGATGCGCAATCCAGAAATTCGAATCCAGTTCGACCGTCTTTTTTAACCTGGCAATAGCCTCGTCGTCTCGTCTTGCCAGGTGAAGATGGTAACCATTGAGCGCGTTGATGATTAGGGAGAGCGGATCGAGCTCGACGGCGCGGACACCTTCTGCGATTGCTTCCTGGGAACGCCCGGTGACGCTGAGCATTTGCGCGTAAGCAATGTGGCCAAAACTCCAATTTGGATTGAGTTCGATGGCACGTTTTGCTTCCTTTTCCGCGGCAGACCAGTCCCAGTCATACCAAGTGTGAATGAAGGCCAGGGTAGCGTGAGGCTCCGCGAGCGTCTCATCGAGCTCCAATGCTTTGGTTGCTGCAGCCTGAGCCTGCGGAAGGGTGTCCTTCGACGGTACTTCACTTGTTGGCGCGAGGCTTCGATAAGCATCGGCTAATCCGAAGTAGGCCAGGGCGTAAGTCGGATCGAGCCCAATCGCCTTTTTAAAAAATTCAATGCTCTTCGTAATCTCCGGAGGAGTGAGCTTGTTCCAATGATAACGCCCGGTAAGGTAAAGTTGATACGCTTCGACATTCTCGGTGTAACGTCGGGTCAAACGCTTGTTCTCTTCGCCGCTCAAGCGCAACGCGAGTGCGTCTGCTACCTTTTGGGAAATCGCATCCTGAACAGCAAAAACATCCGTGAATTTTTCGTCGAACGTGTTCGCCCACAGTGAAGATCCGTCCGCTACGTTGATCAAACGAGCACTAACTCTGATGCGATCGCTCGATTTCTGGACGTTACCTTCCAAGACCGAATTAACCTCCAATTCGCGTCCGGCGGCCACAGGATCCTGGTCGAGACCGCTATATTTGCGGACCGAGTTGAGCGAGCGAACCACGATTTCCCGGATGTTGCTAAGCTTGGCAATGAGACTGTCCGCCATGCCCATTTCGAGCACCTGATCTCGGTTCTCGGGCACTAAAGGTTTGAAAGGAAGCACCGCGATTCGCTTTTCAGGAGATGACAAAGCGTTTGCCACTTTTTGCGAGTGACGGTGAGAAAATGCCCAAAAACCAATCACCAAAGCGCTTGTGACCAAGATCGCGCCAGTTAAGAGCAGCGGCTTTCGCAGTTTGGCGGGCTTAACGGAAGGCGCAGCTGCAGTTGTCTCTCTCTCCTTTTTGAGCTTCTCGGGAATCGCGGGGTTACCCACCTCGTCACGATAAAAATTAACTAGGCTAACCCTCGCACCATGCTTCACTTCGCATTCGCCAAGTTCGTGCAGGTACGGCCGCCATTGCCGATATTGTTCCAGATCTTCGGCAACACGCTTAGAGAGAAGGATGTGGCCACCATCGCCGCAATCCATCACCCGCTGTGCCACGTTGATGCCCGCCCCGGCGATGTTCGAGCGATCGTTTACATCCTTGATCCCGCTAACCGGACCGCTATGAATGCCCATGCGAACTTGAAGTTCTGAATGGTTCCGCAACGCCTTACTGATTTCCAACGCGCATTGTACAGGCGCTTCCGGGGTCGTCGAAAA
>Ga0207691_10004149_pt1 | contig 14078 bp, 12 predicted proteins | sample KBSM13metaG_FD_184327 | JGI IMG/M metagenome (GOLD analysis project Ga0207691, IMG submission 184327) | Miscanthus rhizosphere microbial communities from Kellogg Biological Station, Michigan, USA - KBS M1-3 metaG (SPAdes) (version 2) | ecosystem: Host-associated > Plants > Roots > Rhizosphere >... | reverse complement strand
TCCATCTCGCCGGTCTCGACGATCTCATCGCAGATCAGGCGGCCCTCCGGGCTGTCGCATTCGATCCGGCGCTCGTACTGAATCGCCTGGCGCGCAATCCGGTCGCCGGTGAAGCGCGGCAGCCGCATGTTCGCCGCGCCGGGAATGATGCCCTCCTTGCGCGCTGGCAGCGTCAGGAACGCGGTGCGTTCGGCGAGCACATAGTCCATCACCAGCAAGGCCTGGCAATGGCCGCCGATGGCAAACGCTTCGACCGCGGCAATCCACGGCTTCTCGATGGTCTGGCCGCCGAATTCGTCGGGCGGCGCGTCGTCGGGAAAAGCGAGCCCGCGATAGATCTTGTTCACGTAGCCGAGATCGCGCTGCAGATACCAGACGAACGGAATGCGGCCATGATAGAGATGGGTGAGATTGATGCCGGCGCCGAACACGCGGCGCCCACGATATTTCGGATGCTCGACCACCGCGCCGCGCATGACCGCGATCTCGGTCGCCTGATCGAGCAGCGCCAGGTCGACGCAGATTTCCGCGCCAGCGAGCGAGGTCTGGTCCTCCGCGTTGAGAAAGCGCGGATTGTTCTGCGTCACGACCGCAGCCTTGCCGACGCGCCGCACCGACGCGCCGTCAAGCTCGACCACGCCGTCACGCACGAATTTCGGCAGCAGCGCCTCGGCATCCGGCCGCGGCAACAGCATGGCATGGCAGAGATGACGTCCGGAGCGCTCGCTGCCGAGCACCGCGGACAGGAACAGGCCCTGATCGATTTCCTGGCCGCTCTTGTCGCGCTGAATGCAGCCGTCCTCGGCGGCGATCTCCTGGGCCGTGGGCACCAGGCCGGGAACCACGCCGGCGGCGCGGATCACGAGATCCTCGACCCGCACGAAACGTGACCGCCGCACCGTCAGCGCGTCGTAGACGGCGTCGCCGTGACGGCGAAGAAACCGCGCGCGAGCCTCCCGCGCCCGATCCTGAATGGTGCGCGCCGCGGCACCCTCGGCCTCATTGCGCTGGGGCTTGGGCGGCAACCGCCCGAGCAGGCGCGCGCCCTTCTGCCAATAGGCCGAGAATTTCCGGCGGTCGGCGGGAAAATCGGTGGTCTCGCCCGGCTCCGCCTGCAGCCAGTCGCGCACGTCCTTGGCGGGTAAGCCCGCCGTCACGAGACATTCCACCGCCACCGGATCGGTCTCGCGTGCGGGCATCACGGCGCTCCCAGGTTGCTCGAAACGATATTGTGACAAAAGCGCATGCAATGTGCGAGGCCGCGTGCAACTTCGGCATTTTGACGTTCCTGTGAATGCTGCGCGGCAAGGCCGGCAGTAACGTCAAATCCGCCGCATCAGGCAGCGCGCTCGAAGTATTTCCTCAAGTTGGCGCGCACGCGCGCGAGCGGCGGGACGGCGAGATCCGGCAGCGCAAATTCCCGTCCGGTGAGCTTCTCATACACCTCGATATAGGTGGCCGCAGCCTGCAGGACGATCTCGGGCGGAATGTCCGGAATTGGGTCGGTGTAGGGATCGCATCGCGCCGCCACCCACCGCCGCACGAAATCCTTGTCCAGCGTTTCCGGGGGCGTGCCCTGCGCAAATCGTTCGGGGTAGCTGGCAGCCAGCCAATAGCGGCTGCTGTCGGGGGTATGGACCTCGTCGGCCAGGACGATCGCACCCTTTTCGTCGAAGCCGAATTCGTACTTGGTATCGACCAGGATCAGTCCCCGCCGGGCGGCGATCTCGCGCCCGCAGGCGAACAAGGTCATGGCCTTGTGCGCCACCTCCTCCCACTGCCCCTCGGTCAGCAGCTTGCGCGCAAGAATGTCCCGCGCGCTGAGCGGCGCATCATGCGCGCCATGCTCCGCCTTGGTGGTGGGCGTGATGATGGTGCGCGGAAGCTTCTGGTTGTCGCGCAGGCCGTCGGCGAACCGGTGGCCATACATCTCGCGCTCGCCCTTTTTATACATCTGCAGGATGGAGGTGGACGTCGTGCCGGCCAGATAGTCGCGCACCACGATCTCGACCGGCATCATCGCCAGCCGCTTGCACACCAGGACGTTGGGATCCGGATACGCAATGACGTGATTGGGGCAGAGGCCTTGCGTCGCCTCGAACCAGAAGCGCGCGGTCTGCGTCAGCACCTGCCCCTTGAGCGGAATGACCGCGAGGTTGCGGTCGAAAGCGCTGATGCGATCGGTGGCGATGAGGATGCGCGTGCCATCGGCGAGATCATAGTTCTCGCGCACCTTCCCCCGGTAGCAGCCCGGAAGCTCGGGAATCACGGCTTCGGGAAGCGTATGGTGCGCGTAGGGGGCGAGCGCTGACGGACTGATCATGGGGGCTGGGAACGACCGATCGGAAAATGACGATGCCGGCGAGTGTAGTGGGTCGCCGGTCCCGCCTCAACGTCGCTGCGCGGCGGCTGTGGAATTGGGATCGTGCGGCGCCACCGGCCTGCCGGATCGGGCGGACGTGATACTTCGTCAGCCACCGCGAAAAACCGCTCGCACTTTATCTCGCACTTTGCCAGATTTTCCGGTTATACGGCCCCGAGGAGCAAAACAGATGAAGCCAAGCCTTCGGCCCGGAGCGTCCCGGGTCAACCGCATCACCGTCGGCCGTGAACGCACCATCGGTTTCATGGGCGAGGACGCGCGCACCTACGGCACCCCGTCCATGATCCTCGACATCGAACATACCTGCCGCGAGCTCATCATCGAGCACGCCGATGCCGGCGAGGATTCGGTCGGCATGGAAGTCGCGGTCAAGCATCTCGCGCCCACGCTCATGGGCATGACGGTCGAGATCACGGTGCGGGTGACGGCGGTGGATGGGCGCAAGGTGTTCTTCGAAACCTCGGTCAAGGACGAGCTCGATCAGGTCGGCGCCGGCACCCACACCCGGTTCGTCGTCGACAAGGCCAAGACGTTCGAGCGACTCAAGGCGAAGGCCGCGCGCTTCGCCGCATTGTCGGGGTGAAGGCATGGCGGGCACGGTTCGCGACGACGGGACCTTCATGTTCGATCGCGCCGCCGAGACCATGGCGCGCGGCGATCTCGCGGCGTTGCAGCTTCGCCGCCTGCAGCAGACCATCGCGCGCGCCCATGCCAAGGTTCCGCATTATCGCCGCAAGCTCGACGGCGCCGGCGTGCGCCCGGACGATCTCAAGACCCTCGCCGACATCGCGCGCTTCCCGTTCACGGTCAAAGCGGACCTGCGCGACAATTATCCCTTCGGCATGTTCGCGGTGCCGCGCGAGGACCTGGTGCGGCTGCACGCCTCCTCGGGAACGACCGGCAAACCGACCGTCGTCGGCTATACCCCGGCCGACCTCGCCTTGTGGGCGGACCTGATGGCCCGCTCGCTCGCCTGCATGGGCGCCAAGCCCGGCGACATCTTCCACAATGCCTTCGGATACGGACTGTTCACCGGCGGGCTTGGATTCCACTACGGCGCCGAGCGGCTCGGCCTGACCACCGTGCCGGTCTCCGGCGGCGCCACCGAGCGCCAGGTGCTGCTGCTGAAGGATTTCGGCGCGCGCGTACTGGGGGCGACGCCGTCCTATGCCCTCAACATCGCCGAGGTCGCGGAAGGCATGGGGGTCGACCTGCGTGCGCTGCCGCTGCGTTATGGATGCTTTGGCGCCGAGCCCTGGAGCGACGCCATGCGCGACGATCTCCAAGCCAAATTCGGCATCAAGGCCATGGATACCTATGGCCTCTCCGAGATCATCGGGCCGGGCGTCTCCTGTGAGTGCCACGTCGCGCAAAGCGGGCTGCATCTCTGGGAGGATCACTTCTTCTGCGAGGTGATCGACCCCGAGACCACGGCGCCGGTGCCGGTCGGCGACGCCGGCGAGCTCGTGGTCACCACGCTGACCAAGGAAGCGCTGCCGATGCTGCGCTACCGCACGCGCGACATCACGCGCCTGATCGAGGAGCCGTGCGCGTGCGGGCGCACCCATCGCCGGATGATGCGCGTGACCGGGCGCAGCGACGACATGCTGATCATCCGCGGGGTCAACGTCTATCCGTCCCAGGTCGAGGCCTTCCTGGTCGGCTTCCCCGGGCTCGCACCGCATTATCAGCTCGTGCTCACCCGTGACGGCCCGATGGACGCCATCACGATCGAGGTCGAGCTCGCCCCCCCTGCCCCACTCGACCAGGCCGTCGTCATCAAGATCGCCGCCGACGTGCGCAATCACATCAAGTCGATGGTGGGCGTGACCTGCGACGTCGTCCTCAAGGCGCCGGGCGAAGTCGCGCGCTCGCAGGGCAAGGCGGTGCGCGTCAAGGATATGCGGCAAGCGAAAAAGCCATGATGTCGGAAGAGCAACTCATCCTGGTCGATGAGCGCAACCGCGCCACCGGCTCCGGGAGCAAGACAGCCATCCACCGCAAAGGCCTTCTGCATCGCGCCTTTTCGATTTTCATGGTGGACGAGCACGGGCGGATCGTGCTGCAGCAGCGCAGTCCGCAGAAGTACCACTCGGGCGGGCTTTGGGCGAATTCCTGCTGCGGCCATCCGCGCCCGGGCGAGCGGACGATGTTCGCGGCGCGCCGCCGGCTCGGCGAAGAGCTCGGCGTGACGGGCGAACTGTCGTTCGGCTTTTTCGCGCGCTACCAGGCCGAGCTCGGCAACGGCATGCATGAAAACGAGCTCGTCTACGTCTATTTCGGACGGCTGCAGGCCGAGCCAAAGCCCGACCCCGCCGAGGTCGCCGACGTCGCGCACTGGTCGTTCGACGACATCAGCCGGCGCATCGAGCGCGAGCCGGATTCGTTTACGTTCTGGTTCAAGCACTATTTTCGAAACCACGGCCCCGAGATTGCACGGCTCGCGAAAAGGACCGCCGGTCGCTCGCCCGCGTGACCCGCGGTAGCCCGGAGATTCGGACCGGGCTCCACGTCTTTCCCCTCCTCGCCCGATTCCTGGCCCCCATCCGCCTTGACAGCCTCCGGAGGCGGGATCACGTTTGGCAACGACAGCGGGAAGATCTGCCCGTTCCGATTGGAACAAGGGCTCACCGCCGTCCATCGGGGAGGAAGACCATGAGCCCAATCCGTACGGCATTGGCGATCGCGGGCGCGTGCGCGCTGGCAACCACCGGCGTGGATCTCGCGACGTCCCAGGAGGTGAAGCAGGAGGCGCGGCCGGCCGCACGGCCCAGCCTCACGCCCAGCAATGTCACCCAGGACATGCTCAATCGCGCCGCGAGCGACGGCAACAACTTCCTGCACACCAACGGCGACTACACCCAGAAGCGCTATCATCCCGCTGCGCAGATCAACGCCTCCAACGTCCGCCGCCTGCGTCCGGCCTGGATCTTCCAGACCGACGTCAAGGAATCGATGGAAACCTCTCCCATCATCGTCAACGGCGTGATGTATGTCACGACCTCGTTCAGTCAGGTCTACGCGCTCAACGCGCAGACCGGCGAGCAGCTGTGGTACTACAAGCAGCCGCTCGGACCGATCACGACCTATTGCTGCGGGCCGAACAATCGCGGCGTCGCGGTCGCCGACGACAAGGTCTATCTCGCCACGCTCGACGCCAAGCTGGTCGCGCTCGACGCCAAGACCGGCAACAAGGTGTGGCAGACCGATATCGCCGATCCGGAGCTCGGCTACAGCGAGACGATGGCTCCGACCGTCGTCAAGGGCAAGGTGCTCATCGGCACCAACGGCGGCGAATATGGCATCCGCGGATTCGTAAAGGCGTACGACGCCAAGGACGGCAAGCTGCTGTGGACGTTCGACACCATCCCGGAGAATTCGGTCGGGGTCTGGGCGGAGAAGGACGCCACCGGCCGCGACATGAAACGCAATATCCAGGCCGAGAAAGACCAGCTCGCCAAGACCGGCGACCCGTACAAGACCCTGGGCGGCGGCGTATGGCAGAACCCCGCGGTCGATCTCGCCACCAATCGCATCTTTTTCGTCGTCGGCAATCCGTCGCCTGACCTCGATGGTTCGCTGCGGCCGGGCGACAACCTCTACACCGACTCGCTCGTCTCGCTCGATCTCGACACCGGCAAATACGTCTGCCACCTCCAGTACATCGCCCACGACGTCTGGGATCTGGACGCGGTCAGCCCGCCGGTCCTGGTGGACGTGCGCGACAAGAGCGGAAAGCTGATCCCCGGCGTCCTGCACGCCGGCAAGACCGGGCACGTCTATGTCCACGACCGCAAGGACTGCAGCCTGATCCGCTTCTCCGATGCGATGATCCCGCAGGAGAACATGTGGACGCTGCCGACGGCACAGGGCGCGCGCATGCTGCCCGGCGCCAATGGCGGCGTGGAGTGGTCGCCGATGGCGGTCAATCCGCAACTCGGGCTGAGCTATGCCATCAACCTGCACCAGCCCATGACCTACCAGGTGCAGAGCTCGCCCTATCCCGGCGGCAAGCTCTGGCTCGGCGGCGCCTTCAAGGTGATTCCCAGCGAGGAGCAGTGGGGCAACATCACCGCGGTCGACTACAACACCGGCAAGATCCGCTGGCAGGTGAAGACGCCGCAGCCGATGATCGGCGGCGTGCTCGCGACCGCCGGCGGGGTTGTCTTCACCGGCGAGGGCAACGGCAAATTCAACGCCTATGACGCGCGCAACGGCAAGGTGCTCTGGACGTTCAATGCCGGCGCCGGCGTCAACGCGCCGCCATCCACCTACACCGTCGGCGGCAAGCAGTACGTCGTGGTCGCCGCCGGCGGCAATGTCCAACTCGACTTCAAGCGCGGCAATAGCATCATTGCCTTCACGTTGGACTAATGCGCCGAAGCAACACGCGCAAAGCCATAGGCGTTACGCAGACGGGGCCGCTGGGCCCCGTCTTTTTCATTGCCATTCTCGGCATCCTCTTGCTGCCGGCTCCATCACCTGCGCAGACGATCGAGGAGAAAGCGCAATTGTGCGCGGCCTGTCACGGCGAGAACGGCATTCCGCAGGAGAAGACCACGCCGGTGATCTGGGGACAGTACCAGGGCTATCTCTATCTCGTGCTGCGCGACTACAAGTCCGGCGCGCGCAAGAACGACATCATGTCGCCCCTGGCCGAGACGCTGGCGCGCGAGGACATGATGGCGCTGGCGCTCTATTTTTCGCAAAAGCGATGGCCCGACCTGCAACAGCCGGCGGCGCCGCCGGATGTCGCGGCCAGGGCGATCCGCGCCAATGGCTCGGTCGGGTGTACCGGCTGCCACCAGGGCCAATACCAGGGCGAAGGCACCCAGCCGCGCGTCGCCGGCCAATACAGGGAATACCTCCAGCAGACGATGCTGGACTTCCGCACGCGCGCTCGCGGCAACAATCCCGGCATGACCGATCTGATGCTGGCGACCTCGGAAGCCGACATCGCGGCGCTCGCGCAATACATGGCCGGGCTGCAATACCTGCCCGGGCAGTAGGCAGGCTCACCTCGCGCCGAGCTTCTCGCGGATGCTGTCATTGGCAGCGAGGTCGCGCGCGCGCTTTCCGCTGTTGTCGGCAATGGAGCGATCCGCGCCGCGGCGGAGGAGGAGATCGACGATCTCTCCGTGGCCGAGTTCGGCGGCGATCATCAGCGCGGTGCGGCCGCGGTTGTCGATCGCGTCGATGGGCGCGCCGGCACCGAGCAACAGCTCGACGACATCCATGGCGGCGCGGGCGCCGACGCCGTCCTCGCTGCCCGCCGCCCACATCAGCGCGGTCAGATCGTTGCCGTAGGCGCGCCGGGGATCGACGCCGGCCTCGAGCAGGCGGACGACGATGAGCGCAAACCCGCGCCCGGCGGCATACGTCATGGCCGCCTTGCCGGTCGTGTCCAGGACATCGGGATCGGCGCCCGCGGCGATGAGCTGATCGAGGATGCGACCGCTGCCCTTGAAGGCGGCCGCCGCAAGCGGGGTGACGCCCGATGGGCCCGCCAGGTTCGGATCGGCACGCCTCGTCAGCAGCATCGCCACGCTGGCCTGCCGCTCGTTCTCGACCGCGGCGTAAAGCGCAGTCGCACCGGCGAGATTGCGCGCGTCGAGCGGCGCGCCCCGCGTCACCAGGAAATCGACCAGCGCCACGTGTCCGGCCCGCGCCGCACGCGCCAGCGCCATGGCGCCGAGCCGGTCACGTGCGGCAAGCGATGCACCCGCGTCGAGCAGACGGCGCGCCAGCGGCAGGCAGCCGGAATCGGCGGCCGCGAACAGCACGAGATTGAGCTCGGTCGACTTGGCCTCGGGCTTGATCAGGTCGAGCCGGCGTTCGAGCTCGCGGCAGGTGGGAGCCGTGGCCACTCCCGCCGGCGCGGCCGAGGCCGCATGCGCAAGCAGACACGCGGCGACGATCGAACCCGCCAGGACAACGCGACCTATGGAATTCAGCGGGGCCATGGCCGGCAAGACATTCCATGGTCGGTGGGCCGCTGTCCAGGCGACCGGCGCTGGCTTCGTCGTCGCAACCATCTCCGGCTCCCGCCAGAGATGCGGCCGGCGGTGCGGCACCCATGCGGTCCTGGCATTGCTCGGGCGAAGCACCCCGTATACGCTCGATGGCAAGCGCTTTTCTGGCACATGCCAACGCCAGCAAGATATCAAACAAGCGTCTTTCAAGAAGCGTCCCTGGGGAGGTCAATCATGCGACAGATCCGCAAGTTTTCCGGCATCGCGGTTCTCGCCGGCGCCTCGGCCGCCGCAATCGCAGCGTCCGCGTTCGCGGCCGAATACTCGATGACGGTCAATCGCGACCGGCTGATCAACGCGCAGAACGAGCCACAGAACTGGCTGATGATGAATGGCGACTACGGCTCGATGCGCTATTCCAAGCTCACCCAGTTCAATCGCGACAACGTCAAGAATCTTCGGATGGTCTGGGCGCTGGCGCTCGGCGGCATGCAGGACGTCGGCCAGAACGGTCCCGAGAACGAAGTCAATCCGTTGATCGACAACGGCTTCATGTACACCACCGACGGCTGGGGCACGGTCTACAAGATCGACGCCCGCAATCCGAACAAAGGCGAGTTCGTCTGGATCAGCGATTCCGGCGTTCGCCACGAGGGCAATGTCCCGCGCACGCGCGGCATCGCGCTGTGGGACGACCTCGTGATCGCCAACCTGCCTGACGGCCGGGTGATCGCCATCAACCGCGACTCCGGCGAGATCGTCTGGGACAAGCAGGTCGCCAAACCGAACGAATTCGGCAGCAAGGAGAAATTCCTCACCGCCCCGATCACCGCCGAGGGCAAGGTTCTGGTCGCCAACGGCGCGGGCGACGCGCAGACCCGCGGCTGGCTGGCGGCGCTCGACGTCAAGACCGGCAACGAGCTCTGGCGCTGGTATGTCGTGCCCAAGCCCGGTGACCCCGGCAGCGAGACCTGGAAGGACAAGACCAACGCCTGGAAGACCGGCGGCGGCGGGCTGTGGCAGACCGGATCCTACGACCCCTCGTCAAAGCTCACGGTATGGGGCACCGGCAATCCGGTTCCGATCTACGATCCGCAGGCGCGGCCGGGCGACAATCTCTACACCAACTCCGCGGTCGCGCTCGATATCGAGAGCGGCAAGCTCGCCTGGTATTTCCAGTACACGCCGAACGATTCGTGGGACTACGACGAGAACGGCATTCACCTGTTGTACGACACCACGATCAACGGCGAGAACCGCAAGGCCGTGGCCCACTTCGGACGCAACGGATTCTTCTACACGCTCGATCGCACCAACGGCAGCTTCATCAGGAGCGGGCAATACGTCAACGACTTGAACTGGACCAAGGGCATCGATCCCAAGACCGGCAAGCCGCTGGAATACGATCCGAAGCTCGACGTTCAGCAATACGTCACCGAAGCCCGTGCGTTGCGCGGCGACGGGATGAAGCGCGCCTGCCCGACTTGGCACGGCGGCGTCGCGCACCAGCCGGTGGCTTACAATCCGATCAAGAAGATCGCCTACGGCGTCGGCATCGAGGGCTGCTTCACTCAAAACGGCGCCATGGTCGCATACAAGTCGCCCGATGGCGGCATCGACACCCAGAAGAGCGAGAAGCGCACCTATACCAGCGATCTCTACTACGGCTCGATCACCGCCTTCGACACCGTCAACCACAAGGTCATCGCGAAGGCCATCACCGACATCGAGATCCGCTCGGGCGCGCTGGTCACCGCCGGCGGCGTGGTGTTCACCGCGCTGCAGGACGGATGGGTGATCGCCTATAACGACGAAACGCTGGAGGAACTCTGGCGCTTCAATGTCGGCACCCCGCTCAAGGGCGCGCCGGTGACCTACGCGATCGGACCCAAGCAATATCTCGCGGTGCAGACCAGCGGCCGTCACCTGCATCCCGTGAAGTTCGATAAGCTGGAGAACTCGAGCTACCTGTTCGTCTTCGCCCTGAATTGATCTGACGGGCCCGACGGTTTTGCAGGGTGGGCACGGTGCTACGTGCGTTTGCCCACCCACGGCATCCGGAATACGAGAGCCGCCTACTTCGCGAACTCGCTGCAGGCTTCGACGTCCGAGCCCCAATAATCGATGCACTTGGCGCGATCCATCGGGCCCTGACCGATGACCTTCGCGAACATGAAGTCGGCGATGGCATCGATCTCGCGCGCCTGCAATGTCGCCGGCGGATCGGGCATCTGCAGCTTGGGTGATCGGATGTCGGCCTGCTTGAGGCCGTAGCAGCGCCCGTCGCTGTAAGCGAACTTGTCGAACGGCGGCATCCCGCTGCCGGGTCGCCCGCACTTGATGAGCAGGATCAAGGTTTCGCGGTCGAGTACGGATTCCCGCAGGTTGGCGCCGTCGGGCATCTGGCTGTCGAGCTTGCGCCCGTCGCCTGCCCAGCCGTGGCACGCCTGGCAGTTGCCCTTCTGGCGAAACAGCCGCGCGCCGGCCGCGATATCCGCCGGATCCGGGGCCTGTGCATGCGCGGCCGAGCCAAATAGCAATGCACCCGTCACGGCGATGATGGCGACAGACAGGCTTCGTTTCAGCGCGCTGTTCATAGGGGTACCCACGGGCAGGCCGATCGGGTCTGCAATCCTAGAGCCAAATCGGGCGGAGTTGAATCGCCATTTCGCGATTGGGAAACATTGGCAGCCGCCACAGCGGCAGGTACCGTGCGCAACCATGCGATCTGCCGCTGCGCTGCTGCTGGGCCTGTTCTGCTGGTCGTCGGTCACCGCTGCCGAGGATCTGCGGCGCGCCACCGTCTGGGACCTCAAGCTCGGGATGCCGGTATCCGCGCAGCCCGCGTCCGACCAGTTTCGCGGATTCGCCTGCGGCTCGAACGGCGGCGCTCCGCGCCGGCAATTGAGCGGCTGGGATGATTTCCGGCGCTGCGATGCGGAAGCGAGCGGACTGCGCGAGGTCTATTTCGAATACGACGACGAATACGAATACATCGCGCGCGCCCGCGACCTGCCGCGCGAGGTATCGCGCTGGGCCGGTACGACCGAGGCCGGCTTTCCGGTGGTGGTGTCGGCACTGTTTGATGACGGCGGCGTGCTCAAGGGCATCCGGATCGTGACCGATTCCCGCCCCGAGTACCGCACTGACACCGCCGATGCCAATCTGCGCAAGCGCGCGGACGCCTATCTGTTCGGCGGCCTCATGGCCGCGCGTCACGGCATCGAGCCCGCGCGCGACTGCGTATCGCTGCCGGCAGCCGAAGGCGAGAGCGCCGTCGGCGAACTGTTCGTCAAGCAGTCCTGTGAGCTGGCCGACGCATCGCGCGGTCGCAAGGTCGTCGTGCGCGCCAATTATTTCCGCAAGACCGGTCAGAGCGGCGTCAATCCGCAACTGCCGACGCAACTGACCCAGGGTCAGTTCGAGAGTTCAGCCCGGCTGGACATCAGCGCCAGCCCGCCGTGATCGTCCGAGGCACGATTCCGGGGAATAACCTTCACTCATCCCTGACCGTGCCATCCGGCATCGCGGTCGCCCGGAAGAGCGCGCCTTCGAGCCTGGTTTCGTACATGTTGGCGCGCCGGAAGTTGGCGCCGGCAAGCACGGCCCGGGACAGGTCAGCGCCGCGCAAATTCGCGCCGAGCGCATTGGCACCGCTGAGATCGGCGCCGACGAAGCTCGCCTCGATCGCCTCAACACCCATCAGCCGCGCCTCCTTGAGCGACGCCGTGTCGAAGCGGGCGCCGCGTAGGAACGCGAAGTCGAGCGCGGCCGCGCTCAAGTCCGCGCCGGTCAGGATCGCGTCCGCCAGCCGTGCCTTGCGCAGGTCGACGTTGCGCAGCGTCGCCTGGGTGAAATCGGCACGGGTGAGTCGCGCGACGCCCATCAGTGCGTCGGTCAGATCGGCGCCCGCGAGCTTCGCCCCGTCCAGAATAGCGGCATAGAGCATGGCGTCGCGCAGCACGGCGCCGGCAAGGTCCGCCCGGCTCAGATTGGCCTTGTTGAGGTTGGCCCCGGTCAGATCGGCACCCGCGAGCCGCGCTCCTGCCAACCTGGCGTCGTGAAAATTCGTGTCCTTGAGATTGGCGCCGGTGAGATCAACACCGGACAGGTCGCGACGTTTGAAGTTTCCCCCGGCGAGATCGCAGCGCTGGCATTCGCGCGTGCGGCCGGCGAGGAAATCTGCACGTTGGTCCGCATGCGCGAGCGTCGAGGACAGCGCGGCCAGCACGACCAGGCAGGCTGCCGTCATGCCTCTCGATGCCGTGATGTCCCTGCTCATGCTGCCAATCTTAGCACCGCTCGTCGGCCGGCCCTGGCGCGCATTGTCCGATCATGCCCGAACGATGTAAATTGCTCGGCGCAAGCCGCGCCCGGATGAAACCATGCCCAGCGTTCCATTCCTGACCACCGACGGCGACGCGCATGCGCGCGGCCTTGCTCACGGGCGACGATTCGCGCCGGACATCGCCGCCAATGTCGCGACCTATCTGCGCCGGTTCGCCGCTTCCGGGCTCGATCGCGATGGCGCTTTCTCCGACGCCGAGATCTGGTGCCGGGCGATCGCCGAGCAGAGTCCGAGCTACGCCGAGGAAATGCGTGGCATTGCCGACGGCTCCGGCCAGAGCGAGCAGGCCATCGCCCTGCTCAATGCGCGCTACGAGCTGGCGTTCACGCTGTTCGGGCAGGAGGCGACGCAACAACGAGCCAGGGCGGGCGAGCTTCTCGAAATCGGGCCCGACGGCTGCACCACATTCGGCCTCAAGCCCGAGGTGACCGAGGATCGCCATACTTGGCTCGGCCAGAACTGGGACTGGCTGGAAGGCGTGCACGGGCACACTTGCGTCCTGCAGGCGCGGCGAAAAGGACAGCCGAGTTTCGTCTGCCTTACCGAGGCCGGCATCGCGGGCGGAAAAATGGGCGTCAACGAATGCGGGATCGGCTTGGTCGAGAACGGGCTCGCCTCCAGCCACGATGGCCGCAATCCTTACTGCAAGCCGTTCCACGTGCGTTGCCGTGAAGTGCTGGATGCGGAACGGTTCGAACAGGCGCAGCGGCCGGTCATCGACACGCCGCGCACCTGTTCGGCGAATTTCGTGATCGGTGCGGCCGGCGGCGAGATCGTCGATATCGAGTCGAGCCCCGACCACGTCAGCTACCTTCATCCCGAGGAGGGCATCATCACACATTCCAATCATTTCCTGTCCGCGGGCCACGGTGAATCGCTGCTGGAAAAAATTTCTCCCAACACGCTCCACCGCGTCGATCGCATGCGGCACCTGCTGGAGCCGCATCGCGGCGCTCTGTCCTTCGCCCGCATGCGCGCGGCCGCCGCCGACCACCTCGGCGCACCATTTGCGATCTGCCGGCATCCCGATCCGAGCCAACCGGAGCCAAAGCGCACCATGACCGTCGGCGCCGTGCTTATCGATCTTGAGGCGCGCACGATGCACGTGGCGAACGGGCCGCCGTGCGCCAACGATTACGTCGAGTTCGGCCTCTAGCGGCGTGAAGCAGACGAGCCGGCGAGCCGGCCTCACTCGCTATCGGCGCCAAACATCCGCACCTGGGCCTCGGCGGCAGCGTCCGCCATGGTCATGAACACGGCGCCGGCCGCGGCCAGATCCTTCACCAGCCCTTCCAACGCCAACATGCGATACCCGCGGCCGATGACGTAGGGGTGCATGGTGTAGGTCAGCACGCCCCATTCGACCGTCTGCTGC
>Ga0207691_10004148_pt1 | contig 14079 bp, 12 predicted proteins | sample KBSM13metaG_FD_184327 | JGI IMG/M metagenome (GOLD analysis project Ga0207691, IMG submission 184327) | Miscanthus rhizosphere microbial communities from Kellogg Biological Station, Michigan, USA - KBS M1-3 metaG (SPAdes) (version 2) | ecosystem: Host-associated > Plants > Roots > Rhizosphere >... | reverse complement strand
CGAAAGTGGCGGTCTCGGGGCGCAACGAGGCGCGCGGCCGCGAAGTCGCCGCAGCAATCCAGAAGGCCGGCGGCACGGCGATCTTCGTGCGCGCCGACGTCACAAAAGCCGGCGACTGCGAGCGCCTCGTCGCCGAGACGCTGCGGGCGTTCGGCGGGCGCCTCGACATCCTCTTCAACAACGCCGGCGTCTACTACGCGCACAACGCTGTCGACTGCACGGAAGAGGAGTGGGATGCGACGGTGGACTCGAGCCTCAAGGGCGCATGGCTGATGAGCAAGTACGCCTTGCCGGCGATGATCGCGCAGGGCCGCGGCGTCATCATCCACCAGGCCTCGGGGTGGGGTATCCAGGGCGGGGATCTCGCCGTCGCGTACTGTGCGGCCAAGGGCGGAGTGGTCGTGATGACCAAGGCCATGGCGATCGATCACGGGAAGCAGGGGATTCGCGTGAACTGTTTGTGCCCGGGCGACGTCGATACGCCGATGCTGGAAGTCGATGCGAAAAACCGCGGGCTCTCCTACGCCGATTACATGAAGGGCGCCGCGAACCGTCCGCTCGGGCGCGTCGGGACGCCGCAGGAGCTCGCCAGAGCGGCGCTCTTCCTGGCTTCGGACGATTCATCGTTCATGACGGGCGCGGCACTCGTCGTGGACGGAGGCGGCGTCGCGGATTGAAGCGTTTTCGGCGCGGGAGTTCGAAACTCGGACGCGTCGGGCTGACGCTCTTCCTCCTGCTGGCGCACCCGCGAGGCGCCGTCGCCAGCGACTCGGTCTCGCGGCTCTGGTACGCGCACCCGGCCGAGAAGTGGGAGAACGCGCTGCCGCTCGGCAACGGCCGGCTCGGAGCGATGGTCTTCGGCGGCCCGGACGAAGAGCAGATCTGGCTCAACGAGGACACGTACTGGACGGGCGGCCCGTATTCGACGACCCCGTCGGGCGGCGTCCGGGACCTGCCGGAGATCCGCCGGCTCATCTTCGAGGGCGATCTCGTGCGCGCGCACAAGCTCTTCGGGCGCGCACTCATGGGCTATCCAGTCGAGCAACAAAAGTACCAGTCGCTCGGTGTGCTCGTCCTCAAGCTCGACCCTGGCGCATCGGGGTCCGCCGTGCGCGACTACCGCAACGAGCTCGACCTCGATACCGCCATCGCGACGACGACCTGCTCGCGGAACGGCGTTCGTTTCCGGCGGGAGGTCTTCGTCACTCCCGTCGATCAGGTCATCGTCGTGCGCCTGACGGCCGACACGCCGGGGCAGGTGTCGTTCGATGCTCAGCTCCGAGGCGACCGCAATCAGGCGCATTCCAACTACGCCACCGACTATTTTCGGATGGACGGGGAGGGCGTGGACGGCCTGGCCATTCGTGGCAAGTCGGCCGACTACCTCGGCATCGCCGGCCGGTTGCGCTATGAGTCCCGGCTCCGCGCGATTCCACGCGGCGGGCACATGCGTGTCTCCGGCGACACCCTGGTCATTCGCGGGGCCGACGAAGTCGTATTGCTCGTGGCCGCCGCGACGAACTTCGTCGACTACAAAGACGTGAGCGCGGATCCGGCCGCGCGCGTCGACGGGGCACTGAAGGCTGCCGCCGGGAAATCCTTCGACGAGCTCCGCGCGGCGCACGTGACGGAGCACCGGCGTCTGTTCCGGCGCGTGAGTCTGCGTCTCGGGACACCTTCGGGAAAGACGGCCAGCTCCGCGCTTCCGACCGACGAGCGGTTGAGGTCGTTCGACGGGTCGAACGATCCGGACCTTGCGGCGCTCGTCTTTCAGTTCGGCCGGTATCTCCTCATCGCGTCGTCGCGACCCGGCACGCAGCCGGCCAACCTGCAGGGCATCTGGAACAACAACATGAATCCCATGTGGGATTCGAAATACACGACCAACATCAACCTCGAGATGAACTACTGGCCGGCCGAGGTGGCCAACCTCTCCGAGACAGCGCAGCCGTTCTTCCGGTTGATCCGAGAGGTGACCGACCAGGGCGCCGCCGTGGCTCGCGAGAACTACGGCGCCCGAGGCTGGGTCCTCCACCAGAACACCGACCTCTGGCGGGTCGCGGCCCCGATGGACGGCCCGAGCTGGGGAGCCTTCGCGACAGCGGGCGCGTGGCTCTGCACGCACCTCTGGCAGCACTACCTCTTCACCGGCGATACGACGTTCCTCAGGGAGTACTACCCGGTGATGCGGGGCTCGGCGGAGTTCTTCCTGGACTTCCTCGTTACGGATCCGAAGCACGGGTGGCTCGTCACCAATCCCTCCACCTCGCCCGAGAACTTCCCGCTGGCGCCGGGCAATGACCCGTTCTTCGATGAGGTGACGGGCAGCATGAGTCCGGGAACGACGCTCGTCGCCGGGTCGACCATCGACATGCAGATCCTGAGCGACCTGTTCGCCGACGTGGCCGAAGCGGCGGCCGTGCTCGGGACCGACGCGGACTTGCGGTCGAGAGTGCTGGACGCGAGGTCCCGGCTCGCGCCAATGCAGATCGGCCGGAACGGGGAGCTGCAGGAATGGCTCGAAGATTGGGGACAACGCGAGACGAGCCACCGCCACATCTCGAACCTCTACGGGCTGTATCCCGGAAACCAGATTTCCGCGCGGCGGACGCCGAAGTACGCCGAGGCCGCCCGCGCGGTCCTCGAGCAGCGCGGTCTGCCGGGCAACGGCTGGTCCTCGGCGTGGAAGGCGGCGTCCTGGGCGCGGCTGGGAAACGGGGCTCGCGCGAGCGAGAACTTTGCGTACGCGATCCGAAACTACACCACCGACAGCCTGTTCTCGATCTGCTCCAGGGCGATGCAGGTGGACGGCTCATTCGGCATGACCGCCGCGATCGCGGAGATGCTCCTCCAGTCGCACGAGAACGAACTCGCCCTCCTTCCGGCGCTGCCGGGCGCCTGGAGAGACGGCGAGGTCCGGGGATTGCGCGCGCGCGGCGGCTACGAAGTCGGCCTCGTCTGGAGCGCCGGGACGTTGACGGGGGCCTCCATCGTCTCCGACCGCGGCGGAGTGTGCCGGGTCCGAGCGCCGTCTCCCTTGCGCGTGACCTCCCGCGGCAAGGCCGTCGTAGTCTCCCACCCCGAGTCGAACGTCGCCGAGTTTCGGACAGCCGCGGGGGCCACGTATCTGCTCGAAGCGGAGAAGCCAGAAGTGAAAAAGGTAGATTAGCCGCGATCTCGAGGGGAACCCGATGAAAGGTTTGGCCAACAAACGGGTGGTGGTCACCGGCGGCGCCAGCGGAATCGGCGCGGCGATCGTCGCCCGATTCCTGGAGGAGGGTTCGCGCGTCGCGGTGATCGACCGCGATGCGGCGGCGGGCCGATCGCTCGCCCAGAAGCATCCGCGGCTCGCAGGCGTCATCCCGGCCGACGTCGCCGACGCGTCCGCGGTGGCCGCCGCGTTTCGCGAGCTCGACGGGCTCCTCGGCGGCGTCGACGTCGCGATCAACAACGCTGGGATCAGCATCCGGCACGACTTCATGGACATCACGGCCGAGGAATGGCGCAAGGTCGTCGGCGTGGACCTCGACGGCGTCTTCTACGTGGCGCAGGAGTCCGCCCGGCGGATGCTCGCGGGCGACGGCGGCGTGATCATCAACATGGGCTCGACCTCGGGCATGAACGGTTACCCGCGGTATGCCGACTACAACGCGGCGAAGGCCGGAGTCATCGAGCTGACGCGCACGATGGCGCTCGAGCTCGCGCCGACCATACGAGTGATCGCCGTCTGTCCCGGCTACGTCTGGACACCCATGCAGGAAGCGGAATACACGCCGGAGATGAAGGCGGCGGTTGACGCCAAGATCCCGCTGCGCCGCCACGCAACGCCTCAGGAGATTGCGGCGCTGTATGCCTTCCTCGCCTCCGACGAGGCTCCGTACATCACGGGACACCCCGTGATCATCGATGGCGGCGAAATCGCCGGGGGCCTGGCGAGCCGCTGAGCGGCGACGAGACTCCGCGTCCGAAACGGCTACCGGCTCACCGCTCGGCCTCGGCGCGAAGAGTTCACTCGCCCACCAGGTCTATCCGCATTTGCTTCTCCACGGCGTCCGCGCCTGTCCGGATCGTCTTCAACGATTCCGGTGAGATGGATTCTTCCCGGAGTACGCTGATCGAGGTGTTCCACATGTTCTCCGCGGCGGTCAGAAGGGGCTGAGTGAGAAATATGGTGTTTGCGGAGTAGTTGCGGTTGAACGCTTCCACCGTGTCGTCCAGGCCGGCGGACGACATCGGTTCATTCAGCGCCCGCTGAGCCCGTTCCCGGACGACCACGAGGTTGTCGTAGAGCTTCCCGTAGACTTCCAGCCGCTTCCGATAGTAGTCCTGGGTCAGCGTCAGTCGGCTCGTGATGTTGCTCTGCATCTTGAAGACGAAGAACCCCAGGATGCTGGTGAGGATGATCGGGAGGATGAGCGTCAGGAGCTTCCATCCCAGGGGCTCCGATTTGGGCATCCGGGCGAGGATTTCCATCTTCGCCGCCTCGACGATGGCCCTGTAGGCTTCGAGTTCAGCGGCCTGGGCATCCGTATTCATGCGTTCCTCCGCGCGTCCGCAATCGCGACGCGAAATCAGCCCGCACTGGAAAGCGCGCGAAGCTTTTTCTTCACGACTTCATCGGTCGTGCAGACGACCTTGCGGTTCGGGCCATCGGGGTTGCAGACGAAGCACGCGCAACCCGAGCTGTCCTCGCCGAGGGATTTCGTCTTGACGCAGTCCTGAGGCGGGGTGTCGTTGCACGGCTTGGTTTGCCCCTCGGCCCGGGGAAGGGGAGGCCCCAACGAAAAGAGGACGATCGACAGGATCACGGGGGAGAGGCGGCGCCTGGTCATCACGGCGATTCCTCCTTGTGCCGAGTATCCCTCCGAAATCCATCGTCGGCGCCGGATGTAGGATTCGACCCCGGGTGTCACTGCCATGACTGCGACGGAGCTCTCCGAACTCGTCGATCGGCTCGCGAACCACAGGACCCTCGGGGCTGCCCCTCGCGAGGACCTCGCGTGGCTGGCCGCCCACGGGGCGGTCCGGCGTCTGAACGCGGACGACGTTCTCTCCTCGAAAGGCGTACCGGTGGAAGGTCTCTTCGCCCTCCTCTCGGGCCGCGTCGCGCTCTTCGTGGACCGCGGCTCCGGTCCGCAGAAGCTCGTGGAGTGGCGCGAGGGCGACGTGACGGGCATCCTTCCGTATTCCCGGCTCGGCGCGCCGCCGGGGCAATCGATCGCCCTGGAGCCCTCCGAGGTCCTCGTCGTGCCCCGGGAGCGGATGCGCGATCTCGCGCGGGAGTGCGAGGGCCTGACGACGATCCTCGTCCACCGGATGCTCGACCGGGCCCGGGAATTCACGTCCAACGAGCTGCACGACGAAAAGATGATCTCGCTCGGGCGTCTCTCGGCGGGCCTGGCCCACGAGCTCAATAACCCCGCGTCCGCGATCGAGCGCAGCGCGGCGCTTCTCGGCGCCCGTCTCGACGACGTCGAGCAGGCGACGCGCGTGCTTTGCGGGTCCGGGTTGACGGAGTCGCAGTTCGACGCGATCGACGCCGTGCGCGGAGCGTGCGCGGCGGCGCCCGAGCAGGGTGTGCAGTCGCCGATCGAGCGCGCCGAACGGGAAGAAGCCATCACCGACTGGCTCGACGAGCGCGGGCTGGACGCGGCCGCCGCCGAGGCGCTCGCCGAAACCGCGGTCTCGATCGAGACCCTCGATCGGCTCGCCCGGGCCGTCGAGGGCCCTGTGCTCAACGCCGCGCTCCGCTGGGCGGCCGGCGGATGCTCGGTGCGCCGCCTCGCCTCCGAGATCCAGGACGCCGCGACGCGGATCGCCGGCCTCGTGCTGGCGGTCAAGGGCTTCACGCACATGGACCAGGCGACGGCCGCGGGACCGGTGGACGTGTCGCAGGGTCTCGGGAACACCGTCGCCGTTCTGAAATCGAAGGCCCGCGGGAAGTCGGTCGCCGTGTCCATCCAGGTCGAGCCCAATCTGCCGCGAATCCGCGGGTTCGCCGGCGAGCTGAACCAGATCTGGGGGAACCTGATCGACAACGCTCTGGATGCCGTCCCGGAGTCGGGCCGTGTCGAGGTCGTGGCGGGCCGCGAGTCCGGCCGGGTGGTCGTCCGCATTGCCGACAACGGGCCCGGAATTCCCGCCGAGATCCGCGACCGGATCTTCGATCCTTTCTTCACGACGAAGCCGGCGGGCCTGGGAACGGGGCTCGGTCTCGACATCGTCCGCCGTCTCGTGCAGCACAACGAGGGCGAGATCTCGGTCGAATCGCAGCCGGGCCGTACGGAGTTTCGGGTGGCGCTGCCGATCGCGGAGCCCGAGGGCTCCGGAGGCCGGGCATGAACAAGCCCGTGCTGCTCGTTGTGGACGACGATCCCCAGGTCCTCGCGGCGGTCCGGCGAGATCTGCGTTCCCGGTATCGGGAGAAGTACACGATCATGAGCGCGGCGTCGGGAGCCGAGGCGCTCACGACGGCCCGCGAGCTCAAGAGCCGCGGCGATTCCCTGGCGATGTTGATCAGCGACCAGCGCATGCCGGGGATGCTCGGCGGCGAGCTGCTCGCAAAGTCGCGCGAGGTGTATCCGGCGGCCCGGCGCGTCCTGCTGACGGCGTACTCCGACATCCAGGCGGCGATCCGGGCCATCAACGAGGCGCACGTCGATCACTATCTGTCCAAGCCGTGGGATCCGCCGGAGGACCACCTCTTCCCGGTGGTCGACGACCTGCTCGACTCGTGGCTGGCCGACTCCCCGCCCGAGGCGGCGGGCCTGCGCCTGATCGGACACCAGTGGGCCACGCGCTCGCACGCGATCAAGGACTTCCTGGCGAGCAATCTCATTCCGTATCGCTGGCTCGACGTCGAGCGGGACGCCGAGGCGCGGACGCTGCTCGAGGCCGCGGGCGTGACGACCGACGCGCTGCCGGCCCTGATCTTCGAGGACGGAAGCACCCTGACCAACCCGGAGCCGCGCCAGGTCGCCGAGCGACTCGGTCGTTCGCTGACGGCCGCCTCCGAGGTTTACGACCTCGTGATCGTGGGCGCAGGGCCCGCCGGCCTCGCCGCGGGAGTGTACGGCGCGTCCGAAGGACTCCGCACGCTTCTCCTGGATCGGCACGGACCCGGCGGACAGGCCGGAACGAGCTCGCGCATCGAAAACTACCTGGGGTTTCCGAACGGCGTCAGCGGCACCGATCTCACGCGCCGCGCCCTGGCGCAGGCGCAGCGGCTGGGCGCCGAGTTCCTCGTGCCTCTCGAGGTGACGGGAGTCTCGGTCGACGGTGGGTACAAGAAGCTTGCGCTCTCCGACGGACGCGAGCTGGTCACCCGGACCATGCTCGCCGCGACCGGGATGTCCTATCGCGAGCACCCGGCTGCGGGCATCGCGGAGCACACCGGGGCGGGCGTGTATTACGGCGCCGCCTCGACGGAAGCGACGGCGTTCCGCGGCCGCCGCGTCGTGGTCGTCGGCGGAGGAAACTCGGCCGGCCAGGGCGCCATGCATCTGGCACGGTTCGCGGAAGACGTGCAGATCGTCGTGCGCCGCGAGGGCCTGCAGGTCGGAATGTCGCAGTACCTGATCGATCAGATCGGAAAAACGCCGAACATTCGCGTGCGTCCTTTCACGGAGATCGCCGGGGTCGAAGGCGACGGCCACGTGCAGCGGGTGACCTTCCGATTGCTGGAAGACGGATCGTGCCGGACCGAAGACGCGGAGGCGATCTTCGTGTTCATCGGGACGAGTCCGCGAAGCGGCTGGCTTCCCGCATCGGTCCTCCGTGACACCAAGGGATTCGTCCTCACGGGACGCGACCTGATGGCCGCCGACGCCTATCCGCGGACATGGAAGCAGCAGAGGGAGCCGTTTCCCCTCGAGACGAGCGTGCCGGGTGTCTTCGCCGCGGGCGACGTTCGGGCCGGAGCGATGAACCGCGTCGCGTCGGCCGTCGGCGAGGGATCGATGGTCGTGCGGCTCGCGCACGAATACCTGGCGCTGACCTGAGACCCGCGCGAAAAGACGGCGCCGGACGGCGCGACGAAGCGTCTATTTCGCGAGCAGTATGTCGAGCTCCCGGCGCACGTCCTCGATCTTGACTTCGTGGTCGGGCTGCTTCCAGAGGACTTTGCCGTCGGCGGAACGGATGACGAGGCCGTGGTTTTCGAAGCCGAGCGACTGGACGATCTTCTTGTTTTCGGGAGTGGTGGCATCGAGGTTCTGGCCCCGGACGCGGCCCTTGTACTCGCTCTCCAACCCGCTCACGGCGGGCTTGATCCTGGCGCAGACCGGTCAGCCGGGCAGATAGAAGTAGGTGACCTCCAGCAGGCCGGTCTTCCCGGCCGCGGAAGCGAATGCGATTGAGAGGGTGACCAGGGCGGTGAGGAGCATTGCGCGACGCGTCGTCATGAGACCTCCGTTCTCTCGACGACACTAGCGCATGCCTTCGCGCGTGATCGGCTAAAATCGAAGGCAAATTCACCCCATGTCTCGGGCCACCGCGCGGAACGCGGCGTCCACGCGTCGACGCCCGGCCGAAGGTCCATGACGCGGCGGGTTGTACTCGGCAGTCTGGTCCTCGTCGCGCTCCTCGGCTGGCTTGCCGTGCGCGCCATCGCCAGGCGTCAGGGTCCGGGGCCCCGAGGCTCGTCGCCCTCAGGCGAGTACGCCGCGGCGATGCAGGCGAGGGATGAACGTGCCGTCGAGGCGTCGCGTCGCACGTACCGCAAAGAGCTCGGCTTTTGCGAAGCGATGCGCTTCGTCGAGGGCGCCGACGTCGCCTGCCTGACCGACTTTGCCGCCGAACACCGGGACGTCTTCTTCTGCGGTGAGGTTCCGGCCGCTTCCCGCGAGAACTGTTTCTTTCGAGTCGCCCGCGCCACGGGGCAAGGCCGCCTTTGCGACGGGATCCGGCAACCGGAGATGCAGAGGGATTGCTACCTGGATGCGGCGATGCGCGGAGGGGATGCGGACGCCTGCCAGGCGATTGCCGATGTTCCGACGCGGAAGGCCTGCGCGGCGATCGCCCGAAACGACCCCGCCGCCTGCGAGGCCGTGACGGAGGGCCCCGCCCGCTTCGCGTGCTTCCATCGGCTGGCGATTCGGATGCGTAGACCCGATCTCTGCGAACACCTCAAGGATCGGCTGGAGGGAGGGTCCGATCGTCCGCGCCTCTACGAATGCTGGAACGACGCTGCCGTGGCCACCGGGCAGGACGAGGATTGCGATCGGATTCCCCACGAGGGCGTCCACGTCGACACCCTGGGCTGGAACTGGTGGAGCACGTGCCGGCAACGGATCGCGACACGCGCGGCCGGCGCCGACTGTCGGGACGAGAGGACGGACCTGACCTGCCGCGGGAAGGTCGCCGCCGCGACCGGCGATTTTTCGAAGTGTCAGAACCTCCGGAGCTACACCGAGATGGACATCTGCGCCCTGACGTACGCATTTCGAAAAATCGACGTCTCCGCCTGCGCCTCCGTCCGCGACGACCGGCTGCGCGCGGCATGTCTCGAGATCGCGGTTCCCGGTCCGTGAGGAGACCGTGCGCGGCGGGATCGCTGGCGGCGCTGTCGCTCCTTCTGGCGCTGTCGGGCTGCGCGCGCTCGCCGGAGGCGGCCCGACGAAAGCTCGAAGGCGACGGCATCGCCTTCACTCCGGCGGAGTTCGTCCGGCGCGCCGGGACGGATCCGTGGCGAACCCTCGAGCTGTTCCTGAGAGCCGGAATGAGCCCGGACATCAAGGCCGACGTCGAGCGGATGGAAGGCGTCACCGCCCTCATGGTCGCGGCGCGCGCCGGCCGCGAGGACGTCGCCCGGAACCTGCGGGACTGGGGCGCTCGCGTCGACGTCCAGACGCGGCAGGGAGACACGGCCCTGATCTACGCGGCCTCGGGCAGCTGGCCGGCCATCGTCCAGTTCCTCGTGCGATCGGGGGCCGACCCCAACCAATCCAATCGCCTCGGAGAAACGGCGCTCATGCGGGCCATCCCGGCGCCCTGGCCGCAGCAGGACGAACAGCGCGCGGTCGATGGCATCAACGCGCTCCTCGCCGGCGGAGCTCAGATCGACGCACGCGCTCCCGACGGCGCGACGGCTCTGCACGCCGCGATCGCGCGAGCGCAGCTGCGCGTCGTGAAGCTCCTCCTCCTTCGGGGCGCCGACCCGAACCTCGCGGGCGGCCGGCAGAACGCCTCGCCGCTGATGCACGCGGTGCAGGCCGATCTTCCGGAAGTGGCGGCGGCGCTGTTGCGCTCGGGCGCCGACCCGGCCGAGCCGGGGTTGTGGGAAGCGGTGCAGGGCGGGCTGCGCAGCCACGGGCCCGCGATGCGGGAAACGCTCCGAAACGGCGGCGTTCCCGAACCGCCGACGAGCGCGGGCGCCCGTATCAGCCCCTAGCGCGGCACGGCGGCGGCCGGATTCCTGGACGCAGCCAGCAGCGCCTCCAGCACCTCCGGCTTGAGCTCGTACCTCCCGTCCCGCTTGATGCCGAGCCGCTCGAAACCTGCACCGACGGCGATCCGATTGAGCGCGTCGTAGGCCGAATCCGCGAGGGCGCCGTCGGAACCGTCCAGGGCCGCGCGGAGCGCGGGCGCGGCGCTCGTCGCCGGCGGCGTCACCTGCCCGAGGACCCAGGCCGCCGCGGCGCGGCGGTCCGACGTCTTTTCTTCGAGGGTCGCGAGGAAAAACGCCGGGTCGGCGGCGAGCCCGCCCTCGAGGGAAGAGTCGCCGGTCTGCCGGAGCGCCTCCGCCGCATCGAGAACGAGGGGAGGGATGCCCGAGCGCAAAGCCTCGTGCAGCGCCTCGACGGTGCTGTGGCCGACGCGCGCGTGGCCATGGAGCGTGCCGGCAATCAGGGCGACGGACAGGGCCGCGCGACGACGTGTCCGGACGTCCGGCGCGCGCAGAGCCTGGTCGAAGAACGGCATCGGATGATCGATCGCGGCCGGGTTGCCCGCGAGCTCGAGCACGAGCGCCGCCGGACAAACTTCCGACAACGGCAGATCGGAATCCGGCGCTTCCGTCCGGTCATGTCGGGCGATCGCACCCAGCGATTCGTCGCACATCGGGTCGGGCGGACGAAAGAGCGCGTAGCAGCAGCCCGCGACCGGATCGAGTCGGCCGATGTCCTCGAGCAGCGCCTCGCGGAGGCCGGGGACGGGCTCGCGGTGCGCCCGGCGCGTCATCGCGGGCAAGGCGCCGATCGCCGACAAGCCCATGCCGGCGAGCGTGGCCGACGAGGATCGCCGCACGGCCGGAGAGGGGCTGTCCAGCGCGCGCGTGAGCGCCGGGACCGCCGCCGAGGCGTCGCCTCCCAGCGCCGCGAGCAGCGCACCGGCCCGCTCGCGCGGCTCCTCGGGCTCCTTCTCGTCGAGCAAAAGCGCGTCGAGCGCGGCGACGAGATCCGGCGCGCCCGGGCATCGTGGTTCAGTCGCCGGGGCGTTCCGGGGTTCGCCACAGAACGGCCCCGTTCCGCTCACCACGTCGCGAGCGACCTCGCGCGAAAGAGCGCTGTCGGAGAGCAGCAGCCGCGCGGCTTTCTGCGCGGCCGCGGCGTCGCGGCTTCGGAGCTTCGAAGCGAGAAACGCGATCGGGTCGCGCACCGCCGCGGGATCGCCCGCAAAATCGATCAGCTCCGCCGAGGCGCAGCGCGCCAGAGCGTTTCCCGCCGCGACCGTGAACTCGGAGCGCGGTCCGCCGCGCGCCATCCCGGCGACGTCTCGGAGAACGCCCTCGCATCGCGGCTGGCTTCGAGCCACGCTCAAGTCGCAGCAGGTGTAGTCCTCCTCCATGAAGCTCGTCATCCGGTCGCGTCCCTGAGACGCCGCCTGCGACTTTCGAGGGATCACCACGAGAAGGAGGGCGCCGAGGCCGAGAAGCAGGAGGAGGGCCAACATGGCCCCCAGCCCGATTCGTCCGGCTTCCCAGCCGGGCGATCGGGAATGGCCCGAGCGCGGGATCACTGAAACGAGTGTACTCGTCTGGCGCCGGCGATCCGTGTGATCGCCGTCAGGGCTGGTCTAGCCGGTCAGCTCCCGGCTCGTGATCTGGTAACGGAACGCGTCGGCGTCGAACGGATCGATCCGTCCCTCCGCCGTTTCGCCCTGCGGGTACATGAAATAGCCGATCGGCGCGCCCGGCGATCCGGGCAGCGCGATGTCGGCCCCGTAGTTGAAGGCCATCCAGTTCATCTCCCAGGATCCGAAGAGCAGAGTGCGCGCCTTTTTCACCATCTCGTGGTCCACGGGCAGATTGCCAGGAGGCTCCTCCAGGACGACCTTGCGCACGTCGGCAGGGTCGACCGGGACCCAGCCGTAGTCGCGCAGCCACACCTCGACGCGGCAATGCTGACCCTTCGTGCACACTTCGGTCGATGGACCCAGGCTCTGGAAACCGTTGTTCGACCTGGCGACGCGCAGGCCGTAGATGTGGCGCGCGGGCAGACCCGATGCGCGGGCCAGGCCGACGTACAACGCGTTCAGGTCGGCGCACTTGCCGCCCAGATCCTTCGATTCGAGCATGAACTTGATGTCGCCGACGCCGCACCCCCGGGTCTTCGGATTGCGATAGGTGTTGTCGACGATCCAGTCGTAGATCGCCCTGGCCTTCTCGAGGTCGGTCTTCGCGTCCTTCGTGATGAGGTAGGCCTCCGACTTCACGACTCCGTCCGTCGTCACGAGCTTCGTGGGCTGCAGCCAGTAATCGAGCTCCGGATCGGGCTTCGGAGGCTTTCCGGGCTTCGAGAGATCGACCGCATAGTTCCGGGTCTGGACGCGGCTCGTGAGCGTCACGACAGGCGGAACGCCCTCCGGGAAGCTCGCGGAGACGACGCCCATCGCATCGCTCTCTTTCTTCACGAGCTCCGCGGTCCCGCCGTCAGCCCGGAATTCGTTCGAGAGCGTCTTCTGGAAAGGCGTGTCACGCAGCAGGGCGGCGGGAAGCCACACGCGCGTCAAGCCGGAGTGCTTTCGGACCTCGACGAGCGTCGTCACCTCGAACGTGCGCCAGCTTCCGCCCGATCCGGCGAGCGCCCAGGCGCGCGCGCGTTTGGGGATCGCGAGACTCGCGGAGACGACACCGGTCGACTGCAGGAACTTGCGGCGATTCATGTCTCACCTCACGTTCTCGACGGTCGCGCGTAATTTACTATCGGGGCCGGACACGATCCAAGCGAAATGACCGATCTCGAGACCGACGTCCTGATTCTCGGCGCCGGCCTGCAGGGCGCGGGCGTCGCTCTCGAGCTCGCGTCGCGCGGCGTCGCGGTGACCGTCGTGGAGCAGGATGCGGTCGCTTCCAACCGCGCGAGCCTGCGCAACGAGGGGAAGATCCACCTCGGTTTCATCTACGCGAACGACTCCTCGCGCGCCACAGCGTTTCTCCAGCTCGAGGGCGCGCTCAGGTTCCGCGCCATCGTCGGCCGCTGGCTCGGCGCGGACGGCGGCTGGCTCGCGACATCGACTCGGTTTCACTACCTGGTCGCGAACGACTCGGTGCTCGCTCCGGACGCGCTCGCGGCGCACTACGAGGCCGTCGAGGCGCGCTGTCGGGAGCGGCTCGCCGCGGATCGTTCCCTGGACTACCTCGGGACGAGACCCGGGCGCCTGTTCGAGCGGCTGAGCGACGCGGAGCTCTCGGCCCATTTCGATCGCGGCCGATTCCTCGCCGGATTCGGCACCGAGGAGCTCGCGATCGACACGGAGGTTCTGGCGGCGTCGCTGCGCCGGGCGCTCTCCGCGCATCCGCGCATCACTCTCCGCTGCGGCCACACCGTTCGCGCGATCGAGCGCCAGGGCGGCGGTTTTCGGGTCGAGGGAGACGGGGCTTCGGGAGTCTGGCGCGCGGCCGCCCGCCAGGTCGTCAATGCCACGTGGGAGAGGCGCTTCGTCTTCGACCGACAGCTCGGCCTGGAACCGCCGGGCGATCTGCTCCACCGTCTGAAATACCGCCTCATCGCGCGCGTGCCGCGGGAGCTCCACGGAGCGCCCTCGGTCTCGATGGTCCTCGGCCGCTATGGCGACGTGGTGATTCGGCGCGACGGAACCGCGTACCTTTCCTGGTATCCGTCGGCGCTTCGCGGCTGGACC
>Ga0207691_10004147_pt1 | contig 14080 bp, 13 predicted proteins | sample KBSM13metaG_FD_184327 | JGI IMG/M metagenome (GOLD analysis project Ga0207691, IMG submission 184327) | Miscanthus rhizosphere microbial communities from Kellogg Biological Station, Michigan, USA - KBS M1-3 metaG (SPAdes) (version 2) | ecosystem: Host-associated > Plants > Roots > Rhizosphere >... | reverse complement strand
TCTCTCGACGCCGGCGGTCGACAACGTCGTGCTGCTCACCGGCGATGCGCACAGCTCCTGGGCCGCGGACCTGAGCCAGGACCCGAACAACGCCGACCCGTCCACCGGCGGCTACGACCCCGACACCGGTGCCGGCTCGCGCGCGGTGGAGTTCGTTGCCACATCGATCACGTCGCAGATGATCATCGACACCGGCGGGCTCGCGGAGTCGCTGCTGAAGCAGATCAACCCGCACTTCAAGTACATCGACCTGACCCGCCACGGCTACCTGCTGGTCGATGCCGATGCGACGCGTGTGGTGGGCGAGTGGTGGTATGTCGACACCGTCACCGCCACCAGCAGCGGCGAGTCGTTCGGCGCCGCATTTCAGGTCGAGGATGGCGCCAGGCACCTGACCGCTGCGGGGCAGACCAGCCCGCGCGCCGGGCCGCCGGCGCTGGCGCCGGCCTGAAGCTGCCCTGCATCTCCGTCCTCCGAGGCCCCTGAGCAGGCGCCTCGGCAACTCATCGCCAAGGTGGTAGAAGACGCCATGTCCACGGCCAACCACCTTGGCGCCGCGGTGCGTCAGGCGCCTCGCGTCGTCATGCTGATGGCACTGACGAGCGGCTTTGCGCTGAGCCAGGCGTATCGCACCGTGGCCGCCCTGATGGCACCCCAGCTGCAGGCCGAGTTCGCTGCCACCCCGCAAGCGCTCGGTGCGTTCGCGGGTGCGTTTCACTTCGCCTTCGGTGCCATGCAGATCTTCGTCGGCATCGGCATCGATCTGCATGGCATCCGGCGCACCGTGCTGACCGCGTTCCCGCTCGTGGTGGCCGGCTCCGTGCTGGCGGCGCTATCCCATCGCTTCGAGTGGCTGGTGCTCGGTCAGGCGCTGATCGGCATCGGCTGCGCACCGGCCTTTCTGGTGTGCACGGTGTTCGTCGCGCGTCGATATCCGCCAGAGCGCTTTGCGGCCATCTCCGGTCTCGTTCTCGGGCTGGGAAGCATCGGCATGCTGGCCACCGGGAGCCCGCTCGCCTGGCTGATCGATGCGGCGTCGTGGCGGGCCGGGTTCGGGGTGCTCGCCGCCTGCTCGGTCGCGGCATGGGCGGCCATCTGGTGGTGGGTCGCCGAACCCGCACCGGACGCATCACCCGCCGAAAAGGAGTCGATCGGTACCGCGATGCGGCGTTTCGGCGCGCTGTTCACGCTGCCGCACACGGCCGGCATTGTCGCGCTGGCGGCCGTGACCTACGCCTCGTTCATCACGGTGCGTGGGCTGTGGCTGGGGCCGCTGCTCATTGCGCGCCACGGCTTCTCGCTGGTCCAGGTGGGTCACGTGGCACTTGTGATCTCGCTGGTGGCGATGGTCGGCCCGCCGCTCTTCGGCCGCCTCGACCCGGGGCCCGCAACGCGACGGCGCTGGCTGGTGGCCGGTACGCTCGTCTGCGCAACGCTGCTCGCGCTGGTGGCGTCGAATCTGGGCGCGACGTCCGACGTGGCCCTGTCCACGGTGTTCGGTCTTCTCTCGGGCTACATGGTGCTGCAGTACGCCGATGTGCGCGCCGCCTACCCCGCCTCGCTGACGGGCCGTGCGCTCGCGCTGTTCACGATGGCCATGTTCCTGGGCGTGGCGGCAATGCAGTGGTTCACCGGATGGGTCGCGGCACTTGCGCCGGCGCTCGGTCTCGACCCGTTTGTCGCGACGATGGCGGCGATTGCAGCGTTGCTGGTGGCCGGGGCCTTCGCGTACACCAGACTCCCCGCGCCAACGATGGCGTAGGCCGATAGGCACCGGCCGATCGCGGATCGGCGACCTAGGAGCGTGGGCGGCAGAGAGCCGGGCCCGCCCTTCGGGATGGGGCTGCAAGGGTTGCATGCGGCGTTGCTCGGCTTGCCCAGGCGGCCAGCCTGGGCCGCGCCTCGCGCCTTGCCTGCGGCCCCTTGCAGCCCCAACGCGGGCCCGGCTCTCTACCGCCCACGCTCCTAGCGCTCGCCCGCTTCCCGACGCGGCGAGCGACGCCGCAGCGGCGCCCGAATCGCAGCGGCGTCGGACCCTTCGGCGGCATCGGCGGGGGCGTAGCCGAGCGGCGCAAGCAGCGCGTCGAGAACGTCATAGGCCTGCTGCAAGGTCTCGACCCCGACCAGCTTCTCGATGCTGGCGTAGCGCTCCTCGATCGCCGGAATCATGCGCCGCCCGAGTTGACGACTGCGCGCGGTGGCGGAGACGAGGACGCGGCGCTGGTCGTCGGCCATGCGTTCGCGATCGACCAGGCCGGCTTCCTCCATCCGCAGCAGCACTCCGACGATGCTCGGGCTGGAAATCTGGCACAGCTCGCACAGCTGGCGCGGCTCCAGCGGCCCCTGCATCAGCAAGGCCCGGACGATGCGCCACTGCTGCTCGGTCACGCCGTTCTCGTTGAGGATGGGCCGGAACTGCGCCATCAGCGCTTCACGCGCCTGCAGCATCAGCTGAGGCAGATTTCGGTGGCGCAATTCGGTCGACATGGTGTTCCTGGCCTCGAGTCAAGCCCCGGACGCCCGGGGTCGCTCACATCATAGTAAAGCAAGCACCGCGCTGCCGTCTGCCGCGCCCGGCCAGGACGCTTTGCGCACTCAGGGTAAGTCCCAGGGGCTCAAGAGGCTTGAACCGCTTGACACACTAACATCTTAGTAAAAGAATTACGTACATATTAGTGATATGGCGCGCTTCATCAGAAGCGAGCCGCCGAGTCCGCTTCGATTCACATGGAGACAATCCCGATGTCCGCCTTTCGCCCTGTCTTGGTCGGTCTTGTGTACTTACCGCTGGCCATGTCGTCGTCAGCCGTGCTCGCGCAGGAGGTGACCCTCAAGGTGTCGCACTTCCTGCCGCCGAATTCCAACTACCAGAAGGCCGTGCTCGAGCCCTGGTGCGACAAGATCGCGAAGGATTCCAGTGACAAGCTGAAGTGCCAGATCTACCCGGCGATGCAGCTCGGCGGCACGCCGCCGCAGCTGGCGGACCAGGTGAAGAACGCCGTCGCCGACATCGTGATGACGTCGCCGAGCTATTCGTCGGGCCGCTTCCCGTACACCGAGGCGCTGGAGCAGCCGTTCACGTTGCCGCCCGGTGGCCTGGCCGGCAGCAAGGCCATGTGGGAATACAGCCAGAAATACGCCGCGAAGGACTACGCCGACTTCAAGCTGCTGGCGATGTTCACGGGCAGCGGGGTGATCATGAGCACGGCCAGCAAGCCGATCCTGAATGTCGAGGGCTTCAAGGGCGTCAAGCTGCGCAGCCCGTCGCGCAGTGCAGCCAAGCTGTTGACTGCACTCGGCGGGGCCCCCGTCAACATGCCGCCGGCGCAGATCACCGAAGCGGTTTCCAAGGGCGTGGTCGACGGCGCGATGGCGACCTGGGAACTCGTGCCCGCGGTCAAGCTGCAGGAAGTGACGAAGTACCACATGCAGGGCCCGGCGGATCAGCCGGCGTTCACGCAGAACCCGCTGGTGATGCTGATGAACAAGGCCAGGTACGACGGCCTGGCGCCGGATCTGAAGGCGCTGCTCGACAAGGCCAGCGGCCCCTATCTGGTGGAGCTGGCCGGCACCGCCTGGGACAAGGCCATCGTCGACGGCCGCAGAACAGCCAACGACGCCGGCAACAAGACGCTGACCGTCAAGCCCGAGGACTACGACGCGATGCGCAAGGCCTCGGCCACGGTCGAGGTCGAATGGGCCAAGGAAGTCGCGCCGAAGGGCCTCGACGGCGCCATGCTGGTCAAGGAAGTGCGGGCCATCGGCGCGAAGCACATGAAGTGATCGCTGTACGCCACTCCGGAGATCCACACCATGGCTGAAATCATCGAACGCGAGGGCACCGTCGAGGTGGTGTCCAGGCACGGCGTCGGGCGTTTGCTCGACCGTGTCGCCACAGGGTTCACGATGCTGGGCGGGCTGACCTTCTGCGCGCTGATCGCGATGTCGATCGTCTCGATCGTCGGGCGCAAGCTGTTCGCGGCGCCGGTGCAGGGCGACGTCGAGCTGATGCAGATGGGCGCGGCGGTGGGCGCCGCGGCTTTCCTGCCGCTGTGCGAGCTGCACGACCACAACATCAAGGTCGATGCGCTGACGGGCTGGATGAGCACGCGCAGCCGGGCGGCGCTCGACACGGTCGCGCATTTGTTGCTCAGCGTCGCCGCCATGCTGATCACCTGGCGGACCTGGTTGGCGGTGGTCGACGGCTACTCGTCCGGCGAGGTGTCGACCCTGCTGACGATCCCGATGTGGCAGCCGGTGGCACTGCTGGTGCCCAGTTTTGCGTTGCTGGCGCTCTGCGGGCTGCACCGCACACACCGCGCGCTCGGCGAAGCGCTGGGGAGCACGACATGAGCGGCACGAGCGGTATGACGATCGGCCTGACGATCTTCGCGTGCCTGATGTTCCTGCTCGTGTTCCGTATCCACGTCGGCATCGGCATGTTCTTCGCCGGTTCGGCTGCGTTCCTCGCAATGAACCACGGCGACTCCAACGCGCTGCTGTTCACGCTCAACAACCTGGCCTACGCACGCCTGTCGAACTACGACCTCGCGGTCATTCCGCTGTTCATGCTGATGGGCCAGTTCGCCACCAACGGCGGGTTGTCGAAGGCCTTGTTCCGCTGCGCCGCGGCCTTCATCGGCCACTTCCGCGGCGGCCTGGCGATGGCCGCCACCGGCGCCTGCGCAGGCTTCGGTGCGATCTGCGGCTCGTCGCTGGCGACCGCCGCGACGATGGGGCAGGTCGCGTTGCCCGAGCTGCGCGCGCATGGCTACTCGGGGCGGCTGGCGACCGGCACACTGGCCGCCGCCGGCACGCTGGGCATCCTGATCCCGCCGTCGGTGCCGCTCGTGATCTATGCGGTGCTGACGCAGGAATCGATCGGCAAGCTCTTCGTCGCCGCGGTGATCCCGGGCCTGATCGCGACCTTCGGCTACATGCTCGTGATCCGGCTCTTCGTCACGCTGAATCCCGCGTCCGGCCCGGCCGGCCCGAAGGTGAGCTGGGCCGATCGACTGAGCTCGGTGATCGAGGTGCTGCCGGTCGTCGGCGTGTTCCTCGTCGTGATCGTCGGCATCTACGGCGGCTGGGCCAACCCGACCGAGGCGGCGTCGATCGGCGCGGCGGCCTGTGGTGCGCTCGCGGTGCTGCGCGGCGGCATGCGCTGGCCGGGGCTGCGCGCCAGCATCATCGGCACCGCCCACGCCACCGCGATGATCTACATGGTGCTGCTCGGCGCCGACGTGCTCAATGCCGGCCTCGCGATCACGCAATTGCCCGGCGAGCTCGCGAGCTGGGTCAAGGGCAGCGGGATGGCGCCGCTGCTGGTGATGGCCGCGATCCTGGTCGTCTACATCCTGCTCGGCTGCGTGATGGATTCGCTCGCGATGATCCTGCTGACGATCCCGATCTTCTACCCGGTCGTGATGGGGCTCGATTTCTACGGCATGGCGCCGGTCGACAAATCGATCTGGTTCGGCATCCTGGCGCTGATGGTGGTCGAGATCGGCCTCGTGCACCCGCCGCTGGGAATGAACCTGTTCATCATCCAGAAGCTCGCAAAGGACACGCCGTACCTCGAAACCGCAAAGGGCGTGATGCCATTCCTCGCGTCGGACCTCATACGGATCGTGCTGCTGCTGCTGGTGCCCAGCATCTCGCTGTGGCTGGTGCATCTGAACGGCTGACGCGCGACACTCGAGCCGACGCTTCCATCCGCACAAGGAAACACGCCATGAACACCGCGCGACACCCCGCTCGCAGAGGCACGGTCTACGGGACGCTGTTGAACCATCGCGACGCGCTCGCGGCGCTCGGCAACGCCGTCAACGAGCCGCCGTACAAGGCGGCTCCGAAGGCGCCGATCCTCTACATCAAGCCGCGCAACACCTGGATCGATGCGGGCCAGCCGATCGTCGTGCCGGCGGGCGTGGACGCCGTCGAGATCGGCGCCACCCTGGGCCTCGTGATCGGCCGCCCGGCCTGCCGCGTCAGCGAGGCGGACGCGTTGAGCTTCGTCGCCGGCTACGTGATCGTCAACGACGTCAGCGTGCCGCACGAGTCGTACTACCGGCCGTCGCTGCGCTTCAAGGCGCGCGACACCTTCTGCCCGATCGGGCCGTTCGTGGCGCGCGTTCGCGTCGGCTCGCCCGATGCGCTCGGCATCGTCGTCGCGATCGACGGCGAGACCGTGCACCGCGCAAATACCGCAGGGCTGATCCGCTCGACTGCGCGGCTGATCGCCGAGGTCAGCGAGTTCATGACGCTCGCGACGGGCGATGTGCTGTCGGTCGGTGTCGCGGCGGGCGCGCCGCGGGCGCGCGCCGGGCAGCGCGTGAGCATCGCCATCGATGGCCTGGGCCGGCTCGACAACCCGTTGATTTCCGAAGGAGCGCTTGCATGACCAGCCCCGCGATGAAGCGCACTGCGCGAGTCGCCTTTGGCGGTGCCATCCACGAGGCCGTCGAACACACCGAGGGCGTGCAACTCACCGACGGCCGCGTGTTGCCCGAGACCGAGGTCGTCTGGCTGCCGCCGTTCGAGGTCGGCACGATCATCGCGCTCGGCATCAACTACGCGGACCACGCGAAGGAGCTCGCCAAGGAGCTGACGATGAGCGCGAAGGACGAGCCGCTCGCCTTTCTCAAGGCGCCGAACTCGCTGATCGGGCACCGCGGTTCCACGCGCCGGCCGATTGATGCGACCTTCATGCACTACGAGTGCGAGCTCGCGGTGATCATCGGCAAGACCGCGAAGAACGTGGCGCGCGGCGACGCGATGGGCTTCGTCGCCGGCTACACCATCGCCAACGACTACGCGATCCGCGACTACCTCGAAAACTGGTACCGCCCGAATCTGCGCGTCAAGAACCGCGACGGCTGCACCGTGCTCGGGCCCTGGTTCGTGCCGGCGGCCGTTGTTGCCGACCCGCACGCGCTCGATCTGCGCACGTTCGTCAACGGCAAGATCACGCAAAGCGGCAACACGCGCGACCTGATCAACGACGTGCCGGCGCTGATCGAATACCTCAGCAGCTTCATGACCCTGTCGCCCGGCGACGTGATCCTGACCGGCACGCCCGAGGGGGTGGTCAACGTCAACCCGGGCGACGAAGTGATCACCGAGATCGACGGCATCGGTCGGCTGGTCAACACCATCGTCGGCGACGATGCATTCGGACGATAAGGAGCATTTCCATCATGCGCATCCAGCACCTGATCAACGGCAAGCCGGTCGAGAGCCGCGACTACTTCGAGACCACCAACCCGGCCACGCAAGACGTGCTGGCCGAGGTCGCCTCGGGCGGCGCCGACGAGATCAACGCGGCGGTCGCGGCCGCCAAGGCGGCCTTCCCGAAATGGGCCGCGCTGCCTGCCACCGAGCGCGCGAAGATGATGGTCAGGCTCGGCGACCTGATCAAGGCACACGTGCCCGAGATCTCCGAACTCGAAACGCGCGACGCCGGCCAGGTGATCAGTCAGACGCGGCAGAACCTGGTGCCGCGCGCGGCCGACAACTTCTACTACTTCGCCGAGATGTGCACCCGGGTCGACGGCCACACCTACCCGACGCCGACGCACCTGAACTACACGCTCTATCACCCGGTCGGCGTGTGCGCGCTGATCTCGCCGTGGAACGTGCCCTTCATGACCGGCACCTGGAAGATCGCGCCGTGCCTGGCCTTCGGCAACACCGCGGTGCTGAAAATGAGCGAACTGTCGCCGCTCTCCATTTCGCGCTTCGGCGAACTGGCCACCGAGGCCGGCCTGCCGCCGGGCGTGCTGAACATCGTGCACGGCTTCGGCCGCGAGACCGGCGAGCCGCTGTGCGGCCACCCCGACGTGCGCGCGATCTCGTTCACCGGGTCGACGGCCACCGGCCAGCGCATCGTGCAGAACGCCGGGCTGAAGAAGTTCAGCATGGAGCTCGGCGGCAAGAGCCCGTTCGTCGTCTTCGAGGACGCCGACTTCGAGCGCGCGCTCGACGCCGCGATCTTCATGATCTTCTCGAACAACGGCGAGCGCTGCACCGCGGGCTCGCGCATTCTGGTCCAGAAGTCGATCTACGCCGAGTTCTCCAGGCGCTTCGCCGAGCGCGCGAAGCGCATCGTCGTCGGCGACCCGATGGTTGATGCGACCATCGTCGGCCCGATGATCAGCCCCGGCCATCTCGCCAAGGTGCGCAGCTACATCGAGCTCGGCTCGAAGGAAGGTGCCACGCTGATTGCCGGCGGGCTCGATGCGCCGGAACTGCCCGACTCGATGAGACGCGGCAACTTCGTGCGACCGACCGTGTTCGCCGATGTGACGAACACCATGCGCATCGCGCAGGAAGAGATCTTCGGCCCGGTCGCCTGCCTGATCCCGTTCACCGACGAGGCCGATGCGATCGTTCAGGCCAACGACATCCAGTACGGTCTGAGCAGCTACGTGTGGACCGAGAACCTCGGCCGCGCGCACCGCGTGGCGGCTGCCATCGAGGCCGGCATGTGCTTCGTCAACAGCCAAAACGTAAGAGACTTGCGCCAGCCCTTCGGCGGCACCAAGGCCAGCGGCACCGGTCGCGAGGGCGGCACCTGGAGCTACGAGGTGTTCCTCGAACCGAAGAACGTCGCGGTGTCGCTCGGTTCGCACCACATCCCGCATTGGGGCACGGCCTGAGGCCGTACCCCATTGGGGTGAAATGACACCCGCCCCTCCCCAACCCTCCCCGTCCGGGGAGGGCTTCAACAACCGGAGACCCACCATGGGCAAAGTAGCTCTCGCCGCCAAGATCACGCACGTGCCGTCGATGTACCTGAGCGAGCTCGACGGCCCGCGCAAGGGCAGCCGACAGGCGGCGATCGACGGCCACATCGAGATCGGTCGCCGCTGCCGCGAGCTCGGCGTCGACACGATCGTCGTCTTCGACACCCACTGGCTCGTCAACGCCAGCTACCACATCAACTGCGCGCCGCAGTTCGCAGGCACCTACACCAGCAACGAGCTGCCGCACTTCATCAGCAACCTGGCGTACGCATTCCCCGGCAACCCGGCGCTCGGCCAGCTGCTGGCCGGGGTGTGCAACGAGCACGGCGTCGACACGCTGGCCCATCCCGCCACCACGCTTGGCCCCGAGTACGGCACCCTGGTGCCGATGCGCTACATGAACGTCGACCAGCACTTCAAGGTGGTGTCGGTCTCGGCGCTGTGCATGGCGCACTACCTGAACGACAGCGCGCGCCTGGGCTGGGCGATGCGCAAGGCGGTCGAGGACCACTACGACGGCACCGTGGCCTTCCTCGCGAGCGGCTCGCTGAGCCACCGCTTCGCACAGAACGGCCTCGCGGACGAATTCGCGTTCAAGATATGGAGCCCGTTTCTCGAGACGCTGGACCACGAGGTGGTCGAGATCTGGAAGCGCGGCGACTGGAAGACCTTCTGCGGCATGCTGCCCGAGTACGCGAGCAAGGGCCACGGCGAAGGCTTCATGCACGACACCGCGATGCTGCTCGGCGTGCTCGGCTGGTCGGCCTACAAAGGCCGGGCGGAGGTCGTGACGCCGTACTTCGGCTCCTCGGGCACCGGGCAGATCAACGCGATCTTCCCGGTCACGCCGCAGGACGGCAGCGCGGTTCCGAAGCCCGTGGCCTCCAGCGCCGAGGGCTACGCGTCGGTCGCGACCCGGCTCTGAACCGGGAGCCACCATGCCCCATCTCGTCATCCTCTACAGCGGCAATCTCGACGCGCGCACCGACATGTCGGTGCTGTGCCGCGGCCTCGCCGATGCGATGCTCGCGCAACGCGATGACAACGGTGCGCCGGTGTTCCCGCCCGGCGGCACGCGCGTGCTCGCGTACCCGGCGCCGCACTTCGCGATCAGCGACGGCGGCGTTGCCGGCCGCGCCGCCGGCGGTGATGGCGACTACGGCTTCGCCTACCTCAACCTGCGCATGGGCCGCGGCCGCAGCGAGGCCGTGCATCAACGCGTCGGCCAGGCGCTGTCAGCGGTGACGAAGGCGCACTTCGGGCCCTTGATGACCAGCATGCACGTCGGCGTGACGGTGCAGGTCGATGTCGGTGCCGAAGTGTTCGACGCGAAGCACAGCTCGCTGCACCCCCTCTTCAACAAACCAGGCTGAGCCATGCTGTCCCAAGACACCATCAATCAACTCGCCCGCGAGCTCTACGACGCGCGCAAGAGCCGCACGCAGGTCCGCCACTTCTCGAAGCGCTTCCCGGAGATGGACATCTCCGATGGCTACGCGATCCAGCGCGCATGGGTGCAACTCGAACTCGCCGACGGCCGCACGATCAAGGGCCGCAAGATCGGCCTGACCTCGCGCGCGATGCAGCAGGCGAGCCAGATCGACGAGCCCGACTTCGCGCCGCTGATGGACGACATGTTCTTCGCGCAAGGCACCGACATCGAGGCCAGCCGCTTCATCGCGCCGCGCATCGAGGTCGAGCTCGCGTTCATCCTCGGCAAGCCGCTCAAGGGCCCGGGCGCGACGCTGTTCGATGTGCTCTCGGCCACCGAGTACGTCACGCCGGCGATCGAGATCATCGACGCGCGCATCGAACAGTTCGACCGCGACACCAACGTCATGCGCAAGGTTTTCGACACCATCAGCGACTTCGCTGCGAACGCCGGCATCGTGCTCGGCGGCCGGCCGGTCAAGCCCACCGAGATCGACCTGCGCTGGGTCGGCGCGCTGCTCTACAAGAACGGGGTCATCGAGGAAACCGGCCTCGCCGCCGGCGTGCTGAACCATCCGGCGACCGGTGTGGCCTGGCTGGCCAACAAGATCGCGCCCTACGACGAGCAGCTCAACGTCGGCGATGTCGTGCTGTCGGGTTCGTTCACGCGCCCGACAACGGCCAAGGCGGGCGACAACTTCCATGTCGACTACGGGCCGCTCGGCTCGGTCGCGTTCCGCTTCGTCTGAAAGGCGAACCATGCACACACCCGTGAATCCATTCAAGCGCGCGCTCGCCGAGGGCCGTGTGCAGATCGGCCTGTGGGTCGGCCTCGCCGACGCCTATGCGATCGAGGCGATGGCCGGCACCGGCTTCGACTGGCTGCTGATCGACGGCGAGCATGCGCCGAACGACCTGCGCACCGTGCTCGGCCAGCTGCAGGCCGTGGCGCCGTACCCGACGCATCCGATCGTGCGCCCGGTCATCGGCGACGTGCCGCTGATCAAGCAGCTGCTCGACGTCGGCGCGCAGACGCTGCTGGTCCCGGTCGTCGAGACCGCCGAGCAGGCGGCCACGCTGGTGGCGGCGACACGCTATCCGCCGCGCGGCATCCGTGGCGTGGGTTCGGCGCTGGCGCGCTCGTCGCGCTGGAACCAGATCGGCGATTACCTGCACACGGCCGACGAACAGATGTGCGTGCTGCTGCAGGTCGAGACCCGCAAGGGCGTCGAGAACCTGGCCGCGATCGCCGCCACCGAAGGGGTGGACGGGGTCTTCTTCGGCCCTGCGGACCTGTCGGCATCGATGGGCCTGCTCGGCCAGCCGGCGCACCCGCAGGTGCAACAGGCGATCCTCGACGGGATCAAGGTGGTCCGCGCCGCCGGCAAGGCGCCGGGCGTGCTCGCCCCCGACCCGAAGCTGGCACGCTTGTACCTCGACGCCGGCGCGCTGTTCGTCGCCGTCGGCGTCGACACCACCTTGCTGACCCGCGCCTGCCGCGATCTCGCGGCGGCCTACAAGCACGGCGCCGACAAGCCCGCAGCGGCGCCGCCCGCGCCCGGCGCGTACTGACGCGCTGCACCGCGCCCCGTCTTCCTCATCGTCAGGATCGAATCCCATGCTCGAATTGAACGACCCCACACTGCTGCGCACGCAGTGCCTGATCGACGGCGCCTGGGTCGGCGCCGACGATGGGCGCACGCTGGCGGTGACGAACCCGGCCAGCGGCGCGACCGTTGCGGCCGTTCCCCATGCGGGCGCTGCCGAGACTCGCCGGGCCATCGCCGCGGCCGAGCGGGCGATGGTCGGCTGGAAGGCGCTGACCGCCGAGGAGCGTGGCCGCGTGCTGCGCCGCTGGTTCGATCTGATGATCGCGAACCAGGAAGACCTCGCCCGCATCATGACCAGCGAGCAAGGCAAGCCGCTGGCCGAGTCGCGCGGCGAGATCGCCTACGCCGCGGCGTACGTCGAATGGTTCGCCGAAGAAGCACGGCGCGTCTACGGCGACCTGGTGCCCTCGCCATGGGGCGACAAACGCATCATCGTCACGAAGGAACCGGTCGGCGTGTGCGCGGCCATCACGCCGTGGAACTTCCCGGCGGCGATGATCACCCGCAAGGTCGCGCCGGCGCTGGCGGCCGGCTGCACCATCGTCGTCAAGCCCGCGTCGCAGACGCCGCTGTCGGCGCTCGCGCTGGGCGAGCTGGCGTTGCGCGCCGGCGTGCCGGCGGGCGCCTTCAGCGTCGTGACCGGCAGCGCCACCGCGATCGGCGGCGAGCTCACCGCGAACCCGGTGGTGCGCAAGCTGACCTTCACCGGCTCGACCGAGATCGGCCGCCTGCTCGCCGCGCAGTGCGCTCCGACGCTGAAGCGCCTGTCGCTCGAACTCGGCGGCAACGCGCCCTTCATCGTGTTCGACGATGCCGATCTCGATGCGGCCGTGGCCGGCGCAATCGCGTCGAAGTTCCGCAACACCGGGCAGACCTGCGTCTGCGCCAACCGCCTGCTCGTGCAGGACGGCGTCTACGACCTGTTCGCCGAAAAGCTCGGCCGCGCGGTGGCGCAGCTGAAGGTCGGCGACGGCATGCAGGCCGAGGTGGCGCAGGGCCCGTTGATCGATGCGGCGGCGTTGAGCAAGGTCGAGGACCTGGTCGCCGATGCACTTGGTCACGGCGCGCGCTGCGTGACAGGCGGCCAGCGCCACGCGCTGGGCGGCACCTTCTACCAGCCGACGATCCTCGCCGACGTCACGCCGGCGATGAAGCTCGCGAGCGACGAGATCTTCGGCCCGGTGGCGCCGCTGTTCCGCTTCAAGACCGAGGCCGAGGCGATCGCGCTGGCCAACGCCACCGAGTTCGGCCTCGCGTCGTACTTCTTCTCGCGCGATCTGGCCCGTGTCTGGCGCGTCGCCGGCGCACTCGAAGTGGGCATGGTCGGCATCAACACCGGCGTCATCAGCACCGCGGTGGCGCCGTTCGGCGGCGTCAAGCAATCGGGCATGGGGCGCGAAGGGTCGCGCCACGGCATCGAAGGCTACATCGACACCAAGTACCTCTGCATGGGCGGCTTGTGAGCCGGCCCTGAAGCGCAGCGTTTTCGCGCACAGCCATCAAGGAGAACCGCATGACAGAACCTTCGCTGCCGGGCGCCGCCGCGCCGCGCCCGAGCCGTTTCACGCCCGAGGAATGGGCCGCGCGCATCCAGCTCGCCGCAGCCTACCGTATCGTCGATCATCTCGGCTGGGGCGAGCTGATCTACAACCACATCTCGCTGCGTGTGCCGGGTGCGGAGCCGCACTTCCTGATCAACCCGTTCGGCCTGCACTACTCCGAGGTGCGCGCGTCGAACCTGGTGAAGGTCGACGTGAAGGGCAACATCATCGGCCACAGCGACTGGCCGATCAACCCGGCCGGGTTCACCTTCCACGGCAAGATCCACGAGCAGGTCGCCGACGCGCATTGCGTGATGCATGTCCACACCACGCCGACGATGGCGGTGTGCTGCCTCGACGACGGCCTGAGCTACACCAACTTCTATGCCGCGCAGCTGTTCGGCAAGGTCGCCTACCACGAGTTCGAGGGCATCACGGTGCACGCCGACGAAGGCGACCGGATCCTGCAAAGCGCCGGCGGCAAGACGGTGCTGCTGCTGCGCAACCACGGGCCGGTGACGATCGGCCACACCTTGCCGCAATGCCTCAGCCTGATGTGGCTGCTGAATCGCGCCTGCGAGGTGCAGATGGCGACCTTGGCGATGGGCAAGCCGCGCGCGATCGCGCAGCCGGTGCTCGAAGGCTGCGTGCGCGACTCGCTCAACTTCAATCCGAAGTACGGCGCCGGCCAGGACGCGTTCGATGCGTTGCAACGCATCGTCGACCGCATCGACCCGACCTACCGCAGCTG
>Ga0207691_10004144_pt1 | contig 14086 bp, 15 predicted proteins | sample KBSM13metaG_FD_184327 | JGI IMG/M metagenome (GOLD analysis project Ga0207691, IMG submission 184327) | Miscanthus rhizosphere microbial communities from Kellogg Biological Station, Michigan, USA - KBS M1-3 metaG (SPAdes) (version 2) | ecosystem: Host-associated > Plants > Roots > Rhizosphere >... | reverse complement strand
CGGCTCGCGGTAAGTCGCGTTGAACAGCTCCATCAGCGCCGAGAGATTCGACCCTTCCCTGGTGATACGGAACACCGAGCCCCCAGCGAAGCCGTGCAATGGCTTCAGGACGATATCGCTGTGCTCGGCAAGGAACTTGCGTGCAGCGCCGAGCGACCGGGTGATCATCGTCGGGGGCATGAATCGGGCGAAGTCCAGGACCCACAATTTCTCGGGAGCATCGCGCACGGCCGCAGGATCGTTCACGACCAGCGTCTCTCCCCGAATTCGTTCGAGAAGATGGGTCGCCGTGATGTAACCAAGGTCGAACGGCGGATCCTGCCGCATCAACACGACATCGACGTCGCTTTCCAAGTCGAGGATCTTGAATTCCCCGAGGCTGAAATGATTGCCGGCAACCGGCTGGACAGTGACCTCGTGAGCTCCGGCGTAAAGTCGGCCCTCCTGATAGGTCAGATCCTCCGCAAGATAATGGTAGAGCGTGTGACCGAGCGCCTGAGCCTTGAGCATCAGCGCGAAGGTTGAATCTCCTGCAATCCCGATGCCCTCGAGCGGGTCCATCTGCACGGCGACGCGAAGCGGCATGCGCGAGGCCTAGGGTCTCACTTGTGCTTTGTCACCCTTGCCAGATATTCGCGAGGTGCTTCGGCCATCGTCCCGGGACGATGAACAATGCGTCGATCCGGATTTCGTCGCCGTCGCGCATGTAGCGGGCCGCGAGACGCTCGGCTGCTGCCGCGACGCGGTGCAACCGCCAGTCGTCGAGCGCAAATCCTGCCGCTTCCTCGCTTGAGCGGGCCTTGACCTCAACAAAGGCAAGCGTGCGGCCGCGCCGCGCGACGATATCCACTTCACCTCCAGGTACGCGCGCCCGGCGGGCGAGAATTCGCCAGCCGCGCAATCTCAAGTACCAGCATGCGAGCGTTTCGGCCCCACGGCCGCGCTTCTCAGCCTCTTGGCGATTCATTTGCTGCGTTCGAGCGCCCGGGCGTAGGCTCGCTTGCGCGGCACCTTCAGTGCGTCGGCAACTTCAGCCGCAGCACGGGATGGAGAGAGCCGCGACAGGGCTTCGTCGAGCGCTGCATTGAGCTCCTCATCCCCAGCTTCCGCCCCTGCCAATGGCGGCCCGATGACGATCACGATTTCGCCCTTCGGAGGCTGATCGGCATATCGTTCCACAAGTTCGGGAAGGGTGCCGGTTACGCACTCCTCATGCAGCTTGCTGATCTCGCGCGCGACCGCGGCTTCGCGCGGTCCCAATTGCTCGCCGAGCGCTGACAACGTGTGGGCCAGGCGAGGCCCGCTTTCATAAAGAACCAATGTCGCCCTGACCGCCGCGACTTCGGCAATTGCATCGCTCCGTGCCTTAGCCTTGGCAGGCAAGAACCCGAGGAAGAGAAAGCGATCGGTTGGAAGACCCGCAAGGGTCAGCGCCGCAATAAGTGCGGAGGGACCGGGGATGGTGAGCACCGAATGTCCAGCCGCACGCGCGGCTCGGACCAGCTTGTACCCCGGATCGGAGATGAGCGGGGTGCCGGCATCGCTGACGAGTGCGATCGCTTCCGTGCCAAGTCGGGCAACGATGCTCTCCCTCTCGGCTTCGCTGCTGTGATCGTCATAGCGACTCATCGGCACCTTGGCGTCAATGTGAGCCAGCAGCTTGGCCGTGACCCGCGTGTCCTCGGCCAGGATTCGGTCAGCATTTCGAAGGGTTTCGGCCGCTCGCGGGCTGAGGTCGCCGAGATTTCCGATCGGCGTTGCGACGATGTGCAATCCTGCAGTCAGCTCTTTGTCCATCAGCTATGGATTAACCTCTTCCAATCGAAGCGAAAAAGAGTCATCGTGTGAATAATTCATTGGCCTGGGGGAGAGAGGCACGATGATTGTACTACTGGGCGCTTCGGCGCTCGTCTTGAGCGCGCTTCAGGCTTCGATCAGCGCGCCTACGGACGCGTTCCGCGGGTGCCTTCGCGACGCGGCCAGCAAAGCCAGGAGCGAAAAAGTCGCCGGTGACGCAATCGAGGGCTATTTGCGCAATGCGTGCACCACGCAGATGGGCACGCTCAAGGACGCCCTCGTCGCCTTCCGAATGAAGAATGGCATGACCAAGAAGGCTGCGGCCTCGGATGCCGACATGACCGTTGACGACTATGTCGCGACCCCGGCCGACAATTATAAATTCATGGCGAACATGGAGGCTCCGAAGGCGGCTTCGCCGGCTCCGCCAGCACCTACGCCGGCAGCTGCCCCGGCCAATCCTCCTAGCCAACCGCCGAAGCCCTAGGTTCAGCGGCAAGCGCGATCTGTCCCAATATGTGGTCGAGGAGAAGGCGGCCCTTGGCCGTCAGCGCGATCCGGGTGCGGTCGCGGGTCAGATGGCCCGAGCCTTCGAGCCGTTCAACCCGGTTCCAGTCGACGTCGAGCGTCGCGGCATCGACGCCTTCGGCGAGTCTCAGCCCCATCACGAGTTTCTCGTCGGCCATTTCGACGGGAGATAGAAGCGCCTCCTCGGCAATTCCGTGATTGTTGCGCCCCATTGCCGAGAGAAAGTTCTCTGGTTTCCTGTGGCGAACCGTCCGCATTCCCAACCGACGGCCGTGCGCCCCAGGGCCGACGCCCGCGTAGTCGCCGTAACGCCAGTAGGTAAGGTTGTGTCGGCTTTGGTGGCCGGGCCGCGCATAATTGCTGATTTCGTAACCGGGCATTCCGGCTGCCGACGTCATGGCGTCGGTCAATTCGTAAAGCGCAGCAGCCGCATCTGCGTCGAGCGGCTCAAAATCGTGACGCGAGACCATGCTTGCGAAGCGCGTGCCCGGCTCGATCGTCAACTGGTAGAGCGACAGGTGGGATGTACCGAGACTGAGCGCCTGTGCCAGCATCGCCGACCATCGTTCCTCACTGTCTCCCGGGAGCGCGTAGATCAGGTCGAAGCTCACGCGCCTGAAATTCTTTTGGGCGATTTCGAGAGCCCGCCACCCTTCGAGTGCGGAATGAGCACGGCCGAGGAAACGCAAGGCATCATCGTCGAAGCTTTGCAGTCCCAGCGATAGCCGATTGACGCCGGCTGCAGCGAGGTCGGCAAAGCGCGACGCTTCGACCGAATTCGGATTGGCCTCGAGCGTGATTTCGATGTCTTCGGCAGGCAACCAATGCGAGCCTGCGGCGCCGATTACGGCCTCGACCGTCCCCGGGTCCATCAGCGACGGCGTCCCGCCGCCGAAGAAGATGGAGGTAAGCACTCGGCCGGGAAGCAAGCGGGCTTCATGAGCGAGGTCCGCGAGCAGTGCTTTCCGCCATTCGTCCTGGTCGACGACTGGCCGAACATGGCTGTTGAAGTCGCAATAAGGGCATTTGCTGACGCAGAACGGCCAGTGAACGTAAAGCGCCAGCGGTTCGCCGCTCATTCCTTCAGTGCCGCCACGAGCTTGCGAAAGGCATCGGCGCGATGGCTGATTCGGTGCTTGAGCTCGGGGTCCAGCTCGCCGAAAGTCTGTTCGTAATCGACCGGCACGAACATTGGGTCATAGCCGAAGCCGCGGTCGCCCCGGGGAGGCCAGACGAGCGTGCCGTCGACGCGACCGTCGAAGGTCTCGACCTGTCCGTCGTTGGGCCATGCGATTGCCAGCGAGCACGCGAAATGGGCAGCCGGGGCTGCATCCGGCTCGGTCGCCTCGACCTCGCGCCAGACCTTTTCCATCGCTCGCGTCCAGTCGCGGTTTCCATCCTCATCTTCGGCCCAGCGCGCCGAAAAGATGCCGGGCCGGCCATGAAGGGCGTCAACGCAGAGGCCGCTATCGTCAGCCAGGGCCGGAAATCCGCTGAGGTCGGCCGCTTCGCGAGCCTTGAGGTCGGCGTTGTCGGCAAACGTATTCCCGATTTCCTCGGGCTCCGGCAAGTCGAGTTCCTCGGCGCCCACGCAGGAAATGCCTAGGGGTTCGACCAGCGCCGCAATTTCGCGCAGCTTGCCGCGATTGTGGGTCGCGATGACCAGCTTCTCGCCAATTGGTCTCATCTTCCGGTAGCCTTCAGCTGCGCTGCGAAAATATCGGCGCAGCCGATCCTTGCGAGACGAAGCAGGCGAAGCAGCCCTTCCTCGTCATAACATTCGCCTTCGGCGGTTACCTGCGCTTCGACAATCGAGCCGTCGGCCGTGAGGACAAAATTGCCATCGCACCCGGCCTGACTGTCCTCTTCATAGTCGAGATCGAGCACCGCCGTTCCCTGGTGAATTCCGCAGCTCACCGCAGCCACCTGCGTGCGAATCGGATCCACGGCCAGGCCCAACTTGTCGATCGCAATCCGGAGCGCGACCCAGCCGCCGGAGATCGACGCCGTGCGGGTGCCGCCGTCTGCCTGGATCACGTCACAGTCGACGGTGATCTGTCGTTCGACGAGCTTGGGAAGATCGACGACTGCACGGAGCGAGCGGCCGATCAGCCGCTGGATCTCCTGAGTCCGGCCGGATTGCTTGCCCTTCGCCGCCTCGCGGCTTCCCCTTGTGTGGGTCGCGCGCGGGAGCATGCCATATTCGGCTGTGACCCAGCCCTGACCCTTGCCGCGAAGGAAGGGCGGGACCTTTTCTTCGATGCTTGCGGTGCAAAGCACGCGGGTATCGCCGAAGCTGACGAGGCATGAACCCTCGGCATGGCGCGTGAAGCCAGGTTCGAACCTCAACTCACGCATCTGGTCGGGGGCGCGTCCGGAAGGGCGCATGGAGACTCCTTGTTTCCTGATACTGGTGCGGGCCGCTCCCTAGACCGGGCAGCCGCGCAATCCTAGATGGTGCCCATGACCCAGCCGATCGGCGAGCTAACGGACCGGATGCGGGAGATTTTCGGCCTGGTGGTCGAAGCCTATCTCGAACGCGGCCTGCCGATCGCTTCGAAAGCGCTTGCCGGAACAATCAGCCTTTCGCCCGCGTCGATCCGCGGAGTCATGCAGGAGCTCGAGGAGCGGGGACTGCTGACCCATCCGCACACCTCGGCCGGGCGGATCCCGACCGATAGCGGCCTTCGTCTTTTCGTCGACGGCATCATGCAGGCCGCGGCGCCCGATCCCCGCGAGCGGCGCGAAATCGAGCGGCAGATCGTCCGCGACCAGCCGATCGAAGATGCGTTGGCGGCGGCCTCGTCGGCTCTTTCGGGCCTCAGCCAGGCGGCGGGCGTGGTCCTTGCTCCGAAGCGAGAGCTGAGGCTCAGGCAATTGAGCTTCGTGTCCCTCAGCAGCACGCGCGCTCTTGCGGTGCTCGTTGGAGCGGACGGAAGCGTTGAGAACCGCGTCGTTTCCCTCGACGGCGGGACGACCGCGGCAGAGCTCACCGAGGTCAGCAATTTCATCAACGCGCGACTGGCGGGACTGACTTTGGCGGAGGCCGAAGCGAGGCTCAGGGCCGAGATCCGCGAGCGAAAGGAGGCAATCGACGCTGCGGCGGCGGTGCTGGTCGCCTCCGGTCTTGCCGCATGGAGCCAGGATCATGCGCGACGCCCCGTGCTTATCGTTCGAGGACATGCAAACCTCATCGACGCGACGGCGACTGAGGACCTGGAACGCGTTCGAAAGCTTCTCGACGAGCTGGAGGAAGCGCAGGAAATTGCGCATCTGCTCGAAAGCGCGCGAGATGCGCCGGGATGCCGAATTTTCATCGGTTCGGAGAACCGGATGTTCGCGCTTAGCGGGTCATCGGTGATCGCGGCGCCCTATCGGGGGAGCCGGGGGGAGGTGGTCGGCGTTGTCGGAGTAATTGGCCCGACGCGGTTGAACTATGCCCGCGTGGTGCCCATGGTGGATTTCACAGCGAAAGCATTGACGAGATTAATGGCATGACAGACGCCACCAAGGACGAAGACCAGCTTCACGAGCAAGCGGAGGAAATCCGCAAGGAAACCGCCGAAGGCGCCCCTGAGGTCGCCGAGCACGATCATCTCGCGGATCTCGAGCGCCAGCTCGAGGAGGCTAAATCGAAGGCGCTCTACGCAGCGGCGGAGACGCAGAATGTGCGCCGCCGGCTGGAAGCCGAGCTCAAGCAGGCAACCAGCTATGCGTCGGCGGGGTTCGCGCGCGACATGCTGGCGATCAAGGATCACCTTGATCGCGCGCTGGCGGTGGTGGGGGAGGAGCTTCGAGCCGACAAGACGGCCGCACAATTCCTCGCCGGGATTGAATCGACGTCGCGCGAGCTCGACGCTGTTTTCCAGCGGCATGGGGTCACGCGCATTCAGTCGGTCGGAGAGCCGCTGGATCCTCACCGACACCAGGCGATGATGGAGATCCCGAGCGATCAGGAGCCCGGAACGATCGTTGAGGAGATGCAGCCCGGTTATATGATGAAAGACCGGCTGCTGCGCCCCGCCCTCGTCGGAGTGGCGAAAAGGCCTGACTAATGGACCTCGCGGTGATGGCTCTCGCTCTTGCTGGCGAGGCTGAACCGCGGCTCCGGAGCAATTGAGCCCAGGAGGCGGGCTGCGGCATAGCGGCCGACTTCCGGCCCATGCTTGAAGCCGTGGCCCGAACCGCCGCCGAGCAGCAGCACATTCCCCCATTGGGGGTGCAGGTCGATCAGGAAGTCGCCGTTCGAGCTGTTTTCATATTGGCAGATTTCGGCCCCGATCAGCGGCGCGTTGCGCAGGGCAGGGAAGCGCCGGTCGCGAAAGGTGACGATCTCGGCCAAGGCAGCGTCGGTCGCTCGTCGGCTCTGTTTGTCGGGATCGACTTCCACCCCATGTTGATCGTGAGCGAACTTCACGCCGCGCGTTTCGAGGTCCGGAAAGCCATAGAAGATGTCGCCGCCGTTGAAGTCGGCCCAGCCGGGCATCGCGCCCTCGCGGAATCGCCGATCACCTGGCGGAGTGGCGAAGTAGAAGACCTCCTGCCGCGTCGGCAAAATCCTCGGCCCGATCACCTGCGGGAAAAGCTTGGGAAGCCACGGGCCCGCCGCAAAGACGAAACGGTCGGCGCTGATGCGTTCTCCTGACGAGAGCTGCAACTCATCCAGGCGGTTGCCGCCGCCGGAGGGCGGCTGGACGAAGCCTTTGACGTACGTGCCGCCCGATTTGACGAACCGGTCGACGAGGGTGAGGACGGACCTGCGAGCCATCAATGCGCCGAAGTCGGGTTCGTAGAGGCCGATGCTGATCCCGTCGAAATCGATCATCGGAAAGCGGCGTGCCATTTCCGCATGGCCGAGCGCCTCCGTTCGAAGACCCAGAGCCTGATGCGCTGCGATGCTGTCCTGGACGTACGGCTCTTCGGTGGGGAAGAAGAACAGGATCCCGCACTGGATAAGGATCGGGAGCCCCGAGACGGCGCTCAACGCCTGCCACTGCGGCAGTGAGTCCTTGGCCATGCGCGTGTAGATCGCGTCCTTGCCATATGCGGCGCGAGTCAGGCGCGTTTCGCCGCCGGACGACGCGCGGACGTTAGCCGGCCCCCAGGCGTCGACCAAGGTGACCTTGTGGCCTTGCTGTTGAAGGTGGTGGGCCGTCCAGGAGCCGAACACTCCGGCGCCCACAATTGCGATATTCTCTCCGCCTCTTGCTCCCATCGGTTTGGACATTAGCGGAGAAACGGCAGCACCGCCCGCCCCGATGAGGAGCGAGCGGCGCGTTATGCTCATGCGGTTCCGGTTAGCCGCGCTGTGGTGCCGGAGGAGGCGGCGGAGGCGGAGGCGGCGGAGGAGGTGGCGGCGGAGGAGCGGGCTGCTCGACCACCGGCGGCGGAGGCGGAGGCGGCGGTGCAGCAACCGGTCCTCCGAAGCTCTTGCGCACCGTCAGCCCGATGATCCGCGGCTGGCCGATGTTGTAGCCGACACGAGCCCTGAGGCCGCGTTCGCGGTCGAGCGAGAGCTTTGGATTGGCATCGAACAGGTTGGTGACATAGGCCACGGTCTCCCAGCCGCTGTCCCACTTCAGGCCCAGGGAGAAGTTCACCAATGTGTAGGCCGGCAGCTTGAAGGTGCCGTAGTCGATCGTGCGCTGCCCCATTGCGCCAGTAGCAGGATCGAAGAAGATCGCTCCATTGCCGGCCGCGACCGACAGGAGGTTGTCTTCCTGGTCGCTTGGCTGGGTGAATCGATTGCCGACCTGCTGGACGCTGGCGTTTGCAAACCAGTCGGCATTCGAATTGAAGCGCGCCTCATAGTTTACGGTCGCCGCGAACTGATATTTGGGAACGGTCGGCAGGCGGTTGCCCTCGCGAATTCCGCCGATCACGGCAGGGGGATTACCCCCCAATACGGTCGAATCGAACTCGGAATTCAGAAGGCTGCCGGCGAACGAGAAGTCCAGTCCAACCATCGGGTGGATCGAGAACTCCGCCTCGATGCCGTTGCTGTGCGCCTTGGGCACGTTGAACACGATGCGCGACGAGCAGCTGCCAGCGTCGAGGGTAACCTGCAGGTTCTTGATATCATTGTGGAAGGCCGAGGCATTCAAGGTAATGCCGCTCTTCGAATATTTGACGCCGGCTTCGTAGTTCCACAGCGTCTCATCCTTGTAGGTCTGGAAGCTGCCGAAAGTTGAAAGGTCAGCCGGCGAACAGAGAGGCACGTTCAGCGGGTCGTTGACGCCGCCGAGACGGAAGCCCTTTGCCACTTGTAAGTTGACGCTGAGGTTCCGGTTGGGCTCCCAGCTCGCGATTCCGCGCGGGCTGAAGCCGTTGGAACTGGTCTTGTCGGTGCGGTCGTCGCCGTTCGAGAACAAGCCGCCTGAATGGAAACGACGCTTCTCGTGGAAATCGTACCAGCGGCCGCCGCCGGTCAGCTTGAACTGGCTGAACTTGTAGCTCGCTTCACCGAACAGCGCCTTTTGCGTGTCGGTGTACGGAAGGTCCGCATGGTACGGATTGTCGTGGAGCCCGAAACCATTGTCGACGGCTGCGGAAGTTCCTGCTCCGAACCGGGCATCGGTGAACGCGTCATATCCCGGGGTGGGCAGTCGCTGATGATAGGTACGATCGACGTGGCTGTAGAAACCGCCGAACACCCACTGGAACGGTCCGCTGCCGGTCGAGCCGAGACGAAGCTCCTGGGTCTTCTGGTCGAGCTTGGTTGTGTCGACGAGGTTAGAGTTCAGATTGATCGCGGCGGCTGGGAAGCCAAGGGACGAAACACCCACCGAGCCTGTCAATGCAGATGCGTCGCGGCTGACCAAAATGTCGCGGGTCAACCAGCTGCTCACGGACGTCAACTCGACGCCGCCGAAATCGTAGCTTGCCGTCAAATCGGCCAGCGTCGTCTCGTCCCTGAACTTCTCCGGAAGCTTCAGATAGACTGTACGACGGCCAAGGTCCGTTCCAGCAGCGCCGGTGGTGAATTGATTGTCGTAGAGGTTGTAGAATTCCTCGCGGTTGAAGCCGTCGGCATGAGCGCGCTGCCACACGACGCGCGGCGTGATCTTCAGCGCGTCCGTCGGCTGCAGCAATATCGATAGGCGGCCGCCGTAGCGGTTGCCGTCGTTGATGTTCTTGCCGCTGTGCGGTCCAACCGCATCGACGAAGCCGGGGAAGTGCGTTCCATAGAGAACGCCGCGGACGGCGCCCACGGTACCGATCGGGAGGTTCAGTGCTCCCTTCATATTGTAACCCATGGCACCGCCCTGGGCTACGCTGAGGCCGCCTTCCACCTGACCTTCAATCGCCTCGAGCTTCGGCTGGTTGGTGATGTAGCGGATGGTTCCGCCGACCGAACCCGAACCGAACAGCGTGCCTTGGGGCCCGCGCAGCGTTTCCACGCGGTTCAGGTCGAACAGGTCGAAGTCCGGCGTGAACAAGGATAGCGAAACGACGCTTTCGTCGAGGTAGACGCCGACCTGCTCCTTGACGCCCGGCTGGTCGCGGACGATCTGACCCGCCGAGACGCCGCGCACGGAGACCTGGCTCTGGCCCGGCCCCAGGTTCTGGACAGTCAGGCCTGCGACGTTGCGGCTGATATCCTCGATCGTCTGGGCGTGCGCCCGCTCAATATCTTCCTGTGTCTGCGCATTCACCGAGAAGGGGACGTCCTGCACGGTCGATGCGCGCTTGGTCGCCGTCACGATGATTGCGCCCTCGTCCTGGACCGCCGGCTGGTTGTTTGCGGCCTGGGCCGCTTGCTCCTGCCCGGTCTGGGCAGCGGCAGCCGGCATTGCGACTGCGATGACCGAAGTGCCGATGAGCAAGGCAGACGAAAAGCGCATGATAAACCCCCCAAAGTTTCTATTGCGTCGCCGACAATATGCATGAAACAGCACTAGCGCGGGAAGGTGGTTAGCCGTTCCTCGATGCTTTCCCGCGACAGCTGTTGCAGGATTGTTACAGGGTTGTAAGTAACTCGCCGGCGGAAAATTCAGCTGAACGGAAGCAGTTCCCTTGGCGGAACAACGGTAACGAAACCGCCACGATCGGCCAGGAAGCGGTGCCTGACGATCTCGGCCTGCTGCTCGATTCCGTAATTCCTGAAGGGTTTTTCGGACTTCAGCTCGTACTCGTAGCGGCAGAACGGGTGCCTCATGAGCGGGAGGTAAAAATACCCGCCGTGCTGAGTCTGCCAGACGTGGGTCAGTTCGTGAATGAAGAAGCCCTGCCTTCCGAGCGTTTCTTCCGAAAAATCTTCCGACCAGCCGCCGTCGTCCGGATGAAACCAGATGTCTCCGGTCGGCGCCATTGCCGCATGTCGCGGATGAAACGGCCACCATTTCCCTTCGAACAGGCGAACTTTCGAATAATCGATCGCATCGAAGAAGATCGTGCGCGCAAGCGCGACCTCACCCGGCGTCAGAAATCTGGAGGCTTTGGGATTCATTACGAAGTGCAATGTTGCTTCGCATCGAGTTCCTAGCAATACGGGTCGCACTTGCCGCCCGCCAACGGCATCGCTAGGGCAGCGAAAAAGCAAAACGGAGGAACTTTTCCATGAGCGAGACTGCCGATCGGGTGAAGAAGATTGTTGTCGAACACCTCGGCGTTGAGCCGGACAAGGTGACTGAAGACGCAAGCTTCATCGACGATCTCGGGGCGGACAGCCTTGATATTGTCGAGCTGGTCATGGCGTTCGAAGAGGAGTTCGGGGTCGAAATCCCGGATGACGCCGCCGAGAAGATTACGACGGTTCGCGACGCGATCGAGTATATCGACCAGAACAAGGGCTGATCGGCACCATCCCGTTCGCCCGGAGCTTGTCGAAGGGCTGCCCTTTTGTCCTGGGGCGTTGTAACAATTACAGGACTTCGACAGGCTCAGCCCGAACGGGTTTGGGCCTGTTGCATTTGGAGTGATTGAGATGCGCCGTGTCGTGGTGACAGGTCTCGGATTGGTGACGCCGCTGGGCGGCGATGTCGAGACAACGTGGCAAAACCTGATCGCCGGCAAAAGCGGCATCGCGCGGATCACGCGCTTCGACACCAGCGACCAGAAGGCAAAGATCGCCGGTGAAGTGAAGCCCAAGGACCATCCTTACGGCTTCGATCCCGACAAGCGTGTCGACCACAAGGTCCAGCGCCAGGTCGATCCATTCATCGTCTATGCAATCGACGCCGCCGGGCAGGCGCTGGAAGATGCCGGGCTGACCGAGATGGATGACGACCTCAAGGAGCGGACTGGCGTCTCGATCGGCTCAGGCATCGGCGGGTTGCCCGGTATCGAGAGCGAATCCCTTGTGCTTGCCGAAAAGGGGCCGGGCCGCGTCAGTCCTCACTTTGTCCACGGCCGCCTGATCAACCTGACGTCAGGGCAGGTCTCGATCAAATATGGGCTGATGGGGCCGAACCATTCGGTCGTCACAGCCTGTTCGACCGGTGCCCATTCGATTGGCGACGCGGCGCGCATGATCAAGGACGGCGACGCGGACATCATGCTGGCCGGCGGCGCCGAAAGCACGATCAATCCGCTTGGCGTGGCCGGGTTCGCGCAGGCGCGGGCGCTCAACATGAGCTTTAATGACAGGCCGGAGCAGGCGAGCCGCCCCTATGACAAAGCACGCGACGGCTTTGTCATGGGCGAGGGCGCAGGCGTCGTTGTGCTCGAAGAATATGAGCACGCGAAGAAGCGCGGAGCGAAAATCTACGCCGAGATTGCCGGCTATGGCCTGTCCGGCGACGCCTATCACGTGACGGCACCGCATCCCGAAGGCCGAGGTGCGGAACTGGCCATGCGAATGGCGTTGAGGAAGGCTGGGCTTGAGCCTGAGGACATCGACTATGTGAACGCGCACGGTACCTCGACCATGGCCGACACGATCGAGCTGGCGGCGGTCAAGCGCGTGCTCGGCGACGACCTTCACGGCGCTTCGATGAGCAGCACCAAGTCGGCAATCGGGCACTTGCTCGGCGGCGCCGGAGCGGTTGAGGCAATCTTCTGCATCCTCGCGATCCGGGACCAGATTGTGCCGCCCACGTTGAACCTGGATGATCCGGACGAAGGCACGGAGGGAGTCGATCTCGTTCCTCACAAGGCCAAGAAGAGGCCGGTCCGCGCGGCGCTGAACAACAGCTTCGGTTTTGGCGGAACCAATGCATCGCTGATCATGAAGGCCGTGTGAGGCGCCTGCTGCTCGGCGTGGCGGGCCTGCTGCTCGCCGCGCTCTCGATTGTGTATTTGCTCTGGTGGGGACCAGGACCCAAGCCCGGCCCTCAGACAATCACCGTCCAGGAAGGCTCGAGCCTAGGGACCGTTGCGCGCAAGCTCGAGAAAGCGGGCGCCATTCCAGGCACCGCGAAGACTTACTACGTCATGGCGCGTCTGCTGGGCTCGCACGATCCGATTCAAGCCGGGGAATTCGAAATTCCGAAGGGGATGGGCGGCGCGGCAATTCTCGACCTGCTTCAGCACGGCCGACCCGTTCAGCGCCTGATCACTGTTACGGAGGGAATGCCGTCGATCATCGTCAGCGAGAAGATTACCGCCAATCCGTATCTGGCGGGGACTGCTCCCTTTATCGCCGAAGGATCAGTGCTTCCGGACAGTTACGGCTACCAGAGAGGCGAGACCCGGGCGGCGTTGGTGGTCCGGATGCAAAAGGCCATGACGAAGACGATCGGTGAGCTTTGGCCGAAGCGGAGCGCCGGCTGTCCGGTAGAGTCGCCGGACGAAATGGTGACCTTGGCATCCATCGTTGAGAAGGAAACGGGCAAGGCAAGCGAAAGACCGATGATTGCAGGCGTTTATTGCAATCGCTTGAGGATCGGCATGAAGCTGGATGCCGATCCGACCGTTATTTATCCCGTGACCAAGGGCAAACCGCTCGGCCGAAGGATCCTGAAGTCGGAGCTGAACGCCGTCAACGGCTACAATACCTATCGTCGCCCGGGTCTACCCGAAGGGCCGATCGCCAATCCTGGAAGAGAAAGCATGCAGGCAGTGCTTCATCCAGCACAGACCAAGGCCCTCTATTTTGTCGCCGATGGAACGGGCGGGCATGTGTTTGCCGATACCCTCGCGCAGCATCAGGCGAATGTCGCCAAATGGTATGCGATCCGTCGCCAGCGGGGTCAGATGTGAGCAATCGCGGGATCGGCCGCGCCCGGATGTTCATGGGCGGCCTGCTGCTGTTTGCCTCGGTGATCGCGTGGGGGACGGCATTGATGATGAGTCCGCATGCCCCGTCGGCAGTTCCTGGAACTCAACATGTCAGGACGACGACTGTCGTTTTCATTCGCAACAGTGCGATCGGAACCCTCATCTTGTGCGCGGTTTCAGGGTGGCTACTGTTCCCATCGCGGCGGCCGAGGTGGCCGGCGCGCGATTGGGCCATCGTGGGCTTGATCGGGCTGATGGCGGTGACGAGCATTTACCAGCTGATCTGGCTGCGTTCCGTCCTCCACTGAGAAAGTCTTAACCATCGCAGGCTAGGCAACTTCCCGGATTAGCCGAAGTCCACCAGCAGCCCCGCGTGCTGCCGGTAATACGGTGGAGGCGTTTTGAAGCTGCGTTCGATCCAGGTGTTGCGCGGAATCGCCGCAATGGCCGTCGTCGGTCACCATGCATTTGACGGCACGCGCATCGGCGCCGCCGGCGTGGACCTCTTCTTCGTGATTTCCGGCTTCATCATGGCGACCTGCGCCAGGGACCGCGGGCCGCTCGAATTTCTCGCAGACCGCGCCTGGCGCATATACCCCCT
>Ga0207691_10004142_pt1 | contig 14086 bp, 9 predicted proteins | sample KBSM13metaG_FD_184327 | JGI IMG/M metagenome (GOLD analysis project Ga0207691, IMG submission 184327) | Miscanthus rhizosphere microbial communities from Kellogg Biological Station, Michigan, USA - KBS M1-3 metaG (SPAdes) (version 2) | ecosystem: Host-associated > Plants > Roots > Rhizosphere >... | reverse complement strand
TTAGCGCGCGCTCGGGAGACTGGCTTTTCCGCCGGTTTGATTTTCCTGATAGCTGCACCGAGCCGCTCGATCTTTACGCGCAATTGCGCGAGCGCGGGATGGATTTTATCACCATCACTGATCACGATTGCATTGACGGTTGTCTGGCGATCGCGGATAAACCGCAGACATTTATTAGCGAACAGGTTACCACCTATTTCCCGCAAGATTCGTGCAAGCTTCACCTACTGGTCTGGGGGATTGCGCCAGCGCAGCATCAAGATATTTCCGTCTTCCGTAGCAACATTTTCGAGCTGCAAAAGTACCTGGCAGAAAATCGAATTGCGCACGCCATCGCCCACCCGCTCTACAGCGTCAACGGCAAGCTCACCGCCTCGCATCTCGAACGGCTGATCCTTCTCTTCAAACATTTTGAAGGCATCAATGGCTTGCGCGATTCCCTGCTCAGCGATCTCGCGACCAAACTGCTGCGCGAATTGACGCCGGCAAAAATTGATGAGTTCGCCAATCGCCACGATCTCGCTCCGACTCACCCCGAGCCTTGGAAAAAAATCCTCGTTGGCGGCTCGGATGATCACGGCGGAAAATTTTTTGCTTCCGCTTTTACGGAAACACCGAAGGCCAAAACGCCGGCGGAATTTCTCGCTCATATCAGGGCGGGCCGCTGTCAGTCCAAGGGTCGCGCCGGAACTCCCCTCGCCCTTTCGCACGGATTCTACAATACCCTCTCGAGTTTTATTCAGGGTCGCTTTCACGAAAAGCTGGGACCGGGCGCGATATTGCTCGAGCAAATGTTTTCGCGTTTCATGGAGGGGCGAGATCCGACGCAATTCACTCTCCGTGAGAAAGCCACCTTCGCCGCCCAAGGCATTCTATCGGGAAAACTTTTCGAGTTGGTCAAGCCGGCGAACGTCTCACTTTGGAACGAACTCTCGCGCTATTTCGCCCGGCCTGAAGTGAAAGAGAAGATCGCGCGCGAAGTCGAAGTGGTCGCCGAACCAGAACGTCGCGCTTTCCTTCTCGCCAATATTGTATCGGAACAATTGGCCTTTCGTTTTTTTCAAAGGTTCGTGCAGCAAACGACGGGGGGAAATCTGATCGAGGGCATGCAAGCGCTTACCGCTATCGCGCCGCTTCTCATTGTTCTCGCCCCCTACATCTACGCGTTTCACAGTCAGGCGCCCTCCCGCAAATGGCTGCGGGAAATCTTCCAGGAAATGACCGGCACGGTTCCGGAGAATTTGCGCAACACTAAACGCGCCTGGTTTACCGACACCCTTGAGGACGTGAATGGCGTCGCCACTACTATTCGCAAAATGACGGCGGCGGCGAAGAACGCGGGCGCCGATCTCACCGTCGTCACTTCGCGCAGCGAGATTAAAATCACCGACATCCCGATCAAAAATTTCAAACCGATCGGCGAATTCGAGCTGCCTGAATATGAGCTGCAGAAACTTAGTTTCCCGCCGATCCTGCGCATGCTCGATTACATTCAGCGCGAGGGGTTCACTGAAATTATTATCAGCACACCCGGACCGATCGGGTTGACTGCATTGGCAGCGGCGAAAATGTTGAACCTGCAAACGAGCGGCATTTATCACACGGATTTTCCGCAATACATCCGCATTCTGACGGACGACAGTTTTCTTGAAAGTGTGGCCTGGAATTACATGCATTGGTTCTACGGCCAGCTCGATAGCGTTTTCGTCAACTCGGAGGAATATCGGCGAAGCTGGATTGCGCGCGGATTTGCGCCGGAAAAATTAAAAATTTTGCCGCGTGGTCTGGATACGACGTTGTTCAGTCCGGAGCATCGCGATCCTGCCTTTTGGCAAAAGTTCGGCGAACACAACGGCGCCGTTCACTTGCTTTACGTCGGCCGCATTTCGAAAGAGAAAGACCTTGATGTTTTGGCCCAAGCCTACCGCCAACTACGTGACGAAGGACTTCCCATTCAGCTCTATCTCGTCGGCGACGGCCCCTATTTGCAGGCATTGCACGAGGCAATGCCCGAGGCAATCTTCACCGGCTATTTGCGCGGCAAAGAACTCGCCGCCGCCTATGCTTCGGCCGATGTTTTTGTTTTCCCCAGTACCACCGACACTTTTGGCAACGTTGTCATCGAAGCGCAGGCTTCGGGAGTGCCGGTGATTGTCTCGGACACCGGCGGCCCCAAGGAGTTGGTCGAAGAGAATGTCAACGGCGTGGTCACGAAATCGCACGACGTTGAAGATTTGGCCCGGGCCATCCGTGACTTAGTAAATGACAAGCGCAAGCGCCATCAGATGTCGCGACAGGCGCGCCAGGCCGTGATCGACCGCAGTTGGCCGGGCGCATTTCGCAAATTCTGGACCGCGACCGAAATCTAACGATTCATGGACAGTTCGATCGTTCGCGCAACGTTGTTGCTGGCCGCTGGTATTTTTGTTGGCGTGGTGATTGGCGTCACGATCTCGCCTGCGCGTCGCACTGCCTCAACTGTCGTGCAAGCTAGTGACGGCGGTTCTGCTGCCACCGCCCACCTTAGGGCGAAATCAGGTTCACGTCTGGAATCGGAGATGGAGCATCCCAACATCTTGCTTGGGAATATTGGGACGGTTCCATTTCAGGAATTATTCGGCGTTCTTTCCGCGCTTTCGCCGCAGCAACTGAATGAATTGGCCCTGCAGTTGCAAAATTTACCCGCTGGCAAAGAGACGAACGCCAAGGTTGCCGTATTTTTTAAAGCCTGGGCGCATCTTGATCCGGTCGCGGCATTGCGAGCAGCAGCAGGATTCAAAATCTCCGAGACCAAGACGGCGGCCGTGCAATCGATAATTACCAGCGCCGATGCCGCTCAGGCAAAGACTTTGGCCAAACAAATCCAGGAGTGGCCGGCAGATGCCCTTACGCGTGAGCAACGGAATGGCTTCCTAAGTTCTCTGCTCATGAAGTGGTCCGACCTCGATCCGGTTGGTGCCGCGAAATTCTTCGATACCATGCAAGCAAACGCGATGCATTTTCATCCGGCGGCATCCGTCATCGCGCAAAATTGGGCGGCGATTGATCCATCGGCTGCAATCGAATGGGCGCGCTCCCATAGCGATACGCAAGGATTCCAAGGGGCCATGAACGGCGCGATCAATGGCTGGTGGTCAAAGGACCATGGGGCCGCGGAACAGTACGTGGCGACGCGAGCGACTGATTCAGCGGGGCGCCAAATGGCTTCCACTTTGGCGAGTTACATTTTTGCCAAAGATCCGGAGCGTGCCAAAGAATGGGTTGGTAAACTGCCGGACTTGGAAACGCGCCGGCAGGCGGAGCACGTCTTGGTAATTCAGATGGCGGTTAATGATCCACGGGACGCGAGCGAATACGCAGCTACTCTTCCACCCGATGTGCGCGAAGCGACATTGGGTGGCGCCATCAACTACTGGGCCGCCAATGATCTGGCGGCCGCCGGCGAATGGATCAAGGGACTCAGCGGCCCGGCACGCGATGAAGCGCTCGGCACTTATACTTATAGTTTGCTGCGAAAAGATCCCAACGCTGCAGCGGCATGGGCGGTTACGATCTCTGATCCGAAAATTCGCGATAAATCTCTCAATGGGATCGCAGCGTTTTGGCTGAACAAGGATCCGGCCGCAGCAAGTGCGTGGATTCAAAACAGCAGTTTGTCCGCCGCGGACAAGAGGCGTTTGTTGGCATTAACGCCAGGCGGCTAACGGTGGATCGAGCAGCCCCTGCTCGATGTTCAAGAATGTGCCGGCGCAACCACACCCATTTATAGCATCGCCCGCGGAGCGGCCGATCCACCGTTGAGCACTCGCGTACTCGTCGCCTCGAAAATCAGCGCACAAAAAGGACGTAAAGCGGCCCGCGCGTATTAAGTAGTTCGTGCTTGTGTTGCGAAACGGCGAGATAAGTTTGCAGCGTCCAAAGCAACAGTAAGCCCAGCCCAAAAACCGTTAGTCGCCACCGCGTCACCCGCAAGACCATGCTTAACCTCCAAATCGCGCGTCGTTTAGCGATCTCGATGGCAAACAGAGCAAACAAAAAAATGATCGCTCCGAGAAAGGGAAAGGCTAGCCAGTTGAAATAAATTGCCCCGATAAAATCGCCATTGAGGAGTAAATGCAAAGCGCGCGTCATCCCGCAAAAAATACAGGGCAACCCCGTGATGGCGCCACATGATGGATGAAACGGCAACCAGCTGCCGGCGAGCACGGGATCAATGCATCGTAGAAGCAGAAGCGCAGCCGAGGCAGACACGATGAATGCGAAACGCGGGCCGAGGCGACAGGGGTAGCTGTCTGAGTCTTGTCCTAACGTCGCATTATTCCTGGCATACACGCCCGCACAGTTCACGTTAGCCAACACGTTCATGGCAGCGGTGGGGACTCGGGTGGCTCAAAGCGCGAGCGTTCTGGCGGGTTCGGCTCTTCCGGCGGAACTTCTGACGCTGGCGGAGTGGTTTCTTGCATTGGTGCGGCTGGTGCCGGCGGAGGCGCCGGAACGATCGTTTGCACGGGCGGAGTAGTCGTCTCCGGGACCGGGATCTTGCTCCACACATCCCAGTCCGACCCAAATTGGCGTAAGAAAAGAAGCGAAAAGGAGCGGAAGAAAACTGGAACAGGCAACACCATGACAGTGCCAATATAAGGCAACGAGGCCAGACAACAGGTCAGGCAGGTGACCAGGCAACCCACCATGATCCATCCGATCCAGAGCGCGAGTATGAATAGAATGAAGAGAATGAAAGGGACCGGGTCGTCGAGAATCAGTCGCAGAATGGCGCGTGCGGCGTCGCTCGGCGAACAGCGCCGCGTATACATGACCGGCGGCATAAAATAAAGGATCAGATTTACCACAACCGCAAATGCGACCCAGGCGAAGACGGCGATTGGCACGAGAACGAGCAACGCCGGCGTATTCGAGATGTGGTAATTCCGCCACAACATAAGGGAACCGAAAACGAACCCGCCTAATAAGGCCACGATCGCAATTGAGGCGACGATCAGGACAATCAGAAAAAGAAAAAAGCGATTGCCTTCCCGGTGATATTCGCGCCACGGCTCTGCAATCGCGGCGCGGTTACGGACGAGGCAATCGATAAAAATGAAACGGCCACGCGAGGTGACCCAAAGCCAGAGAATGGCGATTGCGAAAATGAAAATGGCCAGAACCGCGATGAGGACCAGGAGGAACACGCCAGCCTGGTCGAGATTGAAGGACTGGAATTGGAACTGTGGCGCTTGGGCGTTTGAGGTGTTCCAACCGCGGAAACTCCAGGGATTAATACTTCCGCCGCCGCTATTTAACCAACCGCTGAGAAAAGCGGCGAAGCCGATGATGAGCCATTTTGTAATATCGAACGGACGAAACAGGATTAATCTCGTTAGCTCGATTGCTTGATTGAAAGGCGATAAGATTTCGATTTTGCGGACGGGCCCGTTCATGAGCGCATTTCAATGTTTTCCCCGGTCACAAGCAAAACATTTTGTGTCGTCACTGCCCCCCAACTCGATGTAGCTACCGCTCTCGCCAGCACCAGTTCAGCCGTTCTGCCGCCGCGGAACGGCAGCTACAGCAAGGAGCTCAACCGGTATGCTGCACTTCCATTCCCACAACGCAAACATCGTCGTCGAACGATTTTCGTTCGGAAAACTGGCGAACGTCGCTGATGACACGGTCAAAAAATTCCTGGGCCGGAAGGCCAGCGTAGCGAGTGACGGTAGTGTGCAGTTGCTCCTCCGTGAAGAGTGTGCCGGAAGCATCTTCCACTTCGAATAACCCGTCGGTAAAGAGCATGACACGATCGCCTTTTTTCATCGGACTACTTGACGTGACATAACTGGCAGTTGGGAAAATTCCAATGGCCGGACCGGGGCGTCCGTTGCCCTGAAGTTTGTGCGCAGCTCCATTACCGTGCTGAATTTGAAGGGCGGACGGATGCCCCGCATTAGCGAAACGCAACTGCGCGCGTTCGACATCAGCCACGACATAAAAACAAGTCGCGAACATGGTTGTGTCCGCTTGTTTGAGAATGACGGCAAGAGCACGATTGATTCGCGTGAGTAGCTCGCCCGGATCTGCCGCGGCCTGCACATGCTCTTCCACTAATCCGCGAATCATGCTCGTGATCAGAGCCGAGCGCACGCCATGTCCCATCACGTCGCAAATAAAAATACCCGCCGCTTTCTCTCCAATGGGAAAAACATTGAAGAAATCGCCGCTAACATCGCCAGTGGGGAAGTACAAACTGAGAAACCGTAATGCGCTTTCCTGAACCGGGACATCCGCGGGAACGGTCGGAAATTTTTGCGGTAAAAGCGCGATTTGAAGCTCGCGCGCCATTTGCAACTCTTCTTCCATTTGTTGATTCTTCAGGCGTAATTCGCGCGTGCGTCCCTGCACCTTGGTCTCGAGATGGGCATTAAGCGCGAGTAATTCGGCTTGAGCAAGGTTGCGCGCAGCTTCAGCGCGATCGATTCGCCCGCCGACCACACGGGAAATCTGCGAAATGATCAACGCGATCAAAGCAGCGAAGACAACAGCGCAGAGGGCGGAAGTGACCGCGGGGTTGACATGGATGCGTGCCGGTAATCTCGCGTTAATCCAACCATTGATTAGTGCCGCTGCGGTAATGAGCGGCACAAAAGCACGCAGCAACAGCGCGCGGGTGGAGTCGCCCAGAAATGCTCGCAACGGCCATCCCATCGCGCCGGCTGCCATCACGATGCCGATTCCCGATAAAAAAAAACCGCAGGCAGTGGAAAGCGCGACCGGGATAGTGTGGCCGCCGTAAAGCAATGGCGTTCCGTACCAATAGCCAACAAGAACAACTGCGCCGATAGCAGCGGCGAGTGCACCGAGAGGACCGGCGAATTTTGCCGGTTGCTTCCCAGTAAGAGCGAACAGGCCGGTTCCAATAAAAAGGAAGTTTATGGCAGTCATCGGTGCCATTCGTCCGGTTGGGACTGCGCCGAATAGTCCGGGATTACGCACGAACCAGGGATCGATGCCAAAGTTTAAATCGCCAAAAATTTCGACCAATTTCGCGCACGCCACCGCAAGCACGACCGATGCAACAACCCGTGGAATCCAGCGTAACGCTGCCTTCAACAGGTGCGCAATCAGTCCAACGCCAATTAAGGTGAAACAAAAAGCCGTGCTCGGCGCCATCGGAATATAGTTGGCGCGAACACTGGCCAGTAATGGCACCCCCGAAATCCACCCGATAAGCGTGAGTAAGCCCAACGCGATCGCGAGCAATGCGCAGATTAACGGGATAATACGGAAACTGCGACTTTCGCTTCGTTCTTCAGGCACACTTTAGTTTGCCGAAACACCAGCATCTGTCCACGTCTGGCCGCCTTCGAGTTCACCGCAAGACACGCTCAACTGGTTTGTGGTGGACGATATAATTACAGGCGCTGCATGGTTAGGAATAGAGCGGTTGGCGCACAGTTGGAATGGAGAAAGGAAAATTAGTATGATTAAATCCTTGATTGGTTTCGCATGCGCCGGCGTTCTCTTCGTCGCTATCGCAAATGCTCAAGTCTCGACTGTGACCGGAACAGAGAGCACAGGCAAAATTACCGATTATACGCCGGACAGCGCGTTGGTCCTTGATACCGGGTCAGGTGAACCAGTTCATTACAAGTTCGCCAAGAATGTTACTTATGTAGATAAGGATGGGCAGACGATCCAGGCGCCCGCTCTGACAAAAAATCTTCGGGTCAAGGTCCATTACGTTAAACAGGGTGGCGACCTGATCGTAGATAAGGTTACACTAGCGGAATAATCAGGGGCGACTGTTCCTTCCAGTAAAAGTGAGGGGCACGGCAGCAAGTGCCCCTCCCTCCGGCAGCTATAGGGTGCCAAAATAGCGATCGCCGGCGTCGCCCAGGCCTGGCACAATGTACCCAAACTCGTTAAGTTCGGGATCAATTGCGGCGGAATAGATCGGAATGTCCGGATGCGCGCCTCGCAATTGTTCAATTCCAACTTCGCACGCAACCACGCAAATGAATTGAATACTGGTTGCGCCCTGGGCTTTCAAAAGCGTCGCCCCTTCCGTTGCGCTGCGCCCAGTGGCCAGCATCGGATCAAGCAGTAGAACATGCGATTGTGCCAGGCTGGCGGGCAAACGACAATAATAATTGACCGGCCGCAACGTGACTTCATCACGATAGAGTCCGATATGACCAACTCCGGCCTCGGGTATGACGCGCAACATTCCTTCGAGTAAGCCAAGGCCCGCGCGCAAAATTGGGACGAATACCACCGGCCGCGCCAGGGTAGCGCCGGTCATCGGAGCAAGTGGAGTCTCGATTTCGATGGTGAGAGTCGGCCAACGTTTCGAGGCTTCAGCCAGAAGCAAGATTGCAATCTGCTCGAGCGCACGACGAAATTGCGCAGTCCCGGTTGTTTTATCGCGCAAGACCGACATCTTGGCCGCGACAAGAGAATGCTCGAGCAAATGAACATTACTGGCTACGCGCGCTTGATTCACCGGAATGATTTAAATCGCGCGGCCCTTGCCGGAGAAGCGAAATCGCGCACAATCGCGGTTCTGATTCACGACGAAAAAACAGCAGAATGCAACGGCGTTATCCCATAGGTGCGGAGATTATCAGCAAAAACGAAACGCATTTTCGCGTTTGGGCGCCGAAGGCGAACATGCTGGACGTCGTATTGGAGCCTTCCTCTGAGAGAAGCGCCGAGCGCACTTTTCATCCCCTGATGAAAGAGCGGGACGGTTATTTTTCGGGGACGGTCACTTGCGGCGTTGGCGGGCGTTACCGATTTCAGCTGAATCGATCGGAAAATTTTCATCCCGATCCGGCGTCACGTTTTCAGCCGGATGGGCCGCACGGCAGCTCGTATGTCGTCGATCCATTTGCTTTCAAATGGACGGACGCAAACTGGCGCGGCGTGAAGTTAGCCGGCCAGGTCATTTACGAATTTCATGTTGGCACATTTACCCCGGATGGCACATGGCGCGCCGCCGCGGACAAACTCGAGCTGTTGAAGAGCAATGGCATCACCTCGCTGGAGATGATGCCGATCTCCGATTTTCCCGGGCGCTTCGGCTGGGGTTATGATGGTGTCGACTTGTTTGCGCCGGCGCACCTCTACGGAACGCCGGACGACTTGCGCGCATTCATTGATCGGGCGCACGCCCTCGGATTAGGCGTGATTCTCGACGTCGTTTACAATCACTTCGGACCCGACGGAAATTATCTCGGCGTTTACTCCGACGATTACATGAATCGCGAGCGGGAAAACGAATGGGGCGATTCGATCAATTTCGATGGGGAAAATTGCGGGCCAGTCCGCGAATTCTTCATCACCAATGGACGCTACTGGATCGAGGAATTTCATTTCGACGGTTTTCGGTTCGATGCGACCCAAAGCATTCATGACAAATCGGAGGAATACATCGTGGGAGCGATCGGGCGCGCGGCGCGGGAAGCGGCGGGAAAGCGTTCCATCCTTTTGTTTGCGGAGAATGAACGCCAGGAGGCAAAATTGATTCGGACCCGAGAGCAAGGCGGCGATGATCTTGATGGAGTATGGAATGACGACTGGCATCACGCTGCCGTTGTTGCCTTGACCGGTCGAAACGAAGCCTACTACACCGATTACCGTGGGTGTCCGCAGGAATTTATTTCTGCGGCAAAGTATGGTTATCTCTATCAGGGACAGGCGTATTCATGGCAGGAGGCGCCGCGAGGATATCCCAGTCTAGACCTGAAACCTGAGGCGTTCGTTTCCTTTCTCGAAAATCATGACCAGGTTTCCAACTCCGCGACCGGCGATCGGCTGCGCTTGCAAACTTCACCCGGACGTTATCGCGCGATGACAGCATTGCTGTTACTCGGTCCGTGGACCCCATTGCTTTTTCAAGGCGAAGAATTTGGTGCCTCCACTCCTTTTCTTTATTTCAGCGAAGTTGGCGACGAGAAATTGCGGGAGGCGGTGAAAAAAGGACGCTTTGAGTTTTTGGCCCAATTCCCGTCCGCCACCTCAGCGGGAGTGACGCTCGCCGTGCCTTACGAAATCGAAACCTTTCGACGCTGCAAGCTTGATTGGAGTGAGCGCGAAAAAAATCACGCGTTTTCTAATTTACACCGGGATTTAATCAAACTGCGGCATGAGGACTCACGGCTATGTCAGCAAAGTAAAGGGCGGATCGACGGTGCTGTGCTCCGCTCGGAATCATTTATCATACGATATCTCGATGAAGTGATCGACGATCGATTGCTGATTGTTAATTTCGGAGGCCGCGAAGAATTGATGCCGGTGCCTGAGCCTTTGTTGGCACCCCCTGCAGATTGCGCGTGGGAGATTCTCTGGACAAGCGAATCGCAGCGCTATGGTGGACCGGGTGCGGTCGATATCGATACAGATGAAAAATGGGTGTTGCCTGCCGAATCGGCGTTAGTTTTCCGGCCGCGGCGACGAACGCAACCGCGCAAAAAACCGAAAAAACGCTAGAACGCGATCTACGTCCGATGATTTCTAACGGATCTTAGATTCCCGCGCACAATGGCTTTCACCAACCGCTCCCTGCCATGGGACAAAACGAACCATTCGCGAGAATTGCTCCTTGAACGCGAGTGGCTCGTGACCAATGGACTCGGCGGGTTCGCTTCCGGAACTATCTCAGGTGCGATTACCCGGCGTTATCACGGCCTGCTCATTGCCGCGTTGCCGGCGCCGTACGGTCGCATGGTGATGTGGAGTCACGTTTCCGAATTCTTGCGTTTTGCGAATGACGATGTCGTTTCCCTCGGCGCCGAAGAACGCGCCGGTGGTCAGCTTAATCTCGGCGCGGCCGATTATTTACATGAATTCCGCCTCGAAAATGGATTGCCGGTCTGGACCTATCACGTGCGCGATCTCGTTCTCGAAAAACGCATTCTGATGCTGCATTTGCAAAACACCGTTCACGTCATCTATCGCATTCTCGAAGGTGAGAAGCGCCCGCGACTCGAGCTGCAACCCGCCTTTTTCTTCCGCCATTACGAATCACCGGTAAACGAAGGACTGGCTGTGCCTTATCGTTTGAGTGCCATTGAAGATCGCTACGAACTCAGCGCGTCTGACAGCCGCCTGCCACCGTTGCGCATAAAACTGGCAAGCGATCGCGCGCAATTCACGGTTTCACCGCAAAACATTCACCAGGTCGTTTACCGTATCGAGCAGAGCCGCGGTTACGCCTACGAAGGTACTCTCTGGAGCCCGGGATTTTTTCATGTCGACCTGCAGGAGCGCAACCTGGCCGCGATCATCGCTTCAACGGAAGAATGGGGCATCGTTAACGTGCTCGCGCCCGAAGCTGCGATAGCGGCGGAAGAAGAACGGCGCGCGAAAATGCTGGACGATGCGCTGCCGGAAGCGCGCGGTGGATTTCCGGCCGAGCTGGTTTTTGCCGGCGACCAATTCATCATCACGCCGGCTGGTCGGGCGGAAGAAGCCGCTCGCGCGCACGCCGCCGGCGATGAAGTGCGAACAGTAATCGCCGGTTATCATTGGTTCACCGATTGGGGACGCGATACCATGATCTCACTGGAAGGACTCGCGCTCGTTTCTGGTCGCTGTTTGGAAGCGGGGTATATTTTGCGCACTTTCTCTCATTACGTTCGCGATGGGCTCATCCCAAACATGTTTCCGGATGGAGAAAAGGAAGGGCTTTATCATACCGCCGACGCGACTCTGTGGTTTTTTCACGCGCTTAGTCGTTACCTGCATTACACCGCCGATCGGACTACTCTGCATCTGCTGCTGCCGGTCTTGATCGATATCGCGGAGCATCATTTGCGCGGAACACGTTTCAATATTCACGTCGATTCGCATGACGGTCTGCTGGCGCAGGGCACCGAAAGCTATCAACTAACGTGGATGGACGCCAAGATGGGGGACTGGGTGGTAACGCCGCGTCGCGGCAAGGCAGTAGAGATCAATGCACTTTGGTATAACGCACTTGAACTTCTCTCGCGCTGGTGTCGTGAGGAAGGGGAAGGTGCGGGCGCAGAAAAGTACAGTGATGCGGCAAAACGCGCACGCGATTCATTCAATCAACGCTTCTGGTTCGCTGACGGCGGCTATTTATTCGACGTGGTCGATTGCAATGGCCAGAGCGGAACGACCGATTCTTCCTGCCGGCCAAACCAGATCTTCGCCATCTCGCTGGAACATCCGGTGCTCGAGCAAACACGCTGGTCATCGGTAGTCGAGGTCGTAGAGGAAAAATTGGTTACTCCGGTTGGGTTGCGTTCCCTTTCCCCTGATCATCCCGATTACAAACCGATTTATTCCGGCGACCTCCGTTCGCGTGACGGCGCTTACCATCAAGGAACAGTGTGGGCCTGGTTGATCGGGCCCTTCGTTGATGCGTGGTTGAAAGTGCATCCCCAGGACAAGACCAGCGCTCGGAAATTTCTCGAAACCTTTCCCCAGCATCTCAACGACAACGGAATTGGTAGCATTAGCGAAGTGTTTGACGCTCGCGACCCACATTTTGCCGGCGGTTGCATCGCACAAGCCTGGAGCGTGGCTGAAGTATTGCGAAGCTGGATTAAGACTGCTTAGAACCAGGCCTTCACCCTTTATGGGTATGGCCTGTAATTTCGCGTGAAGGTTCCACGGAGTTCTACAACGACCGCTTTCTGTCATCCCGAGCGGAGTCGAGGGATCTCTAACTATTCTCTTCCAAAAAAAACTAGAGATGTCTCGACTTCGCTCGACATGACAAAATGAGCACAAGAAAGACACACCCCGCCGGAATCTTCTCGTTCGCGACAATCAAATGGATCGCACGGCGCGAATTTACAGTAAATGGCAACGGCTGAGACAGCTGAGGAAATTTCCAAAAAGCCTGAGGTCCGGCAGGCCCTTTCCCAAACAAGCGGTCCCAAAGCGGGGACGGAAAAAGTTAAGGCTGCAACGAAAGATAAATTTTGGTTTGTTACCCACGCTCTTTTGATCGTCGGCTGTGCCGTTCTCTATTCTCTGGTCGGATCAAAGCTAATTCCGGTGCCGCAAAACACCGTCGACCTCTCGCGGCGATTTCTTCGCGGCGCGGCGTTGATCGGGATCGTGCTTGCGGTTGCCAAAGCAATTTCCATCTATGCAATCGGGCGTCTCGATGATGCCGCCACCCGCTTCACTTTGCGTCGAATCGAACACTTGCTCGTCGTTCTGGTCATCGCCGTCATTGTTATCGGCGTCATTTTCGTTAATTGGTACACCGCTCTTATTTCCGTCGGCATAGGTTCAGTCATCGTTGGCTTGGCCGTGCAGACACCAATGACCAGTTTTCTGGGCTGGATCTACATCCTGATCCGGCGGCCTTATCAGGTCGGCGATCGCATTCAAATCGAAGACGCCACCGGCGACGTTATTGACGTGAGTTATTTCGACACCACCTTGTGGGAATTCGGCGGCAAATATCTTTCCACCGATCATCCGAGTGGCCGGATCATCAAGTTTCCAAACTCGAAAGTGCTAAGCGTGATGGTTTTCAACTACTCGTGGCCGCTTTTCCCCTACATCTGGAACGAAATCAAATTCTACATCGCCTACGATAGTGATCTGGAGTTCGTCTCGCGAACAATGCAGAAAATCACTGAGGAAGAAATCGGCGAGCAGATGATGGAACGGGTGGTAATGTTCCGCGAATTGCTGGCCAAAACGCCGGTGGACGAACTAGAAGTGAGGGAACGCCCGCGTGTTATCTTTCGCGTCAACGAAAACACCTGGTTAGAAGCGATCGTGCGCTATTTGGTGCCGCCGCGCGAAGCGGGTTCAATCAAGACTCGGCTCCTTCCCAAACTTCTCGCCGCCCTTAATGCCGTACCGGAAAAGACAAAATTCCCGAAAGGTGACGCGCGTTAGCCCTCCTGTAGCCGCGGTCGTTGGCCGCGGCCGGATTTACCTGGGAAATGGAATTTACCGCCGACTCCGGGCATTACTTGCGCGTAGTCGCCAGTCAGTCGATTACTTGCGGCCAATGAAGTTTCTCCGGTTCTCTCACCTCGTTTCCAAGCTCCGGTTTGGGAGTGCCTGGCTGCTGGCAGGCTTTTGCTGCTTCTGC
>Ga0207691_10004139_pt1 | contig 14093 bp, 15 predicted proteins | sample KBSM13metaG_FD_184327 | JGI IMG/M metagenome (GOLD analysis project Ga0207691, IMG submission 184327) | Miscanthus rhizosphere microbial communities from Kellogg Biological Station, Michigan, USA - KBS M1-3 metaG (SPAdes) (version 2) | ecosystem: Host-associated > Plants > Roots > Rhizosphere >... | reverse complement strand
ACCCCGACACAAGCCGTGAATATGCCGAGCCTGCGGTGAATGTCGACGCGATGCGCCGCGACGAGTTTTGCCTGTGTGTAGTGCAGCACCAGCCATGACGTTGCGAGCAGGCCGTGCAGGTGCGCCGCAAGCTTGAGCGGCGGCAGGTCGAACAGGAACCTCAGGTAGTAGGTGCGGGCAAAGCCCGCGACCATCACGGCGCTGAGGGCGACCACCGCGATGGCCGGGAATCGATTGCGGATGATTGCGTTCATGCATCCGCAAACTATTCGTCCGGCGCGCGAATGCCATGATGGCTCGCTTAAATGCGTCGTATTTTTTGCTGATCGGGCCTTATCATCAGCGCAAGTGGCTGACTCCGAAGACATTCATTTCGACGGCTGGACGCTGAAGCGAGCGTCCGGCGAGTTGACGCGCGACGGGAAACTTCAACGCCTGCCGCCGCAACCGCTGGCGATGCTGATCGAGCTGATCGACCACGCGGGCCAGGTGGTGACGCGCGAACGGCTGGTGCAGGTGTTGTGGCCGCGCGGCATCGTCGATTTCGACAACAGCCTCAATGCGGTGGTGCGCAAACTGCGCGTCACGCTGGGCGACGATTCGGCCACACCGCGCTACATCGAGACCCTGCCGCGAATCGGGTACCGGTTTATCGGCACGGCCGAGGCTCCGCCTTTGCCTGATGCACGACCGGCGGTCGTTGGCACGCCGCCCTCCCACCGCTGGCTGACGCGCCGCCATGTCTTCGTGGTCGTGCTGGCCGCGGCCGGCTTGCTGTTCTGGTTTCTGCGCGCGCCGCCGCAACCGTCGGTGATATCGGACGCCGCGCCTTCCCAGACTCCAAAAAGGACGACCAGCGAACGCGCCTATGACCTCTATCTACAAGGCATCTTCAACCGTTCCCGCCGCGACATCAACGGCAACAAGCTCGCGCTTGCGAATTTCGAAGCGGCGTTGAAGGAAGATCCGTACTACGCCGATGCCTGGGCGGCACTCGCGGAAACCTTCTCCGGCTCGGCGATGTCAATGAATACCCCGGTAACTCCCACTTACGAACAGGCCAGGAGCGCCGCGCTGCGCGCCATCGAGCTGGACGACAATCTCGGCCACGCGCATGCGGCTCTTGGCCACATCGTGCTGCAGTACGACCGCGATTTTCCGAAGGCGGAAGCCGAGCTCGAGAAGGCGCGAGTCCTCGACGACCGTTATGCGCGCACCTGGCACACGCTGGGGATACTTCGCGCGTTCCAGGGACGCATGCCGGAGGCGCTCGACGCCGTGCGCCGCGCGCGAGAGCTCGAGCCGATGACGCTGCTGTACAACGCCAACTACGGACTGCTGCTCTATTACGCGCGCCGCTACGACGACGCCATCGCGCACGTGAAGCCGCTGCTCGCGGCGCAGTCGCGGTTTGACCAGGCGCGCAGTGTGCTGATCCGCGCGCTGGTCGCCGAAGGAAATGTCGAGGCCGCGCTGGAGCAGCTGCCACTGAGAGTCAGCGACAGACCCACCATCAGCGATGCCGGACTGGTCTATGCGCACGCCGGTCGGGTGGCGGATGCGCGCGCTGAAATCGAACGCATCCGCCGCATGGGCACGGAAGGTTATGGCGTCGAATACGACGTCGCGGTCATCGAGGCGGCGCTTGGCCGACGCGCCGCAGCCTGCGAAGCGCTCGAAAAGTCTCTCGGCGATCACTCGCTGAGCCTGCCCTGGATGCGTGCCGATCCGCGCATGGATCCGCTGCGCCAGGAGCCTTGTTACGTCGCCATCTTCAAACGGCTGTACGGCGGTAGCTAGCGCCCCGCCCAGGCCCGGCGCTACTTCGGACAGCTCTCGCGCGCCACCACCTTGGCGTGCTCTGCGATCGGTTCCATGCCGAGGCTCGCGCGCCGCTCGTCGAGGTGTGCCGGATCTTCCGATTCGAATGATTTCCAGGATCCGTCTGCCTCGCAGCTACCCTGCGTGCCGTAACGCTGAGGTCGCCCCTCGCCCCTCGCGACGCGGTCCCAGAGGTAGCCCAGGCGCTTGGGATCCGTATCGCCGGGCGGGAGGCCCTGGAGTTTGACCAGCATGTCTCGCTGGAAATCCTTCGCCCGATCGGCGTGTTGCACCAGATACCACGCGGCGTTGTCGGCTTCTGCGCCGTACTTGGGAATCGAAAACCAGCCGACCGTCGCGAGTTGCGCGCGCAGCCACACAGTGTTGTCGCAATCGATGGTCACCATGCGTGTCACGAAGGCCGGCATCCAGTTCTTTTTCGCGAGCGGCAGGAGATCCTGGGACCAGCGGGTTTCGGTGAACACGCCCCGGACCGCCTGGTCGCGCGCGAAGCGAACCAGCAGTTCCTGCACCAGCGGGTTGGCATTCGGCGTGTCCGGCGCGCTTTGCGCGAGATGCTGGTCGAGTTCGGAGAGCCGCATGCGCAGGACTTGCGCGTTCAGCCGCCACTCAGTGGCATCTGCGGCCTGGGTTGCAATGACGATCCAGACCATGGCTGCGTACTTGCGTTGTGCCTCGATGGTGCACTCGTCGGGGGAAGGCTTGGAAAGGCCCAGTCCTTCCGCGACCCCGCCGAACCATGTGAGCTGCTCGTTCTTCGCGAGGCGCCAGAAACCGTGCGTGTCGAAATCGAATGTCTCCGGGTTTACCCCTCCTGCGAGCACGGAATTCGCGAACTGCGCTGCATCCGGCATGGCAGGAGCCGGCGGTGGAGGTGCGGCGGACAGGGTCGACGCGCTGCCGGCAAGAAGCAGCAGCGCGACGTAAAGGACTGGTTTGATGGATTGGCTCATACGCGACCGAATTTTCGCCGCGGCGGGGTGACCGCGCAAGTCCGGGTGTCCGAAAATAAACGATGCCTAGCTAGTCAGCCAGCCGGAGATGGCGAGCCAGGTATCGGTACGGGCGATGACGGCACGCAGCGGCCAGGAAACGACGAGCAGCGATCCGCCGATCGCAAATATCGGGTGCACGATTCGGTTCCGGAACCAGTCGTAGAGCAGCGCCCAGGCAACGAACCCGAGAACCACCAAAGTCTGGACCAGTAGAAACGCGTCGATGCCCACCAGCCTCATCAGGCGAGCGACCGGAGGGCCCAGCACCGCAAACATCGCGAGCAGCATCAGTCTCTTGTGAAAGGCCGCGCGCTTTCGCAACGCGATGGCCGCGGCGACACACACACCGAAGAAGGTGATGCCCATGAGTGGGAAGATGAGGAACTGCAACCCGGTCAATCCCATCGGGCGGATTCGCGGATCGGGTGCGCCGATGAGCGCGGTGGTGATGCCGTCCGCGACCACCAATGCCGCAAGCAGGGCGCCAGCGATGCCCAACTTCTGGTGAAGGCGGTAGTTCTGAGCCGCGATGAGGCGCGTCTGCACGATGAACAGGCCTAACCAGGCCGTGAAGAGCACGCCGTGAAGGGCCACGAGCAATTTGAGCGGCGGCAGGTCAAACCAGGCGCGCAGGTAGAAGGTGCGCGCAAAGCCCACGAGAATCACCGCGCCGAGCACCAGCGCAGTGTGCGGATAAAAGCGACTACGCACCACGGCCGCCATGTTGACCTCCGCAGATTGCAACGGCGAATCGAGCCGGACAGGCGACTCGTCCCTGGGAGACTGCGCTCCCAGTGTTTACAAACAGCTTACGGCAAACCGACGGACGACTCGCTCATTCGGGCGGGAATTCCGGGTATTGCGGCAGCGCGTCGCGAATCGTGTACCAGGGCGCCTTCGAGCCGACGAAAATGTGCGCGGTGGGCTCGAGCGTGGGCGCATCAATGAGTGTGCCGTAGGTGACGTGTGCCCTGGTGCCCTCGCTCACGATTGAATACAGCAGCGAGCCGCAGGTGCGGCAATGCGCGTCGTGGGTCATCACGTCGCCGAAGATCCTGAGCTTGCCACTCACCTTGAGCTTGCTGCGCTCGATGCCGCCGAAGGGCTTGAACGCCGAGCCCGTGGCGCGCCGGCACTGGGAACAGTGGCAGATGAGCGCGTAGCTGAACTCATCCGCCACCGTGTAAGTCACTGCGCCGCAGAGGCAGCTGCCTTTCAGAGTGCGACTCATGCGCGGAAAACTGAGGCCCGTCCCCTTTTGCTAGCAAATCAGGAATGTCCCCATTTATTTCAAAGACTCGGGGAGGCCGGGGACGTGTTGCGCGCCTTCCAGCACTTTGAGGTTCGCGCCTTTGAAGTCATTGCCAATGGGCTCGTAGCGGCCGCCCAGGCACTGGCTCAGGAAGCCTTCGGCGATGGCGTAGAACGAGGTGCGATTCGTGGGACGCGCGAAGCCATGGCCCTCTTCCGGATACAGCACGTAGGTCACGGGCAGGTTCTTGTCCTTCATCGCTTTCACGATCTGGTCGGACTCGGCCTGCTTGACGCGCGGGTCGTTGGCGCCCTGCCCGATCAGCAGCGGCTTGGTGATGGCCGCGACATGCGTGAGTGGCGAACGCTCGGCGAGCAGCTTCTTGCCCTCCGCGGTGCGCGGGTCGCCGACGCGCTGCGCGAATTCTTCGTAGAAGGCTTTCCAGTACGGCGGAATCGATGCCAGCAAGGTTTCGAGATTCGACGGCCCGACGATGTCCACGCCGCAGGCGAACACATCGGGCGTGAACGTGAGGCCGACCAGCGTGGCGTAACCGCCATACGAGCCGCCGTAAATCGCGATCTTGTCAGGCGTGGTGATCTTCTTCGCCAGCGCCCACTCGAGTGCATCGAGCAGGTCGTCGTGCATCTTGCCGGCCCACTCCTTGTTCGCAGCATTGACGAAGCCCTTGCCGAAACCGGTGGAGCCGCGGTAGTTCACCGAGAGCACCGCATAGCCGCGGTTGGCGAGCCACTGATGCTCGTTGTCGAAGCCGTAGGTATCGCGTCCCCAGGGACCACCGTGCACGTTGAGCACCAGCGGCACGGGCTTGTCAGGAAAGCCGTCGTCGTTGCTGTCCGAGCCAGGCGGCAACGACAGGTACGACACCAGCGTGAGTCCGTCGCGCGCCTTGAGCTCGAGCGCCTGCATGGGCACCAGCGGCGACTTGGCAAGCGCCGGGCGCTGCTCGAACAGCTTGGTCACCGAGCCGGCCTTGCGGTCGTAGAGGTACGCCGTCGCGGGCGCGCGTGCATCGTCGGTCACCACCGTCCACATCGAGTCGTCGAGGGTGCGATTGGTGACGGAGAAGCCGTCGCCCAATTGCTTGGTCAGCAGGTCGACGTCCTTCTGCACGGACGGATTCAGCACGGCGATCGTGGGCTTGAGGTAATTGACCGTGTAGGCCTGGGGGCTGGCCGTTTTCGGCTCCAGCCAGACGTTCTCCACGTCGGCCGCCTCACTCGCGCCCAGCACGGTCGTCTTGCCGCTCGCAATGTCGACGCGCACCAATGCCGACTTGTCGCGCCCGACGGATGACTGCATCAGCGCCGTCTTGCTGCCGGCCTCGACGGCGAGCGGAGCCGTGGTCAGGGAATCCTCCTGGGCGATCTTGAGCAGCGTCACCCACTTGTCGCCGACGCGTCGAAGGATTTCCGAGCCGTCGGCGGTGTTCTTCTGCGCAAGCTTCGGCTTGAGCTCGAGATCCACCGAATACCCCGCGATCTCGTTCGAGTTCTGCTCGATCAAGGTTCGCTTGCCGGTGTTGATGTCCACTTCCCACAGGTCCTGCCATTCAGGGTCGCGATCGTTGAGCGCGACTGCGGCGAAGCCCGGCTTCTTCCACGAAAGATCCACGAGATCGGCGCGGGCACCTTTGTAAGGCGTCAGGTCCTGCTCCGTGCCGTTGACCACGTCGACGGCATACAGGTGCCAGTTTTCGTCGCCGTCCGTGTCCTGCAGGTACAGAACGTGGCGGTTGTCATAGGTCCAGTAGTGCTGGCGGATGCCGCGCTTCTGATCGTTGGTAATGGGTTTGGCCGCGTCCAGCTTGCCGCGTTCCGCCAGCCACACATTGAGCACGCCATCGCGCGGCGCGATGAACGAGATGTACTTGCCATCCGGTGATACGCGCGCCTGGGCCTTTTCCGGGTTGCCGAACAGGGCCGAGCGCGGAATCAGCGTGGCCCCCGCGACGGCATCGGCCGCCTTGGTCGGCGCCTGCGCTGCAGCGAGCGTGGGAATGGCGAGGGCCGCCGCGAATACACTGAGGTAGAGCTTGTTCATGAGATTCGGGCTCCTTGAAGCCGCGGGTCCTGTGAGGCGGGGAAGTATATAGACGTGGCGACCGCCCAAAGAGTTGCGAGCGGTTGGCGGCAAAACAACCCCGTGCTACGTTTGTGCCGCCATGGCAGAAACCACCACCATTCGCCTGCCCCCGAAATTGCGTTCCCGGCTGCGGGCCATTGCCAAGGAAACCGACCGCTCGGTGCACAGCATCATTATTGAAGCAGTGGAGAAACACGCCGCGTACGAGGAGCAGATGCGCAATCTCGTCAAGGACGCCCTCACTGCCGATGTCGAGATGGACCGCGCTGGCGAGGCGTATCGCGCAGAAGACGTGCACGCCTGGGCGCGCCAGATCGCGCAGGGAGTTGCGAGTCCAAAGCCCAAGCCGTGGCGAAAGTAGTTTATTCGGCGCGCGCCCTCGAAAATCTCGATCGCGCGTTCACGTCTCCGCCCGCCGAAGGTCCCGCCGCGGAAGCCGCCGCCGCCGATGCCATCGAGTCCGCGGTAAACAATCTCGCGGCGCATCCGCTGGTGGGACGCAGGATCGAGGGCGACCTCCGCGAACTCGTGATTTCATTCGGCGCCACGGGATATATCGCGCTCTATCGATTCGTCGTGCAGGAAGACCAGGTGCGCGTGCTGGGACTACGCCACCAGCGTGAGATCGGCTACTTGCCCTGAGTCTGCGAGAGGTTCGCGAGATCCTTGTCCGCCAGTCCCACCAGCACGGCCTCGCCGCTGTTTCGATCCACGCGGAACTCGCCGAAATGCGCGCCCGCATACCGCTGGGCGGTGCCCTCTTCGAAGAAATACGCATTCGTGCCGAGCCACACCTGTCCATTGCGGATGCGATAACGAATGCGCAGGCCGGGCGCGGACTGGTCGGCGTGAAGTGTGGCGACGCCGCGCGAATCCACGAGCAGCGCGGCGCTGCCACTGGCCTCGGTCGAAATGTGGCTGGCGATCTCGAAACGCAACGCCATGTAATCGCCCTGCATCAGTGAGCGCGGATCGACGGGCGCCAGCTCGAGATAGATGCGCTCGCCCTGCGTCTTGATGCGCTCCTTCGCGAATATGGAGGCGTTGACCGAAACCACCACCAGCGCCAGTGCGGCGACAGTGCCGACCCGCACGACCCAGGGCTTCACGCGAACGCCCCCGCGGACTGCCGCCGGCGAAGCAACTCACCCGCGGCCAGCAAGACGGCGCCGAGACACAACATGATCACGGACTTCCACAGCAGGCTGGTGCCGTACAGATAGTAGAACCGGCCGAGATGCACCAGCGCCGCGAACATGGCGAAGCCCGACAAACCGGCGCTGCGCAGCCGAAACGCGCACCAGGCGGCGTACATGGCCAGCGCAATCGACAACAGCGGAAAAATCGCCTGCCAGCTGTAGCCAAATCCAAGGCCCTGGATTCCGAGCGCCAGCATTGCGAAGGGCTCGGTGATCACACCACCGACCGCCAGTCCCAGCAATGTTCCGGTCAGGATCGGACGCGCGAATACACGCAGCCGCGATGCCATCCAGTCGGCCTCATGCCGGATCAACCAGCCCGTGAGCAGCAGCAGCGGAACCCAGGTGACCAGCCACGCGATTGCCACGGAGCCGGAACCGAAGCGCGCGAGGTCCTTACCGCTGTCGAAGATGAAGTCGTCGCCGTGGCCAGAGAACATCGCAAAGCGCACGGTGTACACCCAGGCCATGGTTGCGAACAACGCCGCCAGCGTGCGCGCGGTCCGGTTGGGCATGAGGGTCAGCACTGCGAGCTGCAGTACCAACAGCGCCGCGGCAATTGTGAAATTCGATCGCACGGCCTCGAGCGTTGCCACGGCAACGGCGCATTGCCCGGCGATGGACAGCGCGAGCGCGAGCTGGTCGAGGAACACGGCGTTGCGATCGGCGTAGTACAGCGCCCAGGCGCTGACCAGCAATATCAGTCCGACGACAAAAATCGTGACCCTCGAGTCGGTATCGAGCGCCACGCCAATGAAACCTAGCAACAGGATTCCGGCTACCCAGCCGGCGATGCCGAGCATCAGCGCGACGAACCACGGTCGATGCACCGACTCAATCGCAAACGGTGGAGCGTCGGCAGCGATGATGCCGCGCGCGCGCAACATGTCGTCGAGACTCTCGAGTCCGTCGGGCGCGCTCACGTGGCGCCCTCCGCGCGCCAGCGTCGCGCGGTGCTCGCCAGGATGCGACCGGCAACGGTCGACGTACCGATGAGCCACACCGCCAGCAACAGCAGCACGCCTTCATCCTTGAAGCGGGTGACCTTGCCCAGCCAAACCAGGGTCACGATGATGAACGTGCCCAGGACGACAGCGATCGGATAGATGTCCTTGCGCGTGCGCAGTGCGTACACCGCCACGACGACCATGGCCAGCGCCAATGCCGGAAGGATCAGCGGACTCCTGCCACTTTCGAGCACGGCGAACACGCCCGCCCAGGTGCCGAAGGCGAAGGCGCAGGAGATTCCCATGCGCCGCACCCACTCGGGCACCGCGGCAAGATTCAGCCACTCGAATGCGAACCAGAGTGCGACGTTGATCCACGCGACGCTGATGATGATCGTGGTCGGCTCGAAGTGTCGCCACCCGAGCATGGCCCACAGCAGTCCGCCGGTCGGGTGCCAGCCGCAGAAGAGTGCGAGCGCCAGGTCGAAGACCAGCAGCCATGCAGCCGAGCTCACGCTCCAGCCCGTGAGCAGGACGATCGGCAGGCCTAACAAAGCCCAGCTCACGAACAACTCGTGGACATCCGCGCCGGTCTGATAGGTCTGACCGAACAGCGCCAGCAAGGCGCCCGTGGTCACGAACGCCAGGAAAAGCGCGGCACGGCCTGCGAACGCCGGTGGCGGCTTCAGAAGGGCGAGGATTCCGCAGGCCGCCAGCAGCAGCTCGAGCAGCCCGAATCGGCCAAATACCTCGATCTCGCTCCAGTTCGCGGCGACGAAGAACACCACGCCCGCGGCGAGGGACAGGATGGCGCCGATGCGCAGCGTGCCTGCCAGGAATCGTTGGGTGGCTCCCGCGCCGGGCCGGGCTTCTGCCAGTTCGAACATGGCGTCGACGCCCGCGGAACCGAGTTCGTAGTGCCCGGCGATCTGATCCAGCTCCGCGCGTGACGGCTTTGGCTGCATTGGCGACGGAGTATACCTACGCGTCCGTCGCTCAAGCGCTATCTAGTCGTCAGAAAAACGGCCGGTAGCGTATTACGCGACCGCCGGTTGCACGCGTTATGGCATCCTTGCGCGCATGATTCACGCGCCCCTTCGGATCGCCGTTCTGTTCACCGTACTTATCGCAGGCATCTCGCAAATCAGCATGGCAAAGACTTCGTTGCTTTACATAGCCACCCAGAACCCCGAAAAGAAGGGAATCGCCGTTGCCGAATTCGACTCGGCCACGGGCGCGCTTTCCGCGCCGAAGCTGGTCATCGAGACACCTGACCCGGCGCATTTCACGCTGTCGGCAGACGGCAAACGCCTGTACCTGTGCAACACCGGCACGCCCGGCGGCGTGAGCGCCTTCGAGGTGGAAGACAGCAAGACTGGCGCGCTGCGCCTGATGAATTACAAGGAGTCGAAGGGCCGCGGTCCGAGCTATGTGAGCGTCGACAAGTCCGGCCACTACGTGCTCGATGCGAACTACGGCGGCGGCTTCGTGGAAGTGTATTCACTGGGGGCCGATGGTTCGCTCGATCAGCAGACAGCCTTCGTCGAGCACCAGGGATCGAGCGTTCATCCGCAGCGGCAAACCAAGCCCTACGCGCACTGGATCCGCACCGATCCCACCAACAAGTTCGCACTGGTCGCCGATCTCGGCACCGACCACATCGTCGTCTATCACTTCGACGACAGGACTGGAAAGCTCTCGCCCAACGAGCCGCCATTCTTCAAGGTGATCGGCGGGTCGGGCCCGCGACACATGGCGTTTCATCCGAACGGCAAATGGCTTTATGCCTCCATGGAGCTTTCCAACGAAGTGCTCGCGTTGAGCTGGGACGCCCGGAAGGGCACGCTGAACCAGTTCCAGGCGGTGAAGACGCTGCCCGGGGACTTCAAGGATCCCAGCACCGCGGCCGAGATCGCGGTACGCAAGGACGGCAAGTTCCTCTACGTGTCGAACCGCGGTCACGACAGCATCGCGGTCTATGCCATCGACGCGAAGACTGGCGAGCTCGAGCTCAAACAACGCGTGCCCTCACGCGGCAAGGTGCCGCGCTATTTCACCTTCGACGCCACCGGCAGGTGGTTGATCGTGAGTAACAACGAAGGCAGTAATGTCGTGGTGTTCGCCGTGGACCCGAAGTCCGGCGAGCTCACGCCGAAGGGCGAACCCGTTCCCATCGCGAAGCCAATGGGCGTGGTATTCCTCGACTAGTCGGGTGCTAGGGACCGAGCCAGCGCACGAACCAGGCAATGCCCGCCTGGATAGCCTCGGGATTCACGCGATGTGGTGTGTTCTCCTGGACCATGAGCTGCAGTCTGTCTCCCGCATTCGCGGCCGCGTAGGCCGGGCGCGCGCTTTCGACGGACAGCCGCACGCCCGCAATGGGCGTGTTCGCATCGGAATCGGCGTTCACCACCAGCAGCGGACGCGGCGCGATCAGCGTCAACATCGCCGGCCCATCGAATTGACCATCGATGCCAGGCACCACGCGCGCATAGAAGTCACGCACAAAGCTGACGTCATCCGCTGACCTGCCCGCCTGTTGAGCGGACGCATTGAACGCCGCCTGGATGGTGGCGAGCCGTGCGCGCCACTGTGCATTCTCCAGTGCCCAACGGAAACTCTGCACGCCGATGTAGGGCACGGCGGCGGCGACGCGCGGATCGGCCGCGGCGGCGAGATAAGTTTCAATGCCACCCTTCGAAATGCCCGTGAGCCCAATGCGTTTGCCATCCACGTCCTTGCGGGTCTCGAGATAGTCGATGAGCCGCATCACGTCCCAGGTCGTGTCGTAGTAGAAGGGGTGCCCTTTCCCCGTCCTGAAGGCGGTCGCGATGGCCTCGTTGTACTCCGCCGCACCGCTGCCCGACGGAATGCGTTCGCCATGAAAACGACCATCGATGGCCACGCCAATGAAGCCGGCGCGGGCCGCCTCGAGAACGATTTCCGCGATCTGCGCTTCGTCCTTGCTGCCGCCCGTGCCGTGCAGTGCGATGACCACCGGGCGCGGGCCCTTGAAGCGCGCGCCGTCCGGCAGGAGTAGATAGCCTGGCACGCGCTCGCTGGCCTCCGCCGAGAACCACAGGTGGAATTTCCGCAGCCCCTCGACGGCGGGCAACTGCGCGAGCTCCGGCTTCAACGCGACCCGCGGCCGGTCGATGACCGCCAGGTAGGCGGCCCGCGTCTCGCTGGCCGCATCCGCCAGCGCAACCGCTGACAGCGAACACAGCAGCCACACCGCCGCGAGATTTCTGAGGAGTTTCATGATTTGGCGTACGCGGGAAAGAATTCCTTGAGCATGCGTTCGTTGTAGGCCACGAGATTGGGCACGGCCGCCATCCGGTCGCGCACCGGCGAATCGAAGGGAGGGACCAGGCACTGGGCCACCCAGGCAAACACGGTCGCATCCGCGCCGCATGGCTGGTCGCCGAGGAAGTACCGGCTCTCGCCGAGGATCTGCGACAAGGCATCGATGGCGCGCACGGCCATGGCCGTCATCTCAGTCTCGCTGTGCCGGCCAAGACCGTGGGCATGCAGGGTTTTGCGGATCTGTCGGCGCACCATCGGGATCACCAGCGGCCGCAGCGGCGCGGGCACGCGCCTGAAGAAGTTCTTTGGCCCTTTCTCGAAGTTCTCATCGTTGAGCCAGCGCCAGTACACCATGACCCAGTAGAGGTGGTCCTCGAGCATCTTGTCCACCGACCAGGCGATTCCGCGCTCGCGCGGCGAGAGCCCGCGGTCGAAGTCGATGCCGTACTTCTGCTCGAGATACATGCGGATCAGGGTCGAGTCCGCCACCACGGTTTCGCCGTCGCGGACGTAGGGTAGTTTGCCCTTGGGCGCCTTGCCGAAGCCGCGCGTATTGGTCTGGTACTCGAGACCCGACAGCTTCAACAGCATCTCGCCCTTCATGACGAATGGACTGGCTTCCGGCAACCCGAAAAACGGCCCGAAGGTGTATAGCGTGATCATTCCTGTCAGTCCTCGAGTTGTACCAGCTTCATGCGACCCGACGCGCCGCTGCGGATCGACACCTGTGCCTTGCGCAAGCCGAAGTGCGCCGCGACCAGCGCAATCAGCGCGGCATTCGCCTTGCCGTCCACCGGCGGCGCCCGGACGCTGGCCTGCCAGCCGCCATCGGCGAGCTGCTCGAGCGCGTCTTTGCGGGCACCCGGTTTGACTTTTATCTTGAGGATTCGCATGGCAGTGCCGCGCCGCATTATGCGGCAAACCCGGCCACCTGCCCCAGTCGCGTGCGTAGCGCAACGCAACAGGTACTCACTCGGTGCACACCCGGCACGGCACGGCGGATTTACGCGGCCAACTACCGCCCTCCAGTGGCACGAGGTTTGCTTTAACTGGTTAGAAGGAAACTGGAGTTTCGATGACCGAGAACGATATCTTGTTAGTGCAATCCAGCTGGCATAAAGCCGTGCCCGCCCGCAAGGCCATCGCCGAGCTGTTCTACCTCAAACTATTCCAGCTCGATCCCGCCATGCGAGACATGTTCGTCGCCGACATCGAACGGCAACGCGCGAAATTCCTGCAGATGATGAGCGCCACGATCCGGGCCCTCGACAGGCTGGAAGCACTGCTGCCGGTCTTGCGTGAGCTCGGGACACGCCACTCCATGCGCGGCGTGCGTGACGAACACCACGCCACGGTGGCCACCGCGTTGCTGTGGACGCTCGAAAAGGCACTGCGCGCCGACTTCACGCCGGAAATCAAATCCGCGTGGATCAAGACCTACGGCGTGCTGTCGCTGACCATGCGTGAGGCTGGGGCGAGTTACTCCACCACCAGTACGAAGCCGCCGCGGCCGCGAATCTCGATCTCACCCGAGGTCGCGCTTTTTTCCAGCGGGAAATAGTCACTCTTGAAGCCCAGCGCGTCACCGCCAGCGTGTACTGCCACTTCATGCGCGCCGCGTAGTCGATGAACCTTTTCTGCACCGGGACCACGGTGTTGTCATCGCCTGACAACGGCCAGCTCCACGACGCCTTGCCGGGTCCGCCGGCGAAGCGCTTCGGGTCCACGGCCGGCTTGTCCGCCAGGTCCGTGCCGAGCGTCGACTCCACGATGGTCTTCAAACTACCAATGATCACCAGCCGCCAGGGCGTTTTCCAGGGCAGAGTGGACTCCGGTGTCGCCGGTCCGCTGCCGACGCCTTCCAGGTCAGTGGGGAAATCGATGAGGTACTCGCTGCTGCGCCGCTGCGGCCGCAGGCGCGAGCCACAATAGTTGCGCCCCACTCCCGTCTCGCTCACCAGCAGCCAGATGTCCCCCGAACGGAACAGCGCCGGAAACACGTACGGCCCGCCCTGCAGGGACAGCGTGCCAACCTTCTGGTCGCGATCGTAAATTTCCTCGTAGGAAGGATTCGATTCATTCCAGCCCGAGCGGGGCGGCGCCAGCGGCTGCAGGAAGGCGCGCGCGTCGGGCAGGAAGTTGAACGAGGTGGCTTCACGAGTGATGCGCCGGATCTTTGCGTCAGTCTCCGGGAAGACGTACCGGAACGCGAAGCCGTCGTTCGAGACCTGCACCTCGACGTCCATGCGCGCGCCCGACGGGTTGCTCACCTCGATGACGCGGCGATGCGCCAGATACTGGTTTTGCCGTCGCTTGATGGTGGGTAGTTCGTAGCTGTCCTTCACCACTTCGAGGCGTTCGACGCGCTGCTGAAAGCCTGGCGTGACATTGAGTCCCTGGGTGAGATCCGTGTCATCGCGCAACACGCCGAGCTGCGAGGGCTGCA
>Ga0207691_10004137_pt1 | contig 14094 bp, 7 predicted proteins | sample KBSM13metaG_FD_184327 | JGI IMG/M metagenome (GOLD analysis project Ga0207691, IMG submission 184327) | Miscanthus rhizosphere microbial communities from Kellogg Biological Station, Michigan, USA - KBS M1-3 metaG (SPAdes) (version 2) | ecosystem: Host-associated > Plants > Roots > Rhizosphere >... | reverse complement strand
AACTGGCGTGCGGCTGCGCGCAGGATCTGCTCGCGGAGCAGCTGCGGTTGCGTGATGCCGAGCGCCATCGCGTCCTGCAACTGGTCGCGGAAGCCGTAGGCGCCGCTCGCCTGGTAGAAGCCGGCGCGTGCCCAGGTGCGGCACGAGAGTGTCTGATAGAGCAGCCAGCCATTCATCATGATGTCGAAGGCGCGATCCGGGGTCTCGACCTGCAGGTGCCCTGTCAGCTTTTCCCAGTAGGCGCGGACCGAGCCGAGCACTGCTTCGACGTCGGCGCTGCGATAACGCGTGAGGAGCGCGCGCGCCGCGCCGGCATCCGCGGCCTCGCCTAACAGGAATACGAACTCAGTGCTCGAGGAGGGTTCGAGCTCGATTCGCGCGCGCAGCGCTGCGCACGGGTCGAGGCCCGCACCGGTGCGTCCCGAGAATGTCGTTCCCGACAGCAGTGCCGCCGGTGCATCGAGCAGCCCGTGACGGCCGAGGAACTCGTGGCGATCGCAGGTGAACTCGGTTTGGGCGCCCCGCAGGTCGGCGAAAGCGATGCCCGGGAAAGGCTGGTTCCAGGGATTGCGCGCAAACAATGCGCCGCTGCTGTCGAGCTCGGTGAGGATGTGCGGCGCGCCGCTGACGCGTGAGGGGCCCAGCACCCACTCGGCGTAGGCGGTGACCGAGATGCTGCGCCGGCGCGGCGAATCGTTGCGCACGCGCAGCCGGCAGATCTTGATGGGATCCTCGAGCGGCACCAGCATCGTCAGCTCGAGCGTGAAACCGTGCGAGGCCTGTTCGAAACGGCTGTAGCCCATGCCATGGGCACAGGTATAACGCGCGCCCTCATGGCGAATCGGCGAGGGCGCCGGTGTCCACAGTTCGCCGGTCTCCTCGTCGCGCAGGTAGATAGCCTCGCCGGGCCGATTGGTGACGGGATCATTGGACCAGGGGGTCAGTGCGTTCTCACGGCTATTGCGCGCCCACGTATAACCACCGCCATCGCTGGCCACCTGGAATCCGAACCCGGAGTTCGCGATGACGTTGATCCAGGGCACGGGAGTGCTCTGACCGCCGGGCGCGGTGATCACATACTCGCGCCCCTGCTCGCCAAAGCCGCCGAGCCCGTTGAAGAATTCCAGCTTGCGCGGCATTTCAGGATCGGGGGACGCCGCTTCCGTTGCCGGCGCGCGCCGCGGGAGCCGCGGTGCGACGGCGGGCACGGGCTGCATGCGTTCGATCTGATCGGCAAGACTGCCGCGCCGGCCCGACAGAACCACGCGCGCCACGGCTAACAACAACGCGCGGGTCTCGGTGGTGATGAGGTCGCTGCGCAGTACGAATACCTTGCCACGCGTATCGGTCCCGGCGATGCGCGGGCGCGCGAGGCTGATGCGCACGGCCGCTTCGAGTGCGACCTGCAGGTCCTGGATGTAGGAGGCGCCGCGCTCGTTGAGGATGACGAGGTCCACCGAGAGGCGCTTGATGCCCCAGTATTCATGTGCCTGCAGCAGCTGCCGTACGAGCGGCAGGTCTTCGATGTCATCGACGCGCAGCATCACGATGGGGAAATCGCCGGAGATGCTCTGCGACCAGAGGCCCGCGGGTCCGGCGGCGCCGCGCCGCAGGTTGTCGGTGGACGCCCGTGCCGCGACGCCCGCATACAGGATGTGGCCCGCGAGTTGCTGGAACAGGTTGGCTTGTGAGGCGTCCATGCCGAGGTGCCGCAGCTGTACCTGAGCCTGTGTCCAGGCGAGGGTGGCAGTGCGCGTGCGTGCGTTCGGGTCGCGATGTTTGTCGGCGACGTCGAGCAGCTGGCTGCGATCTGGCGCGACGCAGGTCCAGTAGGCGATACGCGCGGTGCCGCCCGCGGGAATCTGCAGGCGATAGCGCAGCGCGAAGACGGCATCGAGCACGGTGCCCACGGTGCCCGACAACGCCCGGCCTTCCAGCATCGCGAGCGGCGCGCGCAGCTCGCGTCCGCGCCCCAGGAATTTCGCGCGGTCGGTTTCGAATTCGGGTTCGCCGACAGTGATGCCTTCGACCACGGCGTGATGCGAAGCCCACACCTCCGGTTCATCGGGCGCGCGGCGCCGGCGGTGAGCGACCAGCACCTTCTGACGTGTGAGGAATTCCGTGCGGACGAACATCTTGGAAAATGCGGGGTGTGCCACGTCCGAGGACTGCGGCGCGAGCACCAGCTCGGCATAGCTGGTCACTTCGATCTCGCGGGTACGCATCGAGCCGTTGTGGATGGACAGCAGCCGCAACTCGGCATCGTCGTGTGAGGAAACCTGCACTTCGAGCGTGGTGGTGATGTCGCCATCGATGCGGATGATCTCGGCGCGGTCTTCCGTGAAGCTCACGTCATACGCGGCCGGCTGGCCCGCGGTGGGCTGGTAACCGGCCGACCATACGCGGCCGGTGTCCTTGTCGCGCAACATCAGGTAGCTGCCCGTGTCGTCACGCGTTGCATCTTCGCGCCAGCGAGTCACCGCGAGCTCGTTCCAGCGGCTGTAGCCGGATCCCGCGGCCGTGATCATCACCGAGTAGCGGCCGTTCGACAGCAGATGAGTCTGAGGCGCGGAATCGTGCGGACTTCGCAGGTGTCGCACGTGCGGCACCTGGAGATCGGCGACGCGCGATGCGGTGCCGACTTCTTCGGCGCGCGGGTGCGCCACCGACACATCGCGCGGTGTGCGTTCCTGCAGCAGCAACTCGGTAGCCTGCACCGACACGTCGGAGTGGAAGCGTTCGCGCATGCGGCCGTCGAGCAACGCGTTGGCGATGGCGACGATGCTCATGCCCTGGTGGTGCGCCATGTACGCACGCACCAGTACCTGCGTAGCGCCCTCGGGAACGCGGCTCGGCGTGAAGTCGACCGCCTCGTAAAATCCATACGGACCGCGCGCGCCGAGATTCGCGAGCGCCGAGTAGTTGGCGAGCGCTGCCTCGCCATCGATCATCGCAGCGAGTCCGGTCGCGTAGGGAGCGACGACCTTGTTTTCACTGAGGCCACGCTTGAGGCCTAAACCCGGAACGCCGAAGTTCGAATATTGATAGGTGAACTCGAGGTCGCGTGCGTTGTATGCGGACTCCGAGACACCCCAGGGCAGATCGAGCTCTGCGCCGTAGCCGATCTGCCGCTTCACGATCAACCGGCTGGTTTGTGCGAGCAAACTACCGCCGGGCGCGCGCAGCACCAGGTCGGGCATGAGGTACTCGAACATCGAGCCCGACCAGGACACCAACGCCGCGCCGGCGCCGATGGGCGTGACGGTGCGACCGAGGCGGAACCAGTGCCGCGCCGGTATGTCGCCCTTGGCGATCGCGATGAAGCTTGCGAGGCGGGCCTCGGAGGCCAGCAGGTCGTAGCAACTGTCATCCAGAGTGCCGTCGGTGGCGCGATATCCGATCGACAGCAGTTTGCGCTGCGAGTCGAGCAGGAACCCGAATTCCATGGCCGCCGCGAGCTCCAGCGAGAGGTTGGTCAGCGACTCGAGGTGTTCGACGATGAATCCGGCCGGATCGCGAGCCAGGAGATCGCTGCGCCAGCTGTCGATGGTGCGGCGAGTGGCTTCCACCCAGTACACCAGTTCGGAAATGGCCGAAGCTTCCGACTCACTCGCCAGCGTGCGCACCATGTCGACCAGTGTCGAAGCGCGCTCGGCCGCTTCGCGCAGCGCGTCGGTCTGCGGGTTGAGCGGCGTCGTGCGGGGACGCAGGCTGGTCTCGAGATCGTTGACGGCCGTTTCGAGCAGGCCTTGCGTGATGGTCAGGCCCGGCGAGAAACGGAAATTGCGCAGCGCTTCTCGCGCCAGGTCGAGCGTGTCGGCGAGGCCTTCGATGGCCGATGGAGGCGAGCCGGCGTCCTTCTGCCACTCGCGGAATGCGCCCGCGAGCGTGATGAGGTGTGCGGCCAGGTTGCCAGAGTCGACCGAAGACACGTACCGAGGTTCGAGCGGCCGCAGATCGCGCGTGTCGTACCAGTTGTAGAGGTGCCCACGATGCTTGTGCATGCGAACCATCGTGCTGAGCGTGGCTTCGATGCGATCCAGGGCATCGCGCAGGCCACACCAGCCAAAATCGCGCGCCGCCACCGTCGACAGCAGATACAGGCCGATGTTGGTGGGCGACGTGCGATGCGCCACCACTGCATTCGGATCTTCCTGGAAATTGTCGGGCGGCAGGTGATGGTCTTCCGCCGTCACGAAGGTCTCGAAGAAACGCCAGGTGCGCCGTGCAATCAACCGCAGCTCGCGCTGCTGGGTGGCGGACAAGTCGGATTTCGCCACCGCCGGCGGAGTACGGCTGATTCGCCACGCGATCAACGGTGCCGCGGTCCACAGCAGCAGGAAAGGGACCGCGACTGCCGCTAGTTTGCCGCCGTTGAGCATTGCCGCGAGTCCGGCGGTGACCACCGTCAATACGACGCTGTTGGCCATTCGCCGGTAGAAGCTTGGCAGATCGGAGCGCGAGCTCGACAACAGGTCGGCGGGAATCCATTCGAGCAGGTGCCGATGGCTCACGAACATGCGCCACAAGGCGCGGCAGATGGCGTCCGCCATGAGCCACGCCTGGTAGCCGAGCATGCTCACCAGCAGCCCGGTCTGCGCGAGTGCCACGCTCAGGTCGAGGCGCAATGCGCGCAGGTGGCTGCGCAATGTGACCGTCGAGCGCCGCGGCAGAATGGCGGCAAACAACGGCAGCAGCGTCGGCAGCGCCAGCGCCAGCAGTATGAATGCACACCACGGCAACGCGATGTTCACCGGCAACGTCCAGCCGATCAGCAACGCAGCGAGACTCGCCGGTGCCGACAGCGAGCGGCGCAGGTTGTCGAGCATCTTCCACAGGCCGATGAGCGGCATGCGGCTGTGACCGCGCCCGTGTTCCTCCGCGCCGATGTCGCGGCGCCCGAAGATCCACGGCAGGAGCTGCCAGTCGCCACGCACCCAGCGATGCTGGCGCAGCGACGCCACGTCATACCGCGACGGGAAGTCCTCGACCACTTCGACGTCTGACGCAAGTCCTGCGCGTGCGAAGATGCCTTCGAAGAGGTCGTGGCTCAGCAGAGTGCTTTCCGGTACGCGGCCAGCCAGCGCAGCCTCGAACGCGTCGACGTCGTAGATGCCCTTGCCGGCGAACGAACCTTCGCCTAACAAGTCCTGGTAGACGTCGGAAACGGCGGCGGCATAAGGGTCGACGCCGGCGGCGCCGGAGAAAGCGCGCTGAAATGGTGTGGCCTCCGAGCTCATGGGCAGCGAGAAGGCGACCCGCGGCTGCAGGATGGCGTAGCCGTCGACCACGCGCCCGAGGGCCGCGTCGAAATGCGGACGGTTGAGTGGATGCGCCATCTTGCCAATGAGGCGGCGCGGAGTCTCGCGTGGCAGGCGCGTGTCGGCGTCGAGCGTGAGCACGTAGCGCACTCCGTCCGGCACCCAGGGCGAGTGTCCGGCACTCGTCACATAGGTAGTGTCGGTGGCGCCGCGCAGCAGTCGATTGAGCTCCTGCAGTTTGCCGCGCTTGCGCTCCCAGCCCATCCAGCGCTGCTCGCTCTTGCACCACACGCGGCGGCGATGCAGCAGCAGGAATCGCTCACCGCCGGCGGCCGGGCCATAGCGGCGATTCAGTCGCGCGATGCCGAGCACTGCGATGTCGAGCAGCGCATCGTCGGTCGCGGTGTGTTGGGTCATCGCATCCGACCAGTCCGACAACAGCGCGAAGTGCAACTGGTCATCCGGCGAGGCGAGATAGTGGATCTCGAGCCGGTGCAGGTGTTCTTCGACCGCCGAGCGCGAGCTCAGCATGACCGGCATCGCGAGCAACGTGCGCAGCTCCTCGGGCACGCCTTCGCGCAGCGCGAGGCCGGGCAGGCGACTGGCGCCGACCCCGCGCGTCACGGCGCGGTTGATGAGCGCCACCGCGATGTCGACGGAGGGAATGGCGCCGAGCAGACCTAACAACCACAACATGCCGCCGTCGATGCCCGCGAATTGCAGCATCGACACGGGCACCGAGAGAACCAGTGCCGAGGTGAAGGCGATCGCGGCCACGTAGTCGCGGGCGCCGACCGTGAAGGCGATGCGGCTCGGCCAGTCGCGCCACGAAGCATGGAAATCGATGGCGCGCTCGAGACGGCGTCGGCCCTCGGCGATCAGGTGGAAACCGGGGTCGCGTTCGCGGGGATTGTTCGCCGCCGCGGCAACGGCCAGCACGCGTTGCGCGATTTCGAGCTCCGTGAGCTTCGATCCGCGGCCCATTTCTTCGATGGCGTTGCGATAGAGATTGCGGGTCGCGAAATCCATGGCCGCGAAACCCGGCGAAGAAGCCAGCGCTTCATCGACCAGGCTGACGCTCTCGAAGAACTCGGCCCAGTCGACATCCGACATGAGCCGCATGCTGGTGATGATGTTGCGCACCGTGACGTTCGAAGCGCCCTGGCGTTGGTGCTCCTCGTGCAACAGCTGTTCCGAACTGGTTTCGTGCTCGGTGAGCTCCCGCTCCAGCCACAGCAACGCGGGTGTGATCTTCGGATCCTGGTCGCGCAACCGATGCACGAGCTGCACGGCGAACGCCGAGCTCAGCGTCGATGATTTGGATCGCCAGGCGAGCAGCGCATTCGGATCGACGGCCTGGCCGTTGACGCCCAGCAGCCGGTCCGCAACTGCGTCGGCTTCCTGTCGTGCCAATCGGCTTGCGACGATACGTTGCGCGACCCGCCGCAGATTTTCGACCAACACGATTCGCAGCGTGATGGCCACGGCCCAGAGCTCGCCGATCGTGAGCGGCTCGACGGTCTGGTAGGCGCGCACGAAGCGGCGCAAGGTCTCGGGCTCGAAACGACTATCGGTGTGTGCCACGAACGCCCAGGCGATGCCGAACACGCGAGGAAAACCCGCGAACGGTCCGGCCGTGAGCTTGGGAAGCTGGCGGTAGAACTGCGGAGGCAGATCCTCACGGATCTCGCGGATCTGCTCTTCGATGACGTGGTAGTTATCGAGCACCCACTCAGCGGCGGGTGTGATGCCGCGCCCTTCGTCCACCGCCTTGGCGATGGAGCGATAGGCAGCGAGCAGCACCTTTTCGTTGCTTCGCAGGCGGGTGGAGAGCGAGCGTCCGAAGCCCGGAATTGCGCCCACCGGCTGGGCAGCGGCGAGCGTTTTGGCATGTTGCTCCAGCCGCTCGATGCTGAAGATTTCTTCACGCAGGATCTGGTCGTCGCTCCAGTGCGTGCCAGGCGACAGCTGCTCGATGATTTCACTTAAAAATGGGTGCAAGAATCCGCCAACCTTGTAAGTCGCCTGAATGCATTACGCGAAAATGGCGCCAGCTGCGCCATGCCTTCTTCACCTTTAGGTTTGTCGGAGTGCGCCGACAGTAGTTTCGGCAACCACTGCCGCGTGTCTCGAGCTCAGATGCTAACGCGGGCCAGGGGTCGTTGGATTCTTTCTCGTCAATACAAGTGTAGGCGTACCGAGCAGCTTTGTACGTTGACGCACAGACAGAAGGTCCCCCTGCGCGCAGGCTCCATGGAGAGCCGAATTCCATCTTGCAGGAGTGACCATGAGTACCGACATCGCTGCCGCACCGGAGTTGCTGGCGGCGTTGCCGCACGCTGCAAATCTCTGGCCCTGGATTGCCGTCGCTGGAATTCTGATGATCATCGCCGCTATCTCGTTCGTAGCGCGCCGGCGGTCTCCGTTCGGCAAATAGCATCTCGATTTGAAACGGCCCATACCGGGCCTTTTCTTACAGGGGTGAGTGCGGGCGCCACCTAAGCTCGATGCATGTGGCCATTCAGGCGAAACGGCGCAAGCGCCGTGCGAACGAGCGAAGCCTATTGGCTGCTGCGCAATGGCATCGGGGACGCGGGCGCCGCGCTCGGTGAATCCATCGACTGCGACATTGCCATCATCGGTGCCGGAATCACTTCGGCGTTGGTGACCGATGCATTGATCGCGACCGGCAAGCGCATCGTCGTGCTCGACTCGCGCGATATCGCGCAAGGCAGCACCTCGGCTTCCACTGCGTTGCTGCAATATGAGATCGATACCCATCTCGTCGACCTCACCGCGTTACTGGGCGCGGAGGCCGCGATGCGCGCTTATCTTGCCTGCGCCGCGAGCTTTTCATCGCTCGAGCAACGATTCCCTGAGCTGTTGCCGCTGGCGGGCTACGAGCGACGCGCGAGCCTGTACCTCGCTTCCGATGAGAAGGCAGTTCCGGCATTGCGCGCCGAGCTGGCGGCGCGCCGTGGCATCGGCATTGCGTGCGAGTGGTTAGACGAAGATGCGCTGCATGGGCGATTTCACTGTCGGCGACCCGGGGCCATTCTTTCGGCGCTGGGCGCGCAGGTCGATCCCTTCCGGCTGACGCGCGGCCTGTTCGCCGCATGCATCCGGCACGGCGTGCGGCTGTTCGCGCGCACGAAGGTCACCCAGATCGAGGAGCAGGGCGAGCAGCTCAAGCTGCAGACGGCCGGCGGGCACACCGTCACCGCGTCGCACGTGGTGGTCTGTGCGGGCTATGAGTCCCTGGACTTTCTGCCCGCGGGATTCGCGGATGTGCACAATACCTTCGCGCTGGTGACCGAGCCGCTCGCGCGGAGCGACCTTGCCACGATGCCGCTCATCTGGGAAAGCGCCCGGCCGTACATCTATCTACGCAGCACGCCCGACGCACGGCTCATCGTCGGTGGCGCGGACGTCCCGTTCAAGAACTCCGGTGCGCGCGACCTGTTGCTGCCGCGGCAGGTGCGGCGGCTCGAGGATCAGTATGAAAGGTTGTTTGGCGAGGCCCTGCCGCCGGTGGCCTTCGCCTGGGCCGGCAGTTTCGCGCAGACCCGTGATGGCCTGCCGCTGATCGGACGTGTGCCCGGTATGAATCCACGGTTGCAGTTCGCGCTCTGCTACGGGGGCAATGGGATCACCTACAGCGTCCACGCCGGCGACCTGATTCGCGCAGGTATCGAGGGCCGTCCGCACGGACTCGACGATGTGTTCGGATTCGGGAGGATGGGGACCGATCAGTCTTCAGGGCGGCTGACAGGCTGACAAACACTGCACGACCTGCCCGGAATGGCGCCAAACAGGTCCGGAGTGACCGTTCTTGAGCGGCCGCGACCAAAGTTCATTGTCTCGTGACCACCGGGGGACAATAATTCCAGGGATCGCGCAAAACCTTTCAGGGAAGCAGGGGACTAACCCCCCTATGTTCGTAAATGACACCGGTCGACTCCCCGAATCCGGGCGGGTCTGTGTAATGGGATTCCACGCGCAGCAGGGGGGCTCGAAGACCTACTACAGCCTGCTCATCGATGCTGCCCGTGCCGAAATCGAGCCCATGGCGGAGCCGCGCAACCCCGCGCACGTGCTCGGCGTGGGCGCGCAGGTCGAGTCGGTGAATGGCCCGGTGTTCGCGGCCTATTTCGCCGCATCACGCGAGAAGTTCGACACCCAGCCTAACTACAGGAACGGCCTGTTCGTCCTGGTGGATGGCGCCGTCTATGCCGTGAAAGCGGAGAACATCGGCACCACCATCCGCCGCGGCTTCAGGACGCGCGAGTTCACCCTGCTGCGTGGCGAACGTCCGCAGCGCAGCGTCGAATACCGCTGGCCGTGGTATCGCGAGCCGTTCCGGTCGGTCAACGGCGCGGTGCGTACCGGCGACTTCATGCGCGAGATCGTCGCCATGGTGCGCGAATATTCCTGAGGCGCTTCGGTTCACGCGCCGGCTTTTTTTTCCACGTGCCCGCCGAACTGCTTGCGCATCGCCGACAGCAGCCGATCGCCATAGTCCGCGTTTCCGCGCGACTCGAACCGGCTGTAGAGCGCCGCGGTGATCACGGGCGCCGGCACTCCTTCATCGACGGCCGCGGCCACGGTCCAGCGTCCTTCACCGGAGTCCGACACCCGGCCGGCGAATGCCGCAAGTCCCGCATCCTCCGAGAGCGCGGTGGCGGTGAGATCGAGCAGCCAGGACCGCACCACGCTGCCGTGGCGCCACAGTTCGGCAATCTGCGCGACGTCGAAGTCGTACGCGTAGTACTCGGGGTGTGCAAGCGGCGTGGTCTCGGCATCCTTCGTGCGCGGCTGCGTGCCGATGTTGGCATTGCGAAGGATGTTGAAGCCTTCGGCATACGCGGCCATCACGCCGTATTCGATGCCGTTGTGAATCATCTTGACGAAATGCCCGGCGCCATGCGGGCCGCAATAAAGATAGCCGCCAGGCGCGGTGCCTGCCCCTCCGCCGGAATAGTTAGAGCCGCCAGGCGAAAGTGCAGCGAACAGCGGCTCGAGCGCATCGGCAACGCTCCTTTCCCCGCCGATCATCAGGCAATAGCCGTTGGCACCGCCCGCGAGGCCGCCGCTCACGCCCACGTCGAGATAGTGCAGCCCGTGCTGCTCGAGCTCGGCGCCGCGTCGCAGGTCGTCGCGGTAGTAGGAATTGCCGCCATCGATCAGGACGTCACCCGGCGAGAGGAGCGGTTTGAGGTTCGTGAGTTCCTGGTCCACCACCGCAGCCGGCAACATCAGCCAGATGACCCGGGGCGCCTCGAGCGCTGCCACGAACTGCTGCAGCGACGCAGTGCCGGTAACCCCCGGCGCCACCAGTGCCTGCACCGCGGCCGGGTTCGCATCGAAAGCCACCGAGCGGATTCCGGCGGCGGCGAGCCGCTTGACCATGTTGGAGCCCATGCGCCCTAAGCCAATGAATCCGACTTGCTTGGAGAATTTCATGTGTGCCTCTTCAGTATGGGTACAGTCTAGCCCCATGAAAGTCACCAGACGCAGCCAGGACCGCGGCCACGCCGATCACGGCTGGCTGAATTCCTACCACAGCTTTTCGTTCGCCGACTACTTCGACGAAGAGCACGTCGAGTTCGGGCCGTTGCGCGTACTCAACGAAGACCGCGTCGCGCCGGGGCAGGGTTTCGGCACGCACGGGCATCGCAATATGGAGATCATCAGCTACGTGCTCGAAGGCGAGCTCGCGCACCGGGATTCGCTGGGCACGGGATCCACGATCCGCCCGGGAGACGTGCAGCGCATGAGCGCGGGCAGCGGCGTGCGCCACAGCGAATTCAATGCTTCGCGAACCCACCCGGTGCATTTCCTGCAGATCTGGATCCAGCCAGACGTGTCGGACATCTCGCCGAGCTACGAAGAGAAGCGCTTCGAGACGGGCGAGAAGCGCGGCAGGCTACGGCTCATCGCCTCGAAGGATGGCGAGTCGGACTCGGTGCGCGTGCACCAGGATGTGCGCGTGTATGGCGGGCTCTTCGATGGCGCCGAACGGGCCGATCTCGAACTTCCGTCGGGGCGGCGCGCGTACGTGCACGTGGCCCGAGGCGCTGTGCACGTCAACGACGTGGAGCTTGGCGCGGGTGACGCCCTCAAATTGTGGGGTGAGCCGCGGTTGAAGATCGAGCGTGGTGCGAATGCCGAGATCCTGGTGTTCGACCTGCCGGGTGCGTAGTTAGTCAGGCGGCCAGGGCATGGCCTTCGGCATGCGCACTGCACCGGTCGCGCGGCTGGCGGAGGCGCTGGAATCGACGCCGCGCCACCAGGTCTCGAGAATCCGCTCGTGCGCGGGTTCGATCGGCTCGCCGAGGCGCGGCATCAGGAGCCGCGCGCCGGTTTTTGGCGCGAGCTGGATCAGGGTTTCGGCAGGCTCGTCCCAGGGATGTAGCGCGAGGTTGAACGTGCCCCAATGCACGGGCAGCAGCGGGCCGCCGCCTAACAATGTGTGCGCCGCCAGCGCATTCGCCGGCCCGAGGTGAATGTTGCCCCAGGCAGGGTGGTGCGCGCCGACTTCGAGCATCACAAGATCGAACGGTCCGAGACGCGCGCGGATTTCCGCGTGCTCCGCCGTCGGGCCGGTATCGCCACTGAAAAAGACCCGATGACGCGCGCCCTGGATGACGAACGACGACCACAAGGTCTTGTTGCCGTCCTTGAGGCCGCGGCCCGAGAAATGCTGCGACGGGGCGGCTGTGAGCATGAGGTCGGTGCCGGGTACGCGATGCGTCTCCCACCAATCGAGCTCCACGATGCGCTGCGGCGCGATGCCAAACGACTCCAGGTGGGCACCGACGCCCAGCGACGTCACGATCGGCACGCTGTATTTGCGCAGCAACCGCATGGTGGTGTAGTCGAGATGATCGTAGTGATCGTGCGACAGCACCACCGCATCGAGCGGCGGCAGCTCACGCAACTCGACGGGGACCGGTTGAAAGCGTTTCGGCCCGAGGAAGCGCGACGGCGATGCGCGAGGACCCCACACCGGGTCGGTGAGCACGCGCCAGCCGTCGATCTCGATGAGCACGGTCGAATGCCCGAGCCATGTGGCCCGCAGTCCACTGTCCGGAGTGCGTAACCAGTGTTCGAGCGGATTCAGCGACGGCAGGGGAGCTGATGGCACGCGTCGGACGCCGCCGCAGATGAAGTCTCCGATCGATGGCATCGCCACCGCAGGATCTCCGCGTGGCGCGGGGCTCGAATTGCGGAAGCGCGTACCGTCCCAGCGCGGCGAAGCGGAAATGCGTTCCTGGCGGAACGAACTGACTACGGATGGCATTGCTTCTCCTCGCATCCGGGGACTAGGTAGAACTCAACAATGCTGACAACGATAGAACTTTCGCGCCGACAGCAGTCTCCCTCCAAAGGGGTAGCTTTCAATCATGTGGAGGGGGAATTTCGAACGCATCCACGCGCGGCGACAATTCGTATCAATGGACGTGAGAAGAAAAACTTTGCTGCGCGGGTTGTTTGCCGGCGCGGTGCTGTCAGCCTCGATGAGCGGACAAGCAGAGTCAATCAGCGAGCAGGTCCCTCTGACACAGGATGTGGTGGACTTGTCGCTGCAGGAAACCGAGCAAGCGCTGCGTTCGGAAAGCGGCGCGGCCGACCTCGCGCTACTCCATGAAGCCTGGGATTCGGCTGATTCTCCCACTGCCAGCTACGTGCGGCCCGAGCGCAGGTCTCATTCGATCTGCAGGAGCTGCGAAATTCAGGTTGGCGTCGGCGGCACTTATCACTCCTTCGAGACCACCGACGGTCTCGTGATTCCGATGACCGTCTCCTGGGATCGGAGCCGTTGGGAGTTAGGGATTTTTCATTTCGGCGAACAGACCTCGAAAGACAATGCGGACGACGTGGAGCACGTCGTGGCGCGCCCTTACTGGGGTGCATCGCTGTCGCGTCGCTTTGCTTTCTTCGAGCGCGGTCCGTTGCGCGCAGTCTTCGGGTTTGGAGTTTCGTACCGCACCGAGCTGGACGTGCTGAGCGCAACGCACTTGAATTTTTCTTCGCAGCTCGGCCTTCGCTTTCAGCCGCCGCAGTTTCCCGCGAGCTTCGAGCTGTCCACGCGTCACTGGTCGAACGGCGGCGTGCGGACGCCGAACCGCGGTCAGGACTTCACGATCCTGACGGTGCGCTTCGACCAGTTTCGCTGAGCAGCTTCACCAGGTATTGCTTCCAGACCGCCGCGAGAGTGTGCGTGCCATGGCCGCGAGTCTGTGGGCTCGCCGGCACCACGACCGCCGTGCCGTGCTGCACACGTTTGATTTCGCGCTCGAGGATCCCGAGTTCCGGCGGATTGATCAGATCGTCGGCGAAGTTCACGGCGAAGAGCGGCGCACGTATGCGTCCGAGACCGGGCGCCGGGTCGTAGTCCCAGGATGCGCTGATCTGGTAGAGCACGTCGTTCGCGTCCTGCTGACGCAGCGCATTCGCCGAGTTTTCGGCGAGCACCTCGTCCGCTTTGGCGAGCGTCGGCATCTGTTCCTGACGTAACGGCGGGTTGCTGCCCATGAAAAAGATGAGGGAAGCGGCGGTGCTCAATGAGGGCGGCTGCGCCGCATAGTTGCCGCCGTTCCAGGCCGGATCGTTGCGGATCGCATCGATGATGGTTTTTCGCCAGACGCGATTGCGTCCCGAGATTTGAGCGGGAAGGCTGGCAAGCGGCATCAGCGCGTCCATGAATTGCGGATGGCGCTCGCCCCACACCCAGGTGTGCATGCCGCCCATCGATGTGCCCATCACCAACCGCAGGTGATTGATGCCGAGACCCTCGGTGAGCAGCCGGTACTGCGCTTCGACCATGTCG
>Ga0207691_10004134_pt1 | contig 14103 bp, 9 predicted proteins | sample KBSM13metaG_FD_184327 | JGI IMG/M metagenome (GOLD analysis project Ga0207691, IMG submission 184327) | Miscanthus rhizosphere microbial communities from Kellogg Biological Station, Michigan, USA - KBS M1-3 metaG (SPAdes) (version 2) | ecosystem: Host-associated > Plants > Roots > Rhizosphere >... | reverse complement strand
TAGTTCGCCTGCACCAATACGCCAACGGTGTATGCAGCCTTGCGGTCGTCTGACGCGACACGGCGCGATGCGGTGCCGATGCCGCACTTGAACTCGTGGCAGATCATGCCGGTGCCGCCACCCACGTTGCCCTCCGCGACCGGGCCGCCGGTCGCGTCGTGGAGCGCCTTGGCGACGTGCTCGGGCCTGACGTGGAAGCCGTTGATGTCGTTTAGGTGCCCGTCCCAGGTCTCGGCAACCACGGGCAAGGACCACCAGTAGCCGCTGGCGTCGGCGCCGCCGGACTTGACGCGCTCGGCGATCACCGCGTCGCGCACGACGCCGACGCTATGCGTGTTGGTCAGCATCACCGGGCCTTCCAACTGGCCGGATTCGTCAATCCAGGCGGTGCCGGTCATCTCGCCATTGCCGTTGAGCGCGAACCAGCCGCCGAACACCGAGGTGTCCAACGTGTCGCGACCGCGCGGCAGGATCGCGGTGACGCCGGTGCGCACCTTGTGGCCGTCGGGAAGGTCCTCGATCAGCGTCACCTGTCCGACGCTGACGCCCGCGACATCGGTGATCGCGTTGAGTGCACCGGGGATGCCTTCGAAGGGAACTCCGAGATCGCGCGCGCGTTCGGCGGCGACCGCGGACAGGCTCGCGGCGCCCGCCAGGGCCAGCGCGAGGACATGTCCGGTCTTCGACATCACTCCGCCCTCTTCAGGAACCGCGTGTACCAGGCAAGGTTCCGCATCATGCGGTCTTTGAGGTAGCTCGGCACGGTGAGGCCGTGGCTTTCGCCGGGATACACCACCAATTGCGTCGGCACATTGCGCGAGCGCAGCGCCTGGTACATCTGTTCGGCGCCCAGGCACGGCACGTTGGCGTCCTCCTCCCCGCACTGGAACAGGGTCGGCGTGGTAATCCGATCGGAATGCAGGAACGGAAAGCTGGCGCGGTCGTACAGCTCGCGATTGCCCCAGGGCGTGCCGAGTTCCAGCTCGTATTCGCGGATGTACTGGTCGTGCCCGTACATGCCGTACATGTTGGATGCGCCGGCGCCGCTGATCGCCGCCTTGAATCGCGTGTCGGTGGCGATCACCGCGTTGGTGAGGATCGCGCCGTAGCTCCAGCCACCGATGCCCAGGCGCTCCGGATCGGCGATCCCCATCGCGACGACGTGGTCGATGCCGGCCAGCACATCGCGTGCATCGACATTGCCCCAGTCGGCGTAGATGGCCTTCGCGAAATCGAAGCCCCGTCCGGAACTTCCGCGGGGATTGATCGCGACCACGACGAAGCCGTTCGCCGCGTACACCTGCCAGTCGGGCATGAACTCGCGGGAGTACTGGTACACGGGTCCGCCGTGCAGACGCACGATCGTCGGATAGCGGCGTCCCTCCACGTAGCCGATCGGCTTCACCACCAGGCCTTCGAGTTCGACGTCGCCGTTGCGATAGCGGAACGGCTCGGCGGGCGCGAGCTGGCGCTTGCCGAGGAATTCGTTGTGGTCGGCGAGCGTGCGCAGACCCGATGCCTCGACCGCCGAAATGCGGTAGGGGTGCAGGTCGTCGCCGCCAAGAACCACGATGCGTCCGTCGCGCGCGACATCCAGGTCGTAGTCGAAACGCGGCCCCTGCGTCAGCGGCGTCACCTTGCCGTCGGCAAGGTCGATGCGCGAAAGCCAGGTGACGAGGCTCTGTTCGACCAGGGCGTACACGCTCTTGCCATCGGGCGACCAGCGCGGTTTGGTGAAGCAGCGGTCGATCTGCGCAGGAATGCGTTCATGGCCGGTCGCGAGATCGACGATCGCCAGCTGCCACGGCGGGTAGTAGATCCACTTGTCTTCGCCGCTGCGCAGGTAGGCGATCTGCGTGCTGTCGGGACTCCAGGTCGGACGCGTTTCCCAGTACGGATCGAGATCGGAACCCGGGAAGGTGGTGAGTTGTCGTTCCTTCGCGCCGGTCTTGGGTTCGACGACATAGATGTCGAAGTTGAGGTGGCGGTCGGGATCGACGCCGCGCTTGGTCACGTAAGCCAGCAGCTTGCCGTCCGGCGACCACGCGGGCAGTTGTTCATCGTGCGTGCCGGGCGTCAGCACGTCGGTCCTGCCGCTGGCGATGTCGAAAACGTAGAGATGATTGCGGCGTCGATCGAGATAGCCCACGCCGTCTTCGCGGAACTGATAGCGCTCGGTGACGATCGGCGGCGGTTGCTTCGGCTTTTTTGCGCCGAAGGGCCGCTCCGGGTCGCGCGCGATGAACGCCAGGCGCTTGCCATCCGGCGACCAGACGAAGTCATCGATGCTTTCCCCGAACTTCGTCAGTCGCCGCGCCTCGCCGCCATGGGCTGGCATCAGCCAGACCTGCGTCGTCGCCTCTTCGCCGCCGCGGTCGGACAGGAACGCGATCGACCTGCCGTCGGGCGACCACTGCGGGCGCGATTCGTCGAACTTCGGGGTGTTGGTCAGGCGGACGCGATGGCCGCCGTCATAATCGACGCGCCAAAGATCGGACTGGCTCTTGTCGTCGGCGAGGTTCGCGGACGTGGCCGTGTACACGATCGTGCGGCCATCCGGCGAGAACGCGGGCCCGGTGAGATCGACCAGGCGCGCGAGGTCGTCGGCACCAAAGTGCGTCGGCGCATCGGCCGCATGCGCGGACAACGCCAGCAACATGACGGCCAGCCCCAATGCACGCATCAACGTTCTCCGGCGAGGTTGTGGAACTTCGCCTGCGCCTCGCGCAGGTAGGCAAGGGTGGCATCTTTTTCGGCGGCGTCGTTGTAGTCGTCGCGCGCCGCGGCGGCCTCGATCACGCGACCCAGCCACGCGGCGAAATACGTCGCATCGGCGCGTGCATCGGGCGCCGTTCCGTCCAGCCACACCGGGTTGGTCGTCGCGTACGGATACAGGTCGAGCACCGTCGGGTCGGGGCCGTCGTTCCATGCGCGGAGCAGCACCCAACCGCCGCTCGGCAGCTCGATCACGCCTTGCGTGTCGAAGTGCATGCGGTCGCCGGTGATGTCCAAGCGCTGCACCACCTCGCCGTTGGACACGAGCTCGAGGTGATCGACCGGCACCGGCGAACGCAATGCGATGCGATAAGGGACCTTGCGTCCCGAGGCGATCGAGTCGCCGGGCTTGTGGCCATCGAGCAGCAGGCCGAGCATCGGACCGTTGCTGACGAAGCCATGCCCGGCCTCGAGCGCGGCGAGCATGTGGTCGTCGTCTCGTTGGCCATCGGTGTTGAGGAACACGCGCACCAGGCCGACCGGGCCGCGCAGCGATGCGTAGTTCGCCATCGTGTCGGAGCCCGCGCCCGCGGGCAGGTGGAAGCCCAGGTTCAACAGGCGATACCAGACCGCGGCGGTCGACTTGTGGTCGGAGAATCCCAGGACCTCGATGTAATCGACTTTGCCGTGGACGACATCCGCCGGCAGCTCATGGCTGATCTCCGGATCCTTCACCGGGTCGGGCACGGTGTCGAACGGATGCACGTAGCCGACGACGCCGTGCTGCGCGCGCGCCAGGTCGGCGATCACGCCGTTGTGCGGCCACGGGCTCGCCATCGCCGTATGGCGATAGGCGGAGAAATCCGGGGTGATGTAGTGGTCGCGCAGGTTTAGCAGGCCGAGATGACCCCAGAAGCTCGTGTGGAATTCCTGCGCGTGCACGATGCGCGGCATGTCGGGGGTTTCATCGCCGCGGGTGCCGAAGTACGCGATGTCGGGGATGCGTTCTTCCTTGTTGACGATCAGGCTCTCCACCACGTCGAGGTCTTCGGCCTGCGCCTGTCGCGCGAGGTTCGCGGGCGTGTTGCGGTAGTGGCCGCCATAGTTCATGTGCACGTGCAGGTCGGCGCTGATGAAGCGCCCGAAGTCGCCGGGCAAGGGCTGCGCGACCAGGTTGACCTGCACCGGAGTCTCGCGTCCCGCGGCGATCGTCACGCGCCGCCGCCACAACGCATTCGCGAAGCCATGCTGCACGAGGACGTCGGTCGCGCCGGCGGGCGCATCGAGCGTACACGGCGACGCGCAGTGGAAGTAATGCGCCTCGGTGGCGAGCTTCGCTCGGTCGAATCCGTCGTCGGCGTGCATCCATGCCGTCCGCGGTGCATGCGCCCGACCATCGCTGCCCTGGACCGAGACGCGTGCCGGCACGTGCTTGCCCGTGGCATCGCGGATGTCGAGGGTCAGTCGTCCGGTGGGCGACAGTGTGCGCAGGCGCTGCGCCTGCACGGGCTGGCTTGCGCCGCCGAGCACGTCCATCACCACGAGCTGCGTATTGCCGTCAGCGCCCGCGTTGCCGATGTAGGCAATACGCTTGCCATCGGGCGACCATCGGGCATTGCGTCGATCGCTGTCGCCGAAGGTGAGCGGCAGCGCCGTCGCGCCCTGCAGCGTCGTCAGCCACAACTGGTGGGTCTGGCGGCCGTGGTAGCTGGAGAACAACACGCGCTTGCCGTCGGGCGCGAGTTCGGGGCGCGCGCTCCAACTGGTTTCTTCGGACAACAGCCTGCGTCGCTGCGCGGGCGCATCGACCGGCACCGTCCACAGGTCGCCCGTGCCCCAGCCGATTTCGGGATTGGAGACGTACAGCAGCGAGCGGCCATCCGGCGACCACGATGGATTGATGGCGTCGTCGAAGGCCGAGTAGTAGTAACGGTCCAGCGTGCTGCGGCGTTCGCCGAGCAGTGGGCGCGCGTTGCGCAACCTCTCCTCGCCGACGTCGGCGATGAACAGGTTGAAGTGCCCCGTGCCTTCGGTGGACACCCACGCCATGCGCTTGCCATCCGGAGACAGGCGCGGTTCGACGTTGACCGCGCCGGCGTGCGTCAGTGCCCGCGCGCGACCGCTGGCCAGGTCGAGCCGCCACAGCTCCATCGCCTTGCCGTCGTACCGCGTGAACACCACGCTGCGGCCATCGCGCGCGACGTCGGGCTGGTAGTCGTAGGCGCCGGTGGCATGCGTGAGCTCGACCGCCTCGTCGTCGCCGATGCGCTGGCGCCACAACGAGCCGCCCATGCTGTACACGAGCGCAGTGCCATCGGGCAGGAAGCTCACCGACGACGGCCCGGTGGTGAGCTGCGGCAGGTACAGCTCGCGCCAGTAGTAGCTGTGCGGCAGGTCGACCTGCTTGAGCACCGGCTCCCGGCCCGCGGACTCGCCTGCCACGGCGACGCACGCCGACACCAGCGCGACGCCGCACGCGATCCCCAGGATGCCCCTCCCCGCGACGCGCATCCGGTCAGGCCCCGTGTCCGGCCAGCGCTTCGCGCACGCTGGTGCGCAGCAGCGCGATGGCTTCGTCGATCTCCGCGATCGTGACGTTGAGCGGCGGCATGAAGCGCACCGTGCTCGCGCCGCACGACAACAACAGCAGCCCGTTATGGAAGGCACGGGTGATGACCGCGTCGCACAAAGCGCGCGCCGGCGTGCGCGCGGCATCGGTTTCGATCAGCTCCATGCCGATCATCAGACCCTTGCCACGCACCTCGCCGATGCATGGGTACTCGCGTGCCAGGTCGAGCAGGCGCGCGGTGAAGTGCGCGCCGACGGTGGCGGCATTGCCGGCCATGCCGGCTTCGACCAGGTCGATCGTCGCGTTGGCGGCAGCGCACGTGATCGGATTGCCGCCGTAGGTGTTGCCGTGGGCGCCGCGCTTCCACTGCGACATCAGGCGCTTCTTCGCCACCATCGCGCCGATCGGCAGGCCCGAGCCCATGCCTTTGGCGAGCGTCATGATGTCCGGCGCAACGCCCCAATGCTGGCAGGCGAACATCCGCCCGCTGCGGCCGATGCCCGATTGCACTTCGTCGAAGATCAGCAGGATGCCGTGCTCGTCGCATAACGCGCGCAGGCCAGAGAGAAAACCGTCCGGCGGCACGACGTAGCCGCCCTCGCCCTGGATCGGTTCGACCAGGATCGCCGCCACTTCCGACGGCGGCACGCTGCGTTCGAACAGCATGCGGATGTAGTCGAGCACGGCCACGCCCTGGTCGGCACCGGCGAACAGCGGCCTGAATGGATTCGGATACGGCACGTGCGAGACGCCGGGCATCGTCGCGAAGAAGCCCTTCTGCTGCGTGTACTTGCTGGAGGTGAACGCGAGCGACCCCATGGTGCGTCCGTGGAAGCCCCCGAGGAAGCCGATGAAGCGCGAACGCCCGGTGACGTACCGCGCGAGCTTGATCGCCGCTTCCACCGCTTCGGTGCCCGACTGGCACAGGAAGCTCATTGCCGGCTCGCCCATCGGTGCGATGCGCGCGAGGCGCTCGCCGAGGCCGACCATCTGCTCGTGCCAGTAGTCGCTGGAGATGTGCAGGAATTTTTCGGCCGCGCCCTGCACCGCCTGCACGACCTGCGGATGCGCGTGGCCCGTGCTGCACACCGCGATGCCGGCGGCGAAGTCGAGGAAGCGGTTGCCGTCGACGTCCCACACTTCCGTGCCGCGGCCGTGCGACATCACAAACGGGTAGTCGCGCGGATACGACGGCGAGATCACCTCGGCGTCGCGTGCAATCAGGGCTCGCGCGTTCGGGCCGGGAAGTTCGGTGCGGATGTGCGGGTTGGACATGGGGGAGATCCGTGTCATCTCACGAAACCGGGAGCGCGACAGGCTGTGCGTGGGCCTCGCGGGTCCGCGCGTGCAGCGCGCGCAAGGTGTCGAGTTCGTGCGCTGTCGGCGACGGCGCCCGGGCCACCATGTCCACGGCCGCAAGCGGCCAGCCGACGACGGCGCGCGCTTCGTCGATGGTCGCGTCGGCGAACAGGGCGGCGAGTTGCAATTCGTGGGTGTCCGGATGCGGCGCCAGGACGCCGAAGTCGGTGATCACCGCGCGCGGGCCGCCGGCGCCGAAGCGTGCGGTCGTGCGGAAATCCAGGTGTTCGACGAAGCTGCGCCTGGATGCCTTCAGCATCACGAAAGTCTGCTTTGCATGCGCGGCAATCTCCGGAGCGCCACCGGCACCGGGCAGGCGCGTGGCCGGCGACGCATAGGAACCGATCACGGTGCTGTTTATGTTGCCGAAGCGATCGACCTGGGCGGCACCGAGGAATCCGACGTCGACGCGTCCGCCCTGCAGGTAGTGCGCGAACACTTCCGGCAACGGCACCACGAACGCCGCGGTCTCCGCGAGCTCGCCGTCGCCGATCGACAGCGGCAGCACATCCGGGCGCGTGCCGATGGTGCCGGACTCGTAGATCAGCACGATGTCCGGCGCGTGCGTCAGCCGCGCCAGGTTGCATGCCGCGCTTGGCAGGCCAATGCCGACGAAACACACGCAGCGATCCCGCAACATGCGGGCGGCCGCGACCGTCATCCATTCGTCGCGCGTCGCGGCACCGCTGCCGGGCATGTTCATGCCGCCTTCTGCTCGAGGCTGGCGAGGAAGCCTGCGTGGTCGTGCGTGTCGAGCACGTGCCGTTGCATCCACGCTTCGAACGTCGCGCGATCGCGCGCGATCGCATCCCAGCCTTGGTAGAAGGCGTTGTCGCGTGCGTAGAAACCGTGCGCATACGAGGGGTACGCGCCGCCCGGACAATGCACGACCGCGGTGACGATCCAATGCGGCAGCACGATGGCATTCATCGCAGGCGGGAGCGCGTCGACGATTTCCTCCACGGTGACGATCAGCGTCGCGGCTGCCATCGCCGCTTCGCGCTGCGCCCCCACGATGCCACGCAGCGCGACATTGCCCGCGCGATCGGCGCGCTGCGCGTGCAGGATGGTGACGCCAGGATTGATCGCGGCCACTGCGGCCAGGCGCTCGCCGGTGAACGGGCAGTCGACGCGACGGACGCGCGGATTGACCTTGTCGAGGTCGTTGTCGATATAGCCGCGCAGCGTGCCGAAAGGCAGCCGCGCCGCGCCGGCGCAGAACGCCGCGGCCATGCCGGCGTGGCTGTGTTCGTCGAGCTCGAGCGAACGCGGCCACGCGTGCTCGACCGCATCGCGAAGTCGATGCAGCGAACCCACGCCTGGATTGCCGCCCCAGGAGAACGTCAGCTTGCGGGCGCAGCCCATGCCAATCAGCTGGTCGTACACCAGGTCCGGCGTCATGCGGATCAGATGCAACTCGCGCCTGCGCTGGCGGATCAGTTCGTGCGCGGCGGCGAACGGGATCAGATGGGTGAACCCTTCCAGCGCCACGCTCGCGCCGTCGGCGACGTGGGTTGCGATCGCATCGTGCAGCGACAGGAAAGGCATCGCGCAGCTCACTCCACCACGGTGCGCGACTGTTCGCGCAGGTACTGCTGCAGGTAGTAGAACGAGGCGATCGCCTTGCCGGTCGAACCCGAGCCCTTCCAGCCGCCGAACGGCTGGTAGCCCGGCCACGCGCCGGTGGTCGCGCCCTGCGGTCGATTGGCGTATGTCACGCCGGCCTCGATGTGCTCCTGGAACCACGGCACTTCGTCGGCGCCGCCGTAGAAGCCGGCGGTCAGGCCCATATCGGTGTCGTTGGCCAGGCGCATCGCTTCGTCGCGATCGCGGTAGCGGTGCAGCATCATGATCGGCAGGAACATCTCCTGCTTCCACAGCGGGTGCGCCGGGTCCGCTTCGGCCAGCACGGGTTCGACGTAGTAACCGCGCGCGGCATCGGCGTCGCGCAACCGGCGCCCCCCGCGCAGCAGGCGCGCTCCACCACCCTCGAGCGCGTCGACGAAGCGGGCGTAGTTGTCGTACGCACCGGCGTTGACCACCGGACCAAGCCAATGCTCGCGCTTGCGTGCATCGCCGATCTGGATGGCATCGATTTGAGTGCCGAGTCTTTCGATCAGCGCATCGGCGACATCCTCGTGCACGTAAAGGCGCGACAGGGCCGAACACTTCTGCCCGCCCATGCCGAACGCCGAACGCGCGATCCCGGCGGCAGCGCGATCGAGATCCGCATGCTCGGTGACGATGCACGGATTCTTGCCGCCCATTTCGGCGATGCACGGACGCGGATACGCTCCGCTGGCCATCTTCTGCATCAACTGTCGACCGACCGGAACCGAACCGGTAAAGGTGATGCCGGCGGTCAGCGGGTGCCTGGCCAACGCTTCGCCCGCCACGCTGCCGATACCCGACAGATAGTTGAACGTGCCTGCCGGGAATCCGGCGTCGCGCAGGATTTCGGCGAGCAGGCGCCCGGACCACGGCGTGTCGGTCGCCGACTTGAAGACGACGGTGTTGCCCGTGACCAGCGCCGCGGCGACCGGGCCACCGGCGAGCGCAAACGGGAAATTGAACGGCGCGATCACCACCCAGGCGCCGTACGGCCGCATCACGCTGCGGTTGTGCGAGGCCGTGCCTTCGATCGGATCGTCCGGCAGCGGGTGGTCGAAACCTGCGTGACGTTCGAAGTCGTCCGCGTAATGATGGAAGAAGTCGACCGTTTCCTGCGCTTCGCCCAGCGCCTCCATCCGGTTCTTGCCGACTTCCAGGGTCAGCGCCGCGGCGATGTCGTAGACGCGCTCCTGCATCAGGTCGCCGGCCCTGCGCAGCAGCGCCGCGCGCTCGGCGGCCGGGCGCGCGCGCCAGGCGGGAAAGGCCGCATGCGCGGCCTGCATGGCGGCGTCGACGTCGGCCGTGTCGGCGAGCGGGAATTCGCCGAGCACCAGGTTGGTGTCGATCGGGCTGTGCCTGGTTGCCCAGTCGGCCGGTTCGCGGTCGGCGCCCGCAACGAACAGCGGATGGCGCCGGCCGGATCCGGATTCGAGCCGCGCAAGCGCGGCTTCGAACTGCACATGCATTTCCGCGGGCGGGTTGAACATCGTGGCGTACGTCAGGCGAAAGCTCATGTCCGCGCCTCCGCGGTGGGCACGGGGAATGAAGCAGGGAAGTGACGGGCGAGCAGGCGATCGAGAAGGGCCGTCGCGTCGGCGAGTTCGGCTTCCTCGATCACCAACGGCGGCGCCAGCAGGATCAGGTTGCCGCGCGTGGCGAACGAGACGCCGGCGGACATTGCCTCGTCCACCAGCGCCTTGAGCGCCGGCGGTGTCTGCGGCCACGGCGCCAGCGGCGCGCGCGTGGCGCGGTCGGCCACCAGTTCGATCACGACGAACAGGCCGTGGCCGCCACGCACGTCGCCGATGACCGGATGGCGCGCCTGCAGGTCCTGCATGTCCTCGAACAAGCGCGCACCGAGCGTGCGCGAGCGTTCGATCAGGCCATCGTCGGCATAGGCGGCGAGCGCGGCGACGCCGGCGGCGCACGCGAGCGGATGGCCGCAATAGGTCAGGCCGGTGTAGAGCATCTCGTGTTCGATGCGTGCGGCGACTTCGCGACTCAGCACCACGGCGCCGAGCGGTGCCGCCGCGCCGGTCAGGCCCTTGGCCAGGGTCATCAGATCGGGGCGGCCGACTTCGCCGTGGCGCTGCCAGGCGAACCATTCGCCGCAGCGCCCGAAGGCGCTCATCACTTCGTCGGCGATCAAATACACACCGCGCTTCGCAGTCGCACGACGCAATGCCGGCCAATAGCTGTCCGGCGCGACGATCCCGTTGGTGCCCGCATTCGGTTCCATCAGGACGGCGGCGACGGCTTGGGCGCCAAGTGCATCGATGCGATCGCCGACCGCGGCCGCCGCTCGCGTGCCGCACTCGGCCGCATCGCGGCTGCCGAACGGGCAGCGGTACGCATACGGCGGCGGCACGTGCTCAACGCCGAAGGCGGCGGCATCGACCTGTTGTTGCGTGCGCGAATCGCCCGAGAGCGCCATCGCCAGGTGGGTGGCGCCGTGATACGAGCGCTCGCGCGCGATGACCGCGCCGCGCGGTTTTCGCGACGCCTGGCGGGCGATCTTGATCGCGTGCTCGTTGGCATCGGCGCCGCCGAGGGTGAAGAACACGCGGCCGCCGTCGAAGCCGGAGCGCTCGAGCAGTTGCACCGCCAGCCGTGCGCGCGGCTCGGCGCCCCATGCGTTGCTGGCGAAACACAGGCGCTCGGCCTGCGCGCGGATCGCCTCGACCAGCTTCGGATGCTGGTGGCCGAGGTTGCTGCACTCGGCGAGGCTGCTCATGTCGAGGATCGAGCGGCCGTCGGCCAACTGCAGGCGCGCGCCGCGGCCACCGACGACCGTCGGCGCATTCCAGTCGGCCTGAACCGACCAGCTATGCAGCACCGTCGCGCGTTCGTCGGCCATTGAGCGGACACCACTTGTGCGCTATGCGCACGCACTGTGCGTATTGCGCACCACTCTATGGAGCCCTTACCCTCGGCGTCAATCCGTCGCGACCGGGGTACGAAGCAGCATGGCCGACGCAGCGCGCAGCGAACCGCCGTTCGAGGACAGCCGCGACTACGTGCAGTCGCTGGCGCGCGGGCTGTCGGTGTTGCGCGCCTTCGATGCCCAACACACGCGGCTGAGCCTGGCGGACATCGCCGCGCGCACCGCGATGTCGCGCGCCGCCGCGCGGCGCCTGGTGATGACCCTGGAACACCTGGGTTACGTGCGCGGCAGCGGTCGCGAATACGTGCTGAGCCCGAGCGTGCTCGAACTCGGCTTCGGCTACCTGGGCTCGCTCAACCTCACGGACCTGGCGCAGCCATTGCTCGACGACCTCGCGCGCACGGTCAACCAGAGCAGTTCGATGGCGGTGCTCGACGGGCAGTCCATCGTGTACGTGCTGCGCGTGCCCGGCCGCCGGATCATGAGCGTCACGCTCGGCGTCGGCGCGCGGTTGCCCGCGTTTTGCGCATCGATGGGCCGCGTGCTGCTGTCGGGCCTGGAAGAGCAGGCGTTCGATCAGTGGCTGCAGGACTGCACGCCGATCAGGCACACGGTGCATACCGTGACCGACACGAGCCGGCTGCAACGCATCGTCGAGGACGTGCGCCGCCAAGGCTACGCGTACGTCGAACAGGAACTCGAACTCGGCCTGTGTTCGGTCGCCGTGCCGGTGCACAACGCCGAAGGCCGCATCGCGACCGCGATCAACGTGAGCATGCCCTACCACCCTGATGCCGAGCGCGAAGCGATGCGCGAGATCCTGCCGCAGCTGAAGCTGACGGCGGCCGCGATCGAGGGTTGCGCGCCGTCGCACCGGTTGCCGGCGGTGCGTGCGTGAACGGACCCGCATGAACGGTGCGCGCGCAGTCTTCATCTGCGACGGCGTGCGCACGCCTTTCGGCCGTTTTCGCGGCGGGCTGTCGACGGTCCGCACCGACGATCTCGCGGCGTTGCCGCTGCGGCACCTGATGGACCGCCATCCCGCGTTGCGCGACGTGATCGACGACGTGATCCTCGGCTGCGCGAACCAGGCCGGCGAGGACAATCGCAACGTCGCTCGCATGGCCGCGTTGTTGGCTGGTTTGCCGGTGTCGGTGCCCGGCGTGACGGTCAATCGCCTGTGCGCGTCCGGGCTCGAAGCCATCGGCCAGGCTGCGCGCGCGATCGCGCTGGGCGAGGCGGACCTCGTGCTCGCAGGCGGTGTCGAAGGCATGTCGCGTGCGCCTTACGTGCTGGGCAAGGCCGACGTGCCGCTCGCGCGCGATCAACAGTTCGAGGACACCACGCTCGGCTGGCGCTTCGTCAACCCGGCGATGCGCGAACGGCATGGTGTCGATTCAATGACGCAGACGGCCGAACATCTCGCCCGCGAACAGAACATCACGCGGGCCGACCAGGACGCGTTCGCGCTGCGCTCGCAACAACGCGCAGCGCGCGCGATCGCGGCCGGGCATTTCGCCGACGAGATCCTGCCGGTCGGCAACTGCGTTGCCGACGAACAACCGCGCCCCGACACGACAGTCGACACACTCGCCACGCTGGCGCCGCTGCTCGGCGCCGACGCGACCGTCACCGCAGGTAACGCCTCCGGCCTCAACGACGGCGCCTGCGCCTTGCTGCTCGCTTCCGCCGAAGCCGTCGCGCGCCACGGATTGACGCCGCGTGCGCGCGTGATCGGCATGGCTGCCGCGGGCGTGCCGCCTCGCACGATGGGCCTCGGCCCGGTACCGGCGATCGACAAACTTCTTCGACGCCTGAATCACACCCTCGACGACTTCGACGTCATCGAGATCAACGAGGCCTTCGCCGTGCAGGTCCTCGCCTGCACGCGCGCGCTCGGCTTGCCCGACGACGCCGCGCGCGTGAATCCGAACGGTGGCGCGATCGCGCTCGGCCATCCGCTCGGCGCCAGCGGCGCGCGCCTGGCGCTGACGGCAGCACTTGCACTGGAGCGGCGGCAGGCAGGGCGCGCGCTGGTCGCCCTGTGCGTCGGCGTGGGACAGGGACTGGCGCTTGCGCTCGAACGCGATGCGTCGTAGAGGGTGATCACGGAAATCGATGGAGCACGCATGAGCGCCGCGCCCGAACCGACCGCCTCCCTGCAGGTTGCGCTGGCGCACGCCGGCCGGCTGCTGGCGTCGGCGCCGGCGCTGGCGGCCGAGCAGGCGCAGGAGATCCTGCGCATGGTGCCGGGACAACGGACGGCGCTGCTGGTACTGGGGGCCGCGCACAACGCGCGCGGCGCATCGGAACAGGCGGTCGCGGTCCTCGCGCCGCTGGCCGAACAACAGCCGGATTGGGCCGCGGCGCAGCTGGAACTGGGCATCGGCCTGGGACGCATCGGCCGCGGCAACGAGGCGCTGGCGGCGCTGCGCAGCGCGGTCGCGCTCGATCCGGTGCTGCCGCAGGCGTGGCTTGCCCTCGCCGACCACCTGAGCGCGACCGGCGACAGTGCCGGTGCGCAGCAGGCCTACGCCAACCACGTGCGCCACTCGACCCGCGATCCGGCGCTGATGCGCGCCGGCGAGGCGCTGGCGGACAACCGCATTCCCGAGGCCGAGGCGCTGCTGCGCGCGCACCTGAAGCGCGCGCCTACCGACATCGTCGCGATCCGCATGCTGGCCGAGGTGGCGGCGCGGTTGGGACGCCAGGACGACTCCGAAGCGCTGCTGGCCCGCTGCGTCGAACTCGCCCCCGGATTCCAGCCCGCGCGCCAGCAGTACGCGATGATGCTGCACCGGAACAACAAGCCGCGCGAGGCGCTGGCGGAGGTCGAGGCACTACTGCAGGCCGATCCCCGCAACCCGGGAAACCGCAACCTCAAGGCGGTGGTGCTGTGCCGGCTCGGCGACTACGAGCCCGCGCTGGCGCTGTACGACGACATCCTCGCCGAGTATCCGGGCCA